>Ga0209488_10003623_pt1 | contig 12348 bp, 14 predicted proteins | sample Rivendell_Oct201_8_FD_188349 | JGI IMG/M metagenome (GOLD analysis project Ga0209488, IMG submission 188349) | Vadose zone soil microbial communities from the Eel River Critical Zone Observatory, Northern California, USA -... | ecosystem: Environmental > Terrestrial > Soil > Vadose zone >...
GGGGGGGGGGGGGGGGGGAGGGCGTGGCCGGTTCGCGCGTACGGGAGGAGAGGGGAATGAATCGTTTATAATGACATTTTGTACGATAGCGCTAGGTAGATAAAACGGTTCTGGCTTGCACATCGCTGCCGCCCACACCAGCGGGTGGATCATCCCATTGTACCAACTCGTCGTGCTCATTGCGGCCGTTTTGCCGTTCAAATGCGGTTGTTTCGCCTCTCACCGAACGTTATTGATTCGCCTCTTTTCGCGCCTGAGCTTCTTCCGCCAGTTGCTCCTTTCCCCATCGCATCGTTCTCATTGAAATTCCAACGAGCACGCCCAATATCCCCGCCCGAGACGCCGTTCTCCATGGAAGTCGATCTAGATTCATTTTTATCTTTTCAGCCTTCCATCAGTTCCGAAACTGTGCCTCACTTACACACGCCCGCAAACACTCCAGCAGTTCCCACTCCAGCACCGATCTCCCCTATCTGGCTCAACCCAACTTGGTTTAGTCCTTCCTCAATTGTCACCCACGCAAGCGCTGTGAATCCCAGTTTTGCTGCGTCCATTCCGGCCCTGCTTAACCCACCTAACATCATCTTGTAATTTTTTGTCTTGTTATAGAAATACCACCCTTGCACCGTGGTTGGCGGCCTGTGAGCATTTTCCGCTAGGAACCGCAAACCAGCCGCCCTCGATCCCCGGACTAGTCCAATCGCTGTTCCAATGCACATGGCTCCTCCCGGAAGGAGGTAGAAACGTGGCGGTATTTCGACATGAATCGAATATGGTTCATTCGACTCTTGCGACGATGGGCGAGCCGACATAGAGTAAAGCTTATTCCAACACGTCTTTTCAGTGAACTTGTGACTATAAACTCCGGTCCAACTGACGCACTCGTTCACTCGCGTATGGCGCGATGTTAGCTCACCCGACAAAACGGACGACAAGCGTAAATGCCTCGACTCAGTATTACTCGGTGATATGAGAAGGCCTTTAAGAAAACCCGTCGAAGAGAAATTTTATAGAGAGTGGAATGATGAGGAGAGAGTATTTGTGTGTGCTGTTGCCGAGGGCACAATTTGTCTGTGTTGCTGTCTGTATGCCCGGCTTGCATTGTGTTTTCTGGTGTCGTTAAGAGTTTGTACACCTCCCCCACTTGCCGTATACATCCCCCCCTTCATCGCGTTCATCGTCTTCAACGCTCTCTGCTACATTTTCAATGTCTCAAACGACGACGGCTAGTCACCTGGTCCGTGCGGACCTGGGCCTTCAATACGGATAGCATGACGTAAGCTCAACCACCGTTGCTTGTTGCGGCCACAACCGTTCTTTCGTCTTCCCCGCTCCTGCCCGTCCGTCTACAAACAGCTTCGCCTGACTACCTTATCAAAGCATCTCGCGCCTGGTTTACGCCACGCATAATATGGAGTTATTACAACAACCTCAGCAGCAGGCAGTGCTGCCACCGAACATGCTACCACCGGGGCACCCTGACATGCAAGCCAACGCTTACTATCCCGAACCTCCTAACGATGTTACCGGTGGTCTTCCTATCACACTCGATTCTCTTCGAGATGGCCCACCTGGAAGTAAGCCATTCTATCCGTACTCGACTCTTATTCGGTAGGCTCGCTCGCGTTTGCTGTTGACCATTGGCCCCGTTTCTCACGATTTCTTGCCGTGCAGTTACGCTATCAAGGGCTCTCCAAATCAAAAACTACTGCTTGAGGACATATACTATGCTATTGAAAGTCGGGTATGCGAGCTTTATCGTCGCGCAATGGGGACGCGCTAATCATGCTCATCTCATCCCGCAGTTTCCTTACTTCCGTACCGCACCCTCGGGGTGGAAGGTGAGTCTGGATCCTGAATCTGTTACTTTTGGAGATATGCGTCTGCGCCCGACCGCGAGCGTGACGTTTGACCCTGTCGCTATTTGTTTTGTCCAGAACGTACCCACAAATCTTATCTTTGTTTACGCACTCCCGAGTATAGCATAGACTAACCACGCTCCACACATTCCAGAACTCTGTTCGCCACAATCTCTCATTGAATCCATGTTTCGAGAAGGTTCCGCGGCCACTGACGGATCGCGGCAAGGGGTCCTATTGGACTGTCAATGATAATGTCGACCCACGCACAGGCGTCCACCGCGTGCGAAAGAAGAAGCCCAAGGCACGTAGAGGACAAAGCAGACCGGCAGAGGAAGCCGAAGACTATCAGCAAGGCGTTCAGCCACAGTATGAAAATCCTGCGCCATACGTTCCAGCCCCTCCAATGGACCCTAATGACCCTGGGCCTAGTCGGCCAGGCCCATATCCTCCGCCGTATCCACCGTACGCCCTTGATTCCCACGTCATTTTACTGCTAATGTATGTGCAACTACAGATTTGATCCCACCGCCTTCGCTATGATGGGCCCTCCGCCTCCCCCGGGAATGCGCTTCCCGGTGCCACCGCCTCCTCATCTTCCTATGGAGGAATTTGAATTGGATGAACATGGTAACGTCGACTGGCACCGTGCCTGGGTCAAGGAACTTGGGGATCTGGAGCAGCTAACAAGAGACCAAGAGAAGGCTGGGGTTGATCAGGAGTGGTACCGGCAGATGCTATTCCGCGTCCGTGCTGCATTGATCATGCCGCTACCTCCTGACCACATGAGTGCTGCACCCCCACCCCCGCCTTTGGAGGCAACCGATGGCAGCGAGATTGCTCATGACGGACCGCCGCCTGCCTAGATTAGTGAAAGCGTCCCTTGCTTGTACCTTTTTTTTCTCTCCTATCGTTGTTGTTTCCTTTCTAGTTGTTTGTTTGAGTTGTAGTTCGTCTGTCTGAATATCGTATTGTGATGACGAGAATTGTGTTAATTGTAAGTTAAGTGTAATGAGTCAGCCCTTCGGCCTCCGACGGCGTCCGATCCGATCCACTGGTAGTAATGGCTGAGTGAGAGTGCACTCTCTGCTCCTTCATGGCTCCTGTCGCAATACATCCACCTCCTGGCGATGCTTCAATATCTACCCAAGCGAAGGGCCCTGCTTTAGTCATTGGTTCTCTCTCCACTGCCCGCGATGGAAAATACCAGCGCGTTGTTTCAGAGTTGGAAGCTACTCGGCAGGTAGAGCGACAAATGTTAGACCGCCTACTAGATCGAGGTAATATGCCTGGTTTTTCCTCGAGGCATTCTCACTCACGTCTGCAAAAGCCACTGTTCTCGCTCCGGGTTCTTATGCCTCGATTCACATCACTCTTTCACAAGATGATCACCAAACCTTGCAACCACGCCTATCAGAACTGCTTTCCCTACTACACGAGGGGCTCTCCTCGCTGGGCACGCTGCACCTAATTCATCTGACCCCGGGTTCTCCCAGCCCATCTTCCGATTTGATCTTGGCCGGTTTTCAAGTCCTTGCTGTCAATCAAACTGAAGGCACATTAATCGCGCAAAAGCCAACTCTCGGGGCCGGTGCATCGGTGTCCCTGAAGACCAAAGCCGCAGCGGTCGCTTCGGTCGCCCTCCCTCGTCGCAGCGCGGCAGCTAAGAAAGCGATCTGGGACTTGACGCCGGCGCGAGGGGACACCATCGACGCGGAAAGCTTGCTGACCGATGCGGATAGGGCACGGCCTGCGGCGTGCGAGCCGGTCATGGCTGGAGGGCCGCGGCGAAGGAAGGCGTGCAAAGGTTGTACCTGTGGGCTGGCAGATGAGGAAGAAGCTGAGCTGCGGAACGGGCTGACCAAGGTCGTGTTACTCGATGGGAGTGAAGGTGGGGGCGCGAGTGAGGTCGCGCTTTCGGAAAAAGAGAGATTGTCGAGGGCGGCAAGGGCCGCGCCAAAGGCGACGAGCAGCTGTGGGAACTGCTTCTTGGGAGACGCGTTTAGATGCGCCAGCTGTCCATACATGGGTGCGTACCTTTCTAGACGAAACTTTTTTCTCTTTTGGATCGAACTGATGGATCCACGCGAATCTAGGCCTTCCCGCTTTCAAACCTGGCGAGAAGGTCGAGATTGACCTTTTGATGGACGACATTTAATATTCGAAGTTTGGAATGGAATCTGATTTGATCAGGGCGGTTCCTGGCCACCACCCACGTTCTTTGGTTGTGCTGTATCGCTTAAGACTACAGGAGGTTAGATAGCCCTGGAAAATGTATATTTGTGCCTTCAGCTAACTTGTTATGAAATGAAATGAAATTTGTCGAAACCAATGAAAGTGCGCAGGTGGCTGATAACTCCAACTCTACAGCGCTCAGAGTTTGAAAGTTTTTGCATTCAGCGCTGACGCCCAGGTTTCAGTTTCACGGTCCTATCCATGGCTGGCGCAGTCCATGCCACAGCCACATCTTCTTCAGAGTCTTCTGGACACCACCCCCAATGTACAGTCTGTTCGACCCGCACCGCGCTTTACACATGTCCGCGGTGTGCAATTCGGACGTGCTCCCTGCCATGCTCCGCCGCGCACAAAACGCGCACGGGCTGCTCCGGCGTGCGAGACAAGGCGATGTTTGTGCCGATGAACCGGTACACACATGGGACCATGATGGACGACTATACCTTCCTCGAGGATGTGGGGAGGAGGGTGAGCGAGTGGGGCAAGGATATTGTGCGCGGCGGCTATGACGCTGGCGCTGGCGCTCTGCCGCCGCATGCTGGTGACCGACAACGACAACGACGCGGTGGGGGAGGAGGAGGAGAGATGAGACGGGGGAGGACAAAGACACACGGGAAGAAGCGGGATGTGTTGAGATCGCAGCTGGAGTTGAGGGATATCGACGTGGACTTGCTCCCCCCTGGCATGGAGAGGCGGACGCTCAATCACTCGACTTGGGACCCAAAGTATGTCGGTCTCGGTGATGCGGTCTCGGTTCAAAATACAATGACTTTCCCCTACTGCAGGAAACGGACAGCTTTTCTAACGATCGAGTATCGTATTCACCCGCCCCTCGCTCTAGATGCAGGACAAGATGAAGCACAAGGACCGTACACCTTCCTCACCCAGCGCAATAACTTTGATCTCCCCCTGCGCGACCTCTTTCAGTCTCAAATCTCCCAACGCACAAAAGGAAAGACCCGCGCAGATCTGCCTACATGGGTTAAGACCCTCGCCCTACCAGATCCAGACATCCCGGATGCCTTCACCCCACCGCAGTTCTTCATACGCGCGCCTTTGGATCCATTGTTATCTGGACGAAGTGAAAAATTCGGCTTCATCCAGCTGGATAGCGAGCGAAGGCTTTCCGCGCTGCTGAGGAATAAGCAGTTCGTGGAATTCCCAACGATTGAAGTCTGGGAGGAAGGCGCATTCCGCGGCGTGTTGCTCGATGGGGCTGGAGCCCTCGAATCGCAAGGAGGCCAGAGACCGGCGAAAAGACGAAGGCTTGATGTCACGAAAGGCCGCGCGGCCATTGCTGGATTACTGGGAGGCTACGGGAGCGATGCCAGTGACGAGGCCGACACGGCACTGGCGAGGTTGGACGAGTACGAGGGAAGCGATGCAGAGAACGAGCAGCCAATGACGTCAGACGAAGACGACACTAGGGATCTCACGGAAGAATCGAATGATGAGGACGATGAGGAACCGAACACAGTGGTTGATCCCGCAGCGTTATTGGCTATGGTGCAGGAAGTTCAAAGACGGCACGGTGAGGACGAGGAATATGGCGAGGTTGACTGGGGGGAATCAGACAAGGATAGTTGAACCGGGATGGGACGTAAACCAACTGACCTGGTGTTACGCATCTTGCCTATGAAGATCTAACAGTCCCTTCATGAGTCTCTGGACTTCAAGGACGGCTTCGGTGTGTCGGCTAAGGGGTACGTCTTGCGTACCGAGGACTGGTTTGGCAGTCTTGACTATTACCTGCCAGGGCGTGTCTGCGTGAGCTGGTATTGGTTCTTGTGTATTCGGGTCAACCTTGGAGAAATTTGTTTCTTCAGAGCCATGGGGATGAAATGGGCTGATTGGGTACCTGTTCTTCCTGGAAGATCTGAATGACCAGCCACCCACGACGAAAGATATAGCCTCGTTTGTATGTTTGAGATCTTTTTCTGAAATACATTCAGTATTTGCTTTCTCTTGAAGACCGTAAAACCTACATGTAGCCTAGGGCCGAGGCAAAACTCAGTGCATCCCCCACTACTTGGACGGTTGCCCAAGGGCGAACGGTCGCCTCTGGGTGAGTACGAGCAGATTCAGGTTTCCAGTACGAATAGAGCAACCTGTGTTTTTTCGCGTTCAATCTGGGTCCACTTTGGTCACAGGAGAGAGGAGCGTTACCATTTAGCGTCTGGCTCCAGCAATTCTTTTTTGGCCCTCAGCAGGGCGGGCTCTTGATTGGCCTCTCGCTGTAGCGCGGCATCCGGAGGGTCGAAGATGACCTCGCGCGAATGCATCTGGTGGGCCGACTCGCTGTGGAGGGCAATCCTGTTGAGAATCGGTTTGAGATCTGCTTTTAAGAAATTTCCGTAGAGTGAGATCTCGTATGAATGAGAAGTCATGGCAGGAGTCAGTGTGCGCGTTGTCAATCCAAGTGAGACACGCGACGCGCGAACTCGGATCTCAGATTTAGTTAGGGTCGATCAATACAGTAACTCTCACCACTAGCACCTATGCTGCCAGAATCATAGCAAAGATGAAGGAGACCGTGTTGCACAACGCTCCCAAAGTCATGTAAGCCGTGTCTGCGTCACTTCTACTCACATCCGTTAACAGTGCGTCTAGCAAGAAGCTACAGTTCAGCACACTGACCGCGCAAGATGTCGTCAAAATCTCAGAGTTTCAGGTCACGCACAGAGATCTGTACACTACGACTGACAGGGCCCCTGTGAAAGATGGCGTACTTGATCGACGTTTAGTTCGTTTATCTCTATCTGTCACGGTTCCGCCCACGTGAACTGTATTCCTACAGGGTACGTCGGAGAAGAACGCATTCTGTGAGACCTGCGGCCTCAATGCCGTTGACTGCGTCGGTCACTACGCCTACATAAAGCTTGTCGTCCCCGTCTTTCATATAGGGTATTTCAAGCACACGATCGGCATCCTTCAGTGCATATGCAAGGTGGCGTTCTCACCCTCCACGATGACTCCTTCCCTAACCTCCTTCAGACATGTGCTCGTGTACTGCTGGAAGAGCCAGAAAGGCGAATGCACCTTAGAAGGTTCCGCCGCCCGAATCTCGAAAATGTTCAGCGCCAGTCGCTCTTTAAAGCCGTCAATACTGCCGCACGTAAGACCGTATATTGTCCTTACTGCGCCGCGACGAATGGTGCGGTGAAGAAAGCCGGAGCACTGAAGATCATCCACGACAAATTTCGTGCCAAAAAGACGGCCGAAGAGATGGAGGCTTGGAAAAAGACCTTTGCCTCGGCTGTCGAGGCCCAGAAAGAGCTCGGCTTGTATATCAACAAGGCAGTCCACGAAGATCTAAACCCATTGAAGGTGCTGGACCTCTTCAGGCGTATCTCGAACGAGGCGAGTTCACTCCTTATTGGATTTTTCTATTCTCCGCTGATCAGGTTGCCAGGATTGCGAGCTTCTTGGTTTACGTCCCGAATATGGCCGCCCGGAAGGATTTATCTGGCAGTACATATCTGTTCCACCAGTGTGCATCCGGCCGTCCGTTGCTCAGGACGGCGCATCGAACGAAGACGATCTCACAGTGAAGCTCACCGAAATTGTCTTTACAAATGCTCTTATAAAACAGGGTTTGGCCAAGGGTGCTCCGACTGCGCAGTTCATGGTAACACCACCAAGCTTCTCATCCCCATTATCTTTTCTCACGCACTCTCAGGAACAATGGGAGTTTCTACAATTATCAGTTGCCATGTATATCAACTCCGAGCTACCTGGTGTGCCTTCCCAAGTTGGTCAGAAACCGATACGAGGATTCTGCCAACGGTTAAAAGGAAAGCAAGGCCGTTTCCGTGGCAATCTCTCAGGGAAGCGCGTCGATTTCTCAGCTCGTACTGTGATCTCCCCGGACCCGAACCTCCGAATAGACGAGGTTGCCGTCCCAGAACGTGTTGCAAAAATTCTGACGTATCCCGAACGTGTGACAAGCTTCAACATACATCGACTCCGGCAAGCTGTGCGGAATGGGTGCGACACACACCCGGGTGCCAACTATGTTACTGGCGGTAGCAACGGTTTCAAAAAATACCTCAAGTTCGGCAACCGAGTGGCAATCGCGGATAGTCTCAAGTACGGTGACATTGTTGAGAGACACATTGTCGATGGCGATATCGTACTCTTCAATCGTCAGCCCAGTCTTCATAAGGTATGCAGTGAAATATTTTTGTGTTCATGCCGCCCCTAATGTAAGTCCAGCTGTCGATTATGTGTCACCGTGTAAGTTGCGAAGACACGGTTTTGTTCTTGAATTGACTTGGCCCATAGGTCAAAGTGCGTCCATGGCGCTCCTTCCGGTTGAACGAGTGCGTATGCAACCCATACAACGCAGATTTTGATGGCGATGAAATGAATCTCCGTACGTCTCCTTTTGCCAGCCATCCCGGGCTTTGACCCATCCTGCGTTAGATGTCCCGCAGACTGAGGAGGCGCGTACCGAGGCACTTGAACTCATGAGCGTGAAGCACAACATGGTCACCCCGCGAAACGGAGAACCCGTCATTGCGGCTATCCAGGACTTCATTACTGCTTCCTACCTTTTGTCAAGACGGGATCAATTCTTCGACAGGCAACAGTTCACCCAGATCTGCTCATATTTCGCCGACGCCGATCTCCAGATCGATATTCCTCCTCCCACGATTTGGAAACCCGTCCGCCTATGGACCGGTAAGCAGATCTTCAACGTCCTAATCCGTCCGAACAAGCAGTCAAAGGTCCTCATCAATGTCGAGTCAAAATGCAACAAGGAAGAGAAACCCGATAAGAAGCACTACTCGCCCCACATGGACCCAGTCCCAGATCTGTCCCCCAACGACGGCTGGCTCGTCATCGTAAATAGCGAGATCATGTGCGGCGTGATGGACAAGGCAACCGTTGGTGGTGGTAAAAAGAAATCGGTGTTTGGTATCATCATGCGAGATTATGGACCACACGAGGCGGCCTCAGCCATGAATCGATTGGCTAAACTCTGCGCACGCTGGTTAGGCGCGTGTTTCATACCTTCTTCCTCGTTCCGAATAACGTCTAAGTCCAAACCGCAGCAAATTTTGGCTTTTCGTTAGGCATAAACGACGTCATCCCAGGTCCAATCTTATCTAACAAGAAGGACACCCTCGTTGAGGCAGCGTATGCGAAATGCCAGGACCTAATCGCCCTTGCGAAAAAGGGTAAACTAGAGAATAAGCCGGGGTGTAATCAGGAACAGACACTAGAAGCTCTAATATCTTCCGAGCTCTCCAAGGTCCGTGACGAAGTGGGCGAGATTTGCATGAAAGAACTCAGTAGGCACAATGCGCCCTTAATCATGGCTACATGTGGATCCAAAGGTATTATTATCCTGATACTTTCCATTCGAACACGGCTCATCCGGTTCACAGGTTCCGTCATCAACGTCTCTCAGATGGTTGCTTGTGTCGGTCAGCAGATCATCGCTGGACACCGCGTTCCAGATGGGTTCCAAGATCGCTCGCTTCCACATTTTCCAAAAAAATCTCGTGAACCTCCGTCAAAGGGATTTGTCCGTAACAGCTTCTTCACTGGCTTGACGGCAACCGAGTTCCTATTTCACGCCATCTCTGGACGTGAAGGTCTAGTCGACACGGCGGTCAAAACCGCCGAGACTGGGTACATGCAACGTCGTCTTATGAAGGCACTCGAGGACTTGACTACCCAATATGACCTATCCGTACGCAATGGCGCAGGTGGAGTTGTGCAATTTCGGTTTGGAGACGATGGGCTCGACCCCGCCTGCCTCGAGGGGGACGCTCAGCCGGTTGACTTCGTGAGGGCATGGAGTCACGCAACCGTACGGTTTCAGTTTACTCTTCTTGGCCTTTCGTGCATCTCTCATGGCATCTTTCAGGCCATTTCTCCGAGGTCTGCGCGTGGGCTGCTACCGTATGAGGTCCTAGAAATCGTGGATCGCGAACTATCCCTTCCACGATTTGATACCGAGTGCACTCCAGCATATATCTCCACGATTCGCTCTTTTCTTGTTGACCACGTCGCACATCGCTTAGCGACCGTCCGGAAAAGCCGAGGAATGTTCGACGCCCTGGAACGAAGCGACGATTGGGACGAAGACACTGATTTGTCTATGGGTGCAACAGGTGCTTGATTCTGCTCGTCAACCATTACGCGTTGAGGGTAACCCAATCAATTAGAGTCTGACAAGGCTATTGTCGATAACAAGGCCAAAGTAACACAGGACCAACTCTTGGTCTTCCTCAACATTTGTTGGACAAAATACGTCAAGGCAAAAATTGAACCAGGTTAATTCTTTCGCTGCCAACCTTCTGCTTCGAAGCTTATGATAACTCAAGGATCAACCGTCGGAGCTGTGGGTGCTCAATCCATTGGCGAACCGGGGACACAGATGACTTTGAAGACATTCCACTTTGCCGGCGTGGCTTCCATGAACGTCACACTCGGCGTGCCTCGGATAAAAGAGATCATCAATGCTGCGAAACTGATCAGCACCCCTATCATCAGCTGTAAGCTTGTCACGAACAACTCGGAGGCATCCGCTCGCATCGTCAAGGGTCGATTAGAGAAAACCCACCTGGGTGATGTACAGCTTTTTTTTGGTCCTGAACGGTTTACAGGAGATGTAATATTGTCGCCAGGTTGCCGCTGTCCTCGAGGAGGCCTGGGCTCCTGATTACACCTACGTTGGAATCATTGTGGATGCCCTGAGCATACAGAAGCTTCAAGTGGGTCCTATTTACGACGTTTCAGCGAGGGTGTACTTACGTTTTTCGTCTAATGCAGCTCGAGCTCACGCTGGATGACATCAAATGGGCGATTGTACGGGCCAAGAAGTTGAAAATCAAGCAAGAAGTAACGTGATATTATGTTGTAGGAATAGCGGAACTGACTTGCTGTCCGCAGTCCATCATTATCATCCCCAAGAAAAACCGTCTACGGATATACGTTGATGGTCCGGACAAGTACTATCGCCTCAGAGATCTAAAGCGTGCGTTGCCCGAAGTTGTTGTAAAGGTTAGTGCGCCGTGATTTGCTGGATGTAGCCCTCGTGATAATGCTTGCAGGGCGTGCCATCGATATCTCGGGCAGTGATCAATGTCAAGGACAAAGCTGATGACCGAGGCGAGAAGGGCGCGAAGGAGCTTCTTGTTGAAGGCTATGGCCTACAAAAGGTAATGACGACAGAAGGTAGGTTTTACTTGAACAAGACACGTTGACCCCCGCTTACAACCTACCTACGCAACCCCCAGGCATTGTAGGTGAACACACGTCCTCGAATCACATCATGGAAGTGGCCCAGGTCCTGGGTATCGAAGCGGCTAGAAGGACTATCGTCAATGAAATTCAGCACACCATGTCCGCGCATGGCATGAGCATCGATCCTCGCCACGTCATGCTCCTTGGAGACGTCATGACGTACAAGGCTAGTTACTTTTACAACACAGGCGGCACGAGCTCATTTATACCACAGGGCGAAGTTCTGGGTATCACGCGTTTTGGTGTGGCAAAAATGAAAGACAGCGTACTCATGCTGGCGTCCTTCGAGAAGACGACAGATCATCTGTTCGATGCCTCAGCTTATGGTAAAACCGATAGTATTGCGGGCGTATCCGAGAGTATCATCATGGGCAACCCAGCCGCTAACTGTGGTACCTCTATGTAAGTAGACGTTTAATTGGTTTTCCTGTCTCCTCGCCTCACTTTTTATAGGCCAGCGCTTTACTCTCCGGCGCCAGCAATCAGTAAACCACGTCAGTTACTGTTCGAAGGGGCATTATAGAGGGACAGAACGAGAGACGATGCGATGGGATCACCCAAATGACTTTTACGGCATTAATTTAAACGCACTTTTTGTCGAAATATTGTAGACTCAATATGTAATCAGCCAATAAAACGACAACATCGTATTTGGGAAACGTTTTTAGATAGATGCGAAACGGAGTCCGGGGCTGCGAAATTGAGTTCTCTGGCCGTCATAGGTCTTTGCGATGGGGTGAACGAGATCTGCTGTCCCTGATATCATCCCGACTATAGCTTCGACGGCCCCTGCTGTATGACCTGGTCCGACTGCGTCCCCTGGAATACGAGGAGTATGACGGCGATCGCGATCGCGTACGGGACCGTGAGCGAGAACGAGACCGAGTGGAAGACCGAGACCGAGAGCGGGACCTGGTTCTGGACCGGGACCGAGAAGGCGTCCTAGATCGAGAGCGACTCGAGCGCACAGAGGAAGAGTACGACCTTGAGCGGC
>Ga0209488_10003625_pt1 | contig 12348 bp, 15 predicted proteins | sample Rivendell_Oct201_8_FD_188349 | JGI IMG/M metagenome (GOLD analysis project Ga0209488, IMG submission 188349) | Vadose zone soil microbial communities from the Eel River Critical Zone Observatory, Northern California, USA -... | ecosystem: Environmental > Terrestrial > Soil > Vadose zone >...
TCACGCCGTGACCGAGGAACAGCCAAACGACACGGTCATGCCCGTATTCCGGTGCTCCGCCAACATCGCTCGGGTGCTCTATGCTCCAGGGGCACCTTTGCCACCGCTTCCAGTCTTCTGTTTCTCGACGCTCATATACTGACGTCCCCCCGGTTGTCCTTCTCGGCGTTCAGATCTATATCGCCTTAGTGACGACCATGATTTCATGCTATCGGAATGTAACCCCTATACCCCATGACGAGACCCGTCTAGATCGAGGGATGACGTAGTTCTCCCACAGCTCTTAAATCATGTTTCTTGACCACCCACCTACCAAACAATCACAATCGTCTCAATTCTGAACTTTCAATCATGATCGAACCTTTGAAAGAAGGACAGGACGTTTCGTGCGTTCCCCCTTTTTGAATTTCATGCGGGCTGAATCCCATGGCGGCAGATGGAAATGGGGAAGCAGCGATGTTACAGGAAAGGTCGACGAAGTCGTTCACGAGGGTCAAGCCCAAGTCCAAAGCGACAAGGTGCGCATGCCCATTCTGTCGACGTCGATATGTGGATTTCGGTAGTACTTTCGGCTGGCTTTGACATAGGGTAACACTATCACGCGCAACGCCCGTGAAGGAGACCCGGCAGTGAAGATTGTTCGTGAAGGGGTGGGTCGACTCCAGCATACAGATCGGAGCGCGAGCTGAACTGCCGTGATCTTTAGAATGACGTTGTCAAACTCGCCCACGAGCTCAACGAAGTGAAGTCGGGTGAACTGGATGGCTGATGCATCATCCGTTGTAAGACACGAAAGACGTCCTTGGGTCGTCGTTCATAGTGACGATGACTAGAAAAAATCACATGATTCCCTCACTTGGGCCATGGCCCCAGATTGCACACAACGGGCCAGGCTATTCTTCCAGGCACCGCAGGGAGAAATGCGCGAATTCAGACACCAAGTGTTTCAGCGGACGTCACTATCGATCACCGGCACTCATGTCAGGGGTTTGTGGTCGTCAATAATGCTCTGGTGGAGGTGGCGTCAATGCTGTACTGGTAGTACCGTAACGTTGTTCGGACAGAGCGTGAAACCAGGAGCGGGAACTTACCGACATGCCAGATGACCGATATCAATCCCAAGAACTAGTAAAGGTGGTCTTTGGATATGTCAAGTCCATAAAAATCAGTTTGACATTTGTTATTTGTCAACGCACGCATAACAAGAAAATGCCTCCTTTTCGGTATCGTCCGGGTCGCCGGAGTATGGGCGTAGATCTGGAAGGCTTGACCACCTACCGTACGCTTCTCGGTTACTGGCTCGTGTACTAGAAAGGTCTGTCCGCCACCCTCCACCTGAAAGTCATGGTGTTCGTTGCACACTGACTTGTATGACATAAGCAAGAATACTAAGGGCTGGCGCAATTAATGGTCCCTTTGACACGCTTTTGTCCACGACCAGAATGATCGGTTTCTAGCACTTATCAGCCTTAAATAAAGGTGTGTGCGTACTTACTCAGGCTGTACTGGCTCATATCTCTGGTTCAACAGACCCACCATAGAGTGTTACGTGGGCAGACTTGGCCCGAGGAAGTGCTTTATTTGGAACGGGATTGGTATTTGGGACATACGAAGCAAGTTCATTCAACCCTCGTATCGGCCGTGGTGAGTTTTTCCATTCTAAGTCTTGGGTTTGGGCTCACGCCATATGTGCTTCCTTTAAAATCATTTCGTTGCCTTTTTGTGATGTTGTGACGTGGCCTGCCAGCGGGTTCTGTCCTAGATTTGTCCCAGTTCGTTCCCGTGTCTGGGCGACTGAAGTTGAAGGCACTGGAGAGTCCCTTTTTCCAGTGACATAACCCCAGACTCTTCCGGGTGGGGCAAATGTCGAATCACCGCCGGCTTGTGCCACAAGTCAATTGCCCTTGCATGCCCGGTGCTAGTTACCAAGGGTGGTGAGAAGGTAGTTTTAACAACGGTCGATGTCTCTAGGTTAGCTTCTGCTTATCGGGGTCCTGCTAACGACTGTCCGCCCTTCCTTGCCTCGTCAGTCCGTTCAGAGGGACTCCCACACCCAGGCGTACCGGCTTATCCGGTTCTGTTCGTCATAGCCGTCGACGACTCGCGCGCAGATTGCCAAGTACCATGGAAACCGCAGAGGCTCCCTTGGAATAACCAGAAGAGAATTGCTCTCAGCACCATGACAGGTCGTTGGCTCTCCGTTCACTCGGAAATCACGTGGTATGGAACTGTACGTGGATGACAATTCGCCATACTGACACTGACAATAACCCAAGTACAAGTACGACCATACGTGGTTGGCTGCATATCAGCCCAACAGTAGGGTTGTTTCCAAACTATTGGATTGTGGAGTACGTTTCACAGCCCTGCGTGCTGTTGCGATGCAGTCGATCACAGAATTTTCTCTGCGTTCAATGAGCCCGCTCTCCCGGTCATGGCAGGAATCCTACTAGTGACTCACCAAAGCACAGAGAGATTCTACATGCAGTCTGCCAGTGGATGCAATCCACCGCATTACTGGTGGCCTCGCTTGTCGCGGATCACCAGATTGGACCGCTTGTGTTTTCCTAGGCGGTCACGAGCTCTGGTGCCTTCCTCGAAGTGGTAGCGAGTCATACTCGTCTCTACCCTTGAAAAACCCTCAAGAAATGGAATTCTAGTCCCTACACTCCCCGACTATGTCCAATATCCAGGCCCTAATATGTGCCCATTATCCGCGGACCCGCTAAAATGCGGCCTTCAGCTGGCCCGAGCCCACACACCCTGATGTAATGCCCCTCCAATGTATTTTTCTCGAATGGGAGAATACCGTCATGAGGAGGAAAGCAGAGGGAATCGTACAGTGCAAACTTCAGACTTATCAGGCAGCGGCGGTCGTGGTACGAGCGGCCCGTGTTCGGTCCATACCTTGCATCCTGACACACAATGCTTTCTTTCTCGATGCAGTCCACTGTTCTTGCCGGAGTAGAATCGCAACTTCTAGTATTCTTCAAATCATCACCCAACTTGCCACAACAACCAGCACCGCTCATGCTATTCTATCTCTTCATTATCACCTACGTCGCTCTGGTCTTCAGCGTGAGCTCCACGATCAGCTCCCTCGTTCTCACGAAGACTTTCGGAAATGTTACCATACCTGTTGAATGGTTGCGGGCGAATATCCAGGGCATGGCCAATCCCAGGTCCAAAGTTCCCCTCATCCAAACACGACTTGGCGATCGTGCACCTCTACAACGACGGAGGTGGATTGAATGTCATTGTTTGTACAGCGCGATGCAGGCATTGCGACGGAACCACTGATCTCTTTATTTCCAGGGTTGTTCACGCTGCTCGTATCCGTGCTGTGTCTCCCGGCCCAGATCATTTTGTATATCTAGATGCAAGAAAGAGACACAATTAGAGTCATCGTATCGGTAGCGGGCGTATTTGCCATGCTCCCTTTGCTGGATTTTCTACCTATGGGAACTTGGAAAAGCTTACGCGACCAAGGGAAATGGGAGTTCAGTTTACCGCTTTTCCCTCGTCCTAGTCATTGGGTGAACTCTGGTGACAACCTTATGTCCGTTCCTGTGTCTTCACATTCCCCGGCAATCTACACCACTTATCCTGCGGCCCAAGTGGGTCATTGACATACCACATTACCGTAGGCTAAAAATACAAATACGACCACTCGCAGGATTACCACTTTCTTATCCGCGTATCTTATCTTTATAGAGCCCACACTTGAATGAATCGAACCTACACATTTAATGTTTAGAGTACAAACACCTTTTAATGAGTTAAAGACCACGCTTCAGCCTGGCCTGGCCTCGTCTACTAGTGCTTATGGTACCCTTCCGGCTCGCGTTGAGTACTGCCAAAAGTAATGACGTTACCCGAATGTCCTGGGCAGCTCAGGGAACATGCCAGTGAGGACCAACGTGCACAGATATGGAAGAAATGACGACCGGTGTGCGGGTTCTCGGTAGCAAAGCCCTTATAGCGGCGCTACTACGACGAAATCCAGTTGTGTGTCTTTACGTGCAGCACCCCCGTTTCTCTCAATTGACATACCCGAAAGTTGTATTGTGCCACATCCCACATTCACCCGGTCCGCTCACTTATTGTATCATCGTATTCCCAAGCCGCAGCCAGGCGTTCATCATATCATCACTTCCACTCTCAGGCTCATTATCTCCCCCACTCCCCGAAGCCCCGTCGGACTCATCACTCGGCCGACTTCAACTTGAAGTCGTTGCCCTGCCCAACCTAGTCAGAGTAGAGATAGCAAGGTGATCGGTAGTAGCCCTTCTATACGTATATGTTTGATCAACCTGTCATCCGAGCTCACTCGATTTCACAAGCATACAGATCTCTACGAGAGATAAGACACTTTTGTTCCCTATCAACAACGGCGACTGATCTCTAGGTTAAAACTCAAACCAGAACTTCTATTAATAGGTCTAGCATATGGAGGGTTGAAGGTGGAATCTCTAGAACATAACGAGTGCGTCTATAACCTCTATGAGTGAAATAAATATGACTCATGGTCGACCCCGATCACTTATGCTTGGACAGTCGTCGGCGAATGAACGGGAATTTTGAGATTCCACGGCTCCGTTGCCATGTTCCCTTCAAGTCCTTATCAGTCTCACGATATGCGTATTCGGACAGCAGAAAATAACAACCTTCTAACCCAGGAAAAATTTCCTGATATAAGCCCAATACTGCGGCGTGCACCGCATCGTCTCGTGATTTCCCAACAGTTTCCGGGTCGCCTGAGATTTTTTTCTTGAGATCCGCTGGACTAGACACTTCTTCCACGGGGAATCCTTGACCTTCTAGGAGGAACGTGCCTACATCAAAGAAAAAGAGCTGGTCAGCTGGATTCAATTAAATTAGTTATAAGCGTACGAGGCTTCCAGATCCCGAGGTCAACACAGAGCCGATAGAGTTCTCGGCAACCAAACTGCTCCCGCCTGGGGGCGACTGCCCCGTTTACGATGTCCAGCTTCCGTTCGCATGCCTTCTCCGACGAGTTCTTGAAGTTGACAATGAAAGGTTTCGCGTTTGCGACTAGAACGTCGAAGACTCCAAACCCGCCATGAACAACCCCAGCGTCATGTACCCTTTTTATAACATTGATGATTTCCACCCTTTGATAGCCAGGTCGTTAGTAGCGACGATTTCCTTGAAGGATGGGAAAGGAAAGGGCACACCGCAACGCAAAAGGTATGTCACCTTGGCTATCATAGATCGAACGCATGGGCCGGCCACAATACTCTAGGATCAAACAACCAAATTTTTGGTCCTCCGACGGACTGAAGAAGTATCCAAAGCATTTAGGGATGCAGTCTCCTTGCAGGTGACGAAGCTTTTGGTAGTATGTGAGCTCTTTTCTAAGAGCGCCAATGGTGTTGGTAGTGGTTCCCAACTTTGCCACTACATCAAAAGTGCCCCGTGGAGAGGAGAGCGTCCCGCGCATGATAGACTGGCCCCTGAGCCATGACGTGTTTTTGAGGGAGAACGACGGGCCTGCAGCTTTATATGCTTCGTGTGCTCGAAGAGTGCGATGCTCATAGCTGAGCGGATAGCCCGGAGATGTGGGCATGGTTAAGACCAGGGTAGCCATGATTTGGGAGCGTGTGAGACGAGGTGCCGAATCCCTGCGCTGGGATAGACAGCCTGAGGTCTTATACTGCGCCCATCGCCTGAATCGTCATTTTCTGCGTTCTGGAAAGCCAAGATAAGGAGCTGGATGCCGAGGTCAGAGATCTAGACACTGCGTCATCAGCGAGGTGGGAATTTACATACAAGACGTTCTAGGCATAACGTCAAGCACGTTCCAGATTCTTTCTCTGACGAGTCCCTGTCCGCGTGGTGCCTTTATGGGCGGAAATAGGTGAACGGTGGCTTTGAATTGAGACGGGAACAAGTACCAACTTGGGTGGGAAGCAATGAGGATGTTGTAGAATTTGATCTGTAAGGTGAAGCGCCAATAAATGAAAGTGTGACACAGGTCATAGCCTGAGCGCCTGAGTATTAGGCAACTCCCATGGCGGTTCAAAGACGTAAAGGTTTGCAGCATCAACAAGTAATCGTGACGTGGGACCAAATGCTTCGATAAGGTTTCAGCGCGTTATATAGATAGTTCGATCTATTTTTGCTTGATTTTGCAAGGCAGTCCAACATTAATATTCATTTCAAATAACGCTGGATTGTCGATATTATGGATCTAACTCTAATTCGCTCGCCCGACCCTCTTCCATATCCGAAGGTCGACGCAGAGCCGATAGAGCTCTTGACAACCAAATTGCTCCCGCCCGGGCGGACTTTCCCCGTGTACGATGTCCAGCCTCCGTTCGCAAGCCTTCTCCGATGAGTTCTTGAAATTGACAATGAAAGGTTTCGCGTTTGCGACTAGAACGTCGAAGACTCCACCTCCGCGGTGAACTACCCCAGCGTCGTGTATTCTTTTCATTGCGTTGGCGATGTTCAGCCTTTGATAACCAGGACGTCACGGTTAGCGAGTGACTCGAGTTGGAATATGGGGCGAAAAAGATGGCTACCTCAAAGCAAAAGGTATCTCGCCTTGGTTATCATAGATCGAATGGATGGGCTTGCCACAATACTCCAGGATCAAACAACCGAATGCCCGTTCCTCGGAGAGGCTGAAGAAATAACCGAAGCATTTAGGGATACAATCTCCTTGCAAGTGGCGAAGTTTCAGATAGAATGCGAGCTCTTTTCTAAGAGCGTCGATCGTGTCGGGAGTAGTTCCCAACTTGGCAACTACGTCGAAGGTGCCCCGGGAAGAGGAGAGTGTTCCACGCATGATCGATTGGCCCCTGACCCACGACGTATTCTCGAGGGAGAAGGATGGGCCAGAAGCATTATGAGCTTCGTGGGCTCGAAGGGTGCGATGCTCATAGCTGCGGGGAAGCCCCGGAGATGTGGGCATGGTTAAGACTAGGGTAGCCATGACCGTAGGGGTATGAGACGATGTGTCAGATGTGCGCCGGGATAGATAGGTTTTATAAGTCAAGATAGGAACCTCATTTTGACCGTTGGCCTGAGGCCGCCAGGCTGGCGGCCTCAGGCCAACGATCTGGACACTGTTGTCGCCCAGGGGAGAAATTACATGCGACAAGACGTTCTAGGCGCCATCATTGAAAAGGTAAGATCAAGCGGGTCCCGATTGAAAGCAGCGCGCGTGAATGAGATAGACGCCAGAGTTCGTTTGTGCGGCAAGAAATGAAGGTCTGTGCATGGAACACAGAATCGCATTGTATGCCTTCAAGTTGGAAAATTAGCAAGAGATTGTAGCTGTGATGCTCAGCAAGGCGTAGGCACGGGCACTAGCTTCAACTCATTCATGTGATACCACGTGGGCGTACAGGATTTGTCATTGGTTCCTTGCGCCTCCGGATCCGCCTCCGCTGAAAACTCAGACTTGCACTTTTTGGGCTACGTGCATGAGGATAGCTGGGTCACGCGCTTACGAAATCCATACAGTCCTAGTCTCCATGGAGAATCATAAAACTATTTCCAGCAGATCCGAGTCGTAGGAAGCTGAAGTGGCGGCGCTTTTCGTTGAGTTCGGAACCGGTAGATGTTCCGTGTACATATTAGGATATGCACCCAAGGATAAACATTTTCGGTGCAAGTTGTGCATTAAAAAATGACGATTACGCAAGAGACACTGTGGGCATTTTCCAATGAAATCCAATTCAGTTGCAAAAATCTGACCAATCAGATCTCACAAAATAGCCGACTGAATTGAATTACATTGGAAAATGCCCGCAGTGTAGCTAGAGCGATCAACACGGTGACACCGGACCGGCTCGGAGTCCTTCAGTGAACGGTTAAAGCTTAGTGTGAACATTAATCCTGTGCCTGTGTAGGCTGTTCTGCGGTGTCCCGAAGTGGAGTTGAGAACTCGTTGAGGTCGTCCACTTGACATGCTCTAACAAGTCACCACTGGCACAGCTCCTCTATTAACCTTCACTGCTTTCCCTTATCTTAGCAGGGGCAGTGCTGACTGCTGGGTCTAATTGAAGTAGAGCCCTCCAATGCGTCTGCAGGCTGTCAGCACTGGAATGATCACCTACGCTCAAGGGCGGGTTAAAGGCAAGGCAAGTCATACATATTTGGGACACCCAACCGGGGGATTCACTACTACCACAAGAACCGCGGCTTCGACTTGCAATGGGTATCCCTATCATCGCAGAAGAACGATTAGACGCCCTTTCTTTCCGCAGGTATATCAAGAATACAGGCCGAGCATACCAGCGACAGGCCATAGAGCTCGTGAATATCTGTCGTGTCTTTGTGGGGACACCCTCGCAGAAAGAACGACGGGATGCGATACTGAAATTGTGTGTGTCATTCTGTATGCCTTGATTGTGCCACTGATAATCAAGTAGGACTATGTTGGCAGTCTTAGAGGCACTACGACACGCAACGGAAGCAGGAAAGAGTGTGACGAGCGAGGCATCCGACGCCTTTCAAGTGGCCAAGGAAAATTTGCTCCAATATAGGGCAAGAGTCCACCCACGGTAACTGTCCGCACTGATTTCTCAACCATCAATTACTGATCTAACAAAACAGACTGCATTGCTTGGACGCCACGATAGACGAAAGAATGACCCGAGCAAAGACAACCGACATGCGGTATCTGGGACTTTTTAATCAGCTTAGGGAAAAGCGAGGCCCAAACGTAAGGGTGTCACGTTATCGCAAAGCTCCATTCACGCTGACGCTGAGCTCTAGATTCCCGAGGACTTGCCTCGAAAGTCAACAATGATGAGGGCTGACTTTGACGAATTGCCAACCACTGCCCAGGAGCCACGGGATGGCCTGTCCCTAGGCAATATGGCACCCCATTTGCCTGTGTTGTCATCCCTGTCCACACCTTCCCCATTAACTTGTGCCGAGTCACCCCCGAACGTAACTAATATCGCACCGACGCATGACCCTAAAGGTGGAAATGGGACAACGCAACGCTCTCCGGTCCAACCGGGCGTCCTTTCGGACGCGTTGCCCAGGTTGCCGGAAAAGAAAATAACACCAACACAGAGTCAAACTAAACTCAATAGGCCGAGTCGAGACACCAGAACCTTAAAGCCATCCCTGAAATCCATGCCAACACCTATTCCACCGACCCAACCAAAGAGAAAGACCCGACAACCGCTCATCTGCACCATGCCGGGAGCTTTTCCCGAGATGCCACTCGACGTGGATATTTCCTCATGGGTCCTGGTTAGCCCGGTTGGCTCAGGAGAAGTTTGGAAAGTAAACTGGTTCAAACGTTTGTTCACCTGATACGTTTCCCTTTGTGGACTATATGCATATGCCACCACACTCCTACGTCCGACCCCAAGTCCGCATTGTTAAGTTAAGCTTAAACTACAACACATTATTGTAGTACAGTGCCCTTATCGATACCCAGAATACTAAATCCAGCGAACCCTCCCCGATTGTCACGAAATGTGTTCCATGCCGTCAGTTACAGAAAATCCCGTGCGTGAAGAAAGGTGCGAAGTCCATGTTGCATTGGCCCTACAGGCCCCCACGCACATGATCGGGGCTAAAATATGCAACGCGCTGAAATGTCGTGTGATTCTACCCGATATGTCAGACCGCTTACAGAAACCGCGGGCGATGCGAGTCAGGAGGTACAGTAATATTCCCACCGCAACCCTGCAACACTAACGTACAAATCCGTATGAGTTTGAATTATAATTAACAGCCTGAGCGATAACAATAACTTTTCGGAACGCACTCACTGCACGTTTGATCGGGCCCCGGCTGGGCTGCTATGCTCGGGTGGTCAAAGTTCCACCCCTACAGCCTCAGCGCTAAGAACTCCAACTCGGGAAACGCAATGACGCTGAACGTTGAACCCCGGCGCCCATGCCAATCAACGGGGAAACCGCAATGCAGGCGTTAACCGCTCTTTCTCATTACGTGACTTCAGCAATGTCCGAACTGCCCGGCGGTGGGGCCACTAAGTGGCTCTGCTCGACCGTGAGGGGGGTTGTACTTTTACTCCCTCGCATGCTACGGATGACTCGAGTCAGAGAATGACCGTTCCGTCTGCGTCAGTGAACCCTAACCGGCTTAACCCTTCTCAAAACAGGCTTGTGCTGCTGGCGCCTTTGGGTATGGGTATGAGAGGTAGGATGCTATTACCGAAAGAGAACCCCACTAGCAGTTGACGAAGAGGCGCGCGCCCGCAACGCATCCCAGGCAGTCGCAAGTGACTTGCGGCTCTTCAACGAACAAGGAGCAGAACACGAGTACCACCTTCGCCTCGAGAAAATAGGCTAAAGCCGAGAAGTGGCGACTTCGAGGCTGAACACGCCAGGGAAAGCTATCGGGTTACAGATAATATTGAAGGATTCAACGCGGACACGCCACATGTTCTATCAGAGCTATTCGTCGGAGGCCAAACACCAGGTACACACATGCATGTCTTCCGGTGGGGTACGTGAAATTTTCACTCCACCAATGTAGGGAACACGTCTTCTTTCACAGATGTTCGCATTGTATGTATGGATGTTTTGTCAGCATGATGTTCGTCTCCCCGGCAACGGCAAGCGCACCTCGAGCAACTGATCGGCTTCTTGAGTAATCCCATTGGCGGCTGTAATCAACCATACTGTCACCGGACAAATTTGTCATCCACTCATCAATCGGACACTCTATAATTAGTAGACTATTTTTGATTGCAGGGAAATGTACTTACTAATGCGAGCTTACTTGCTTTTTTTTGGAGCAAAATGATGGAATTTCATCGAGTCCATTGTCTTGGGTTCAGGGAGGGGTTGTCACGCTGGAAGTCTAGGTTTCGAGCGTAGTTTTAAACCGGCATTCTCGGCACATCATGTGACTAGATGCTATTCATGTGGTGTCGTGGCTGCCAAATCTACTTGGCTACAAAGCCCTTACGCACGCTCATAATGCAAGTCAATTCCTCTTATCTGGTGCCCTTGAATATCTTGTAACTGTCACCGTTGCCGAGCTTGTTGCAAACATCAAGACTGCGTTTGGATGAACGCAAGAGCAGGTCAACCCAACCACGGTAGCTGAGCTTGAAATCGGGAAATACCGCTTGATTTGGCAATCCCTCACAACCCGCTTGCTCTGGTAACCTGAGCAACGTTCCTCAGACTGAACTGGAACAGAACACCCCATAGGACGATCAGTGATCTATGGGTAGCATGTATCCAGCATGCGTTCCCCTTGGGACTCCCTACTTATTCTCATTGTCCACCCGGGTTCAGTCAACTTCAATCCGAGCAGTGACTTTGTCTCCTTGATGGCTATTCAATCCTCTGTCAGTGCTCAGGGTATATCGCCCCCCTTTGACAGATTTTCCTTTGTCAAATACGTGAAGAATATTGGCAGCGCATACAGGAAGCAGGCCATGGAGTTAATCTCCTTCTGCCGAACGTTCGTGCAAGCCCAATTGCAGGATTTCCGCTCACATGGCGAGTTGAGAAGGTGATACCCTCAAATAATGTCACCTCTTTTTATCGCTCAATTATTCTGGAAGGGTATTACAAGCCGTTGACGACGCACTGAAGTCTGCTGCCGCCAAAAAGACATCAAAGGAAGTGGATGAGAAATTCAAGAACGCCACCGACCTGCTGAGTAGTTATGAATGGGAATATCATCATAGGGAGACTGTCACCAAGGTCATGGAGGCGGCGAAAGCGAAGGATACGTCTTTATCATCGATTATGAACAAACTAAAGGTGAGCTTGCTCGTGAGAAAAGCACTTGCATCGTTCCTTCGGGACCTACTCATACCGATTCTCAGTCAATGAAGAATGAGTGGGTGGAACCGACGACGACAGTCGAGTTTCACCTTCACAAGTCCCTTCCTGACAAGAGTCCCACCATTGTGAAACGTGAGTGCCAAAATATCGAGGTCGCACGTGTCTTCTGACCCAATGATATCTATATCAGAGGTGCTTTGTCGAAGTTCGAGTCTGAAAGAAATTCTGTGGAACTTCAGCCGTTTCAAGGATGAGGAAAAGCGTTTGACCCTCAAGCAGAACCCTCATTTCTACAAAGTGCTCCCTACAATCCCTGACGAATACGGGGACAGATTCCGTTTCGACCCAATCGAGACCTTTCAGGGTGACAAGATTTGTGTGCCCACAGGTAATCCAGGGCAGACGGGTCGTGTCTTTCTCGACATTTCTGACAAAATGAGGGCCTTTGGCAACGTCTGGGTACCGAAGAACGCCATCATTTTCAAAGGTTCATACCGTCCATTTCTTTCCTTTCCCTCCGTTTCTGATATATTGATTGAAGACGTCTGCGGAAAGCTTGAGGGTGAAAGTATCGTCGGGGCAG
>Ga0209488_10003626_pt1 | contig 12348 bp, 11 predicted proteins | sample Rivendell_Oct201_8_FD_188349 | JGI IMG/M metagenome (GOLD analysis project Ga0209488, IMG submission 188349) | Vadose zone soil microbial communities from the Eel River Critical Zone Observatory, Northern California, USA -... | ecosystem: Environmental > Terrestrial > Soil > Vadose zone >...
TTGATCTCCTTGCCGTCGATGGTGCGGATCCTGCCGCAGGTGCCGAGCGGATCGCCGCCGCCGCTGCGTTCGATCGCGGCCTGGTCGGCGAACGTCGGTGGCGCGTTGGTGCGGGTGACGACGCCGCGCAGCACCTGTTCATGGGTGGTCTCGCGCTGGTAGGCGAGGCCGGCGCAGGCGAGCAGGCGGGCGTAGTCGGGGACGAGAGTGCCGCTGACGTGCTGGTCGAAGAACGGGGTCAGGTCGGTGCCGGCGGTGCGCGATACGACCGCGGCGATCTCTTCGGCAGTGAGCCCGCGGCCCTGTTCTTCGCAGCTGCGCCACAGGGCGCGCATGGCGTCGTCGAGGCTCTGCTGGTTGCGCGTGGCGTGGCGGATCTGCAGATCGAGCAGCAGGCCCAGCACCTCGCCGGCGCCGTAGTAGTCGACGGTGCGATCCGGTGGCTGCTTGTCCCACACGCGCAGCGAGGCCTGCTCGGGTGAGGTGTGGTGGCGGCCGGGCGTGTTCTCCAGGGCGGTGATGGCGTTGGCCATGCTGTTCCAGAACTGCCTCGAGGTGGTGTGGCCGGCGCGCGCCATCAGCACGCTGCCGTAATACGAAGTGACGCCTTCGGCGAGCCACAGGCCGGTCGTGCGGTTGGGACGGTCGTAGCGGAACGGGCCGAGCTCGATCGGGCGCAGGCGCTTCACGTTCCAGCAGTGGAAGAACTCGTGCGCGGACACGCCGTAGCTGCTGGCCGGATTGGCGCGGAACGAGCCGGCCGGGAGGCCGATGGCGGTGCAGTCCAGGTGTTCGAGGCCGCCACCGCCGCCACTGCGGCTCAGCGTGTAGAGGAACACGTAGCGGCGCACCGGCAGGCCGCCGAAGATGTCGCCGCCGCCGTCGACGATCGCTTTGAGGCCAGCCGTCCATTTCTCCGCGTCGAACTGCAGTTCGGTGGCGCAGTCGAGGACGGCGTCGATCTGCGCGTCGTGGCTGGTGAAGGTGAACTGCTGGAACTGGCCGAGCTTCACCGGGCAGTCGGCGAGCACGTCGTAGGAGGGCGCCGCATAGCCGCCGTCGGGCGTGGGCTCGAGGCCGGAGGCCGCCGACCAGCCGTCCGGCAGGTCGAAGTGGATGCGGCACGGCAGGTCGGTCTGGCCGCGGACGTACAGGTACACGGCCGGCCCTTCGTAGGTGATGCAGCGCCGCGTTTCGCCCGGATCCATGAAGCGGTCGCTGGGGTGCAGATCGACGCGGTAGCGCAATGTCAGCTCGGGGACGGCACCGTGCTGCACCTGCCAGGCGTCGTCGCGCAGGCGTTCGACCTGCAATTGGCGTTCGCCTGCGGTCGCTGCCAACGGGGTGATCCGCTCGGGGAAATCGCGCAGGCGGTACGAGCCCGGGGTCCAGACCGGGATCGCGAACACCGTGCGATCGGCGCGCGGATGCTCGAGCCGCAGTTCGACGGTCAGCGGGATCACGCCGAGGGTCGCCTTGGTGCCAGTGGCATGGAGCGTGTAGTGCGCGGACGCTTGTGCTTGCGCCGGCGCGTGCGTTGCCAGGGCGGCGAGGGCGCCGGTCAGCAGGCAGACCGGCGCTGGCGGTGGACGGCGGTGCGAACGGCAGTTCGTGGTCGTGGTCATGCAACGGCGCATACGGATCCTCCAGTGCCGAAGTTTGCGCCGGTCGGCGACGGCGCACAACGTCGCGCGCGAAACGTGCGCCGCCAGCCTGTCGATCGCGCGTGCACAGTCGCTATGCTCCCGGCACCTCAGCACCCGAGCAGAGCTGATGCCGACACCACGCTCCACACACCGACAACAGCTGGCACCGACGCGCAAGAGCGTGCATGCAGCGATCAGCCTGCTGGCCGAGCCCGAGGCGCACATCGTGCAGGCGGTCAGGGAACAGCTGCTGCGCTGGGGCTCCGGCGTGCGGCCGGAGCTGCTGCGCGCCGCCGAGAACGGTGCCCCGGTGCTGCGGGTCCGCGCGCGCGCGCTGCTGCGGGCGATGGAAGTGCGCGGCTGTCTGCAGCGCTTCGCCGGGCTCGAACTCGATCGTGGTGGCCGCCGCGACGCCGGACCGCTGCTGCACGGCGCGGTGATGCTGTCGCAGATGGCGCGCACTTTCGCGCCGGGTGCGGCGGAGCTGCAGCAGTGGCTGCGCGGCGAGGCCGAGGTGCTGCGGCACCGCATCGCCGGCCGCAGCGTGCCGACCTGCGCCCGACTGCTCGGTGAACATCTCGGCGGTGAACTCGGCTGTCGCGGCGGCGACGCCAGTTGTCTCGACTACGACCACGTGCTGCTCGATCGCGTGCTGCTGCATCGCGTCGGCATTCCGGTGTCGCTGTCGCTGGTGTATCTGCTGGTGGCGCGCTGGGCCGGACTGCCGGCGGCCGGCGTCGCCATGCCGGACCATTTCCTGGTCCGCATCCACGGCGTGCGGCCTGCACTGGTCGACCCGTACCACGGCGGGCGCACGGTGACCAAGGCCGACTGCGTGCGCTACCTGCGCAGCAACGGCTACGACGGCGTCAACGAGCACCTGCGCGACCTCTCGGACCGCGAGATGCTGGCGCATTACCTGCGCAGCCTGAAGCGCGCCGCGGCCTACCGCGGCGTGCCGGACACGCAGCGGTCGCTGGACCATGCGCTGGCCCACCTCGAGGCCAGCTGAAGTGAGGCGGCCGGCCTCCGGGTCGTGGTCGGCGGCGCTCGCGGTCGTGTTCACCGGCTGCGTGCTCACCGGCTGCAATGGCATCTTCCAGCATCGCCTGCCGGCGGTGGTCGACGACTGCCATCACCTTGCCGGCGGCGACGAACTGCGGGTCGGCGCGGCCGAGCGCGACGTGACGCCGGCGGTCGGCGGCTACATGGGCGGCTTCTCGCTGGCGCGCACCAGCACCGGCGTCGCCAGCCCGCTCAAGGTGCGGGCGCTGGTGCTCGAACTCGGCGACCGCCGCTTCGCGATCGTCGGCGTCGACAACCTCGGGGTGATGCGCGACGACGTCGACTGGATCAAGTCGGGCCTGATCGGTTTCGCCGGCGGCGACGTGTTCCTCTGCAGCAGCCACACGCACGCCGGCCCGGATCTGATCGGCCTGTGGGGCTTCTACTTCCTGTGTTCGGGCCGCGACCGCGACTACCTGGCGCGCCTGCGCGTTGCGGTGGTGGCCGCGGTGGCCGAAGCGCGCGCGCATGCGACCCCGGCGCAGCTGGTGCTCGGCAGCACGGAGCTGCCGTCGGGTGGCCTGGTCAAGAACAGCAAGCGCGGCGAGGTGTTCGATCGGCGGGTCACGGTGCTGCAGGCGCGGGCCCTGGCCGACGATCGGCCGGTCGGCACGCTGCTGCACCTCGCCTGCCATCCGGAGGTGCTGCGGCGCGGCAACACGCTGCTGTCCGCCGACTACGTCGGGGCACTGTGCGAGGCCTGGCGCGACGCCGGCCATGGCCAGGCGGTGTTCGTCAATGGCGCGCTCGGGGCGATGGTGACGCCAGGGATCGAGCATCGCGACATCGACGGCATGCAGGCGATGGGCCGGCAACTGTGCGAGCTCGGCGAGCGGGCGCTGGCGGCCGCGGCGCCGTTGCCGGTGGATGCGATCGAGGTGCGGCGCTGTGACGCATACCTGCCATTGACCACGCTCGGGTTCCGGATCGGTCGCCTGACGACGGCGCTGCAACGCGAGCTGTACGGCGATTGCGCCAAGTCGTCGGTCGGCTGGCTGCGCATCGGCGCGCTGGAGGCGATGGCCGTACCCGGCGAGATGGAGCCGGCGCTGGCGCAGCGGATCCGGGCGCTGGCGCACCGGCCGGAGCTGCTGGTGTTCGGGCTGTGCGACGACGAACTCGGTTACCTGCTGCGCGGCCAGGACGCGCGCGACCCGGCGTTCGCCTACGAGCGGTCGATGAGCCCGTGCGTCGATGCCGGCGAACTGGTGCAGGCGGCGCTGGTCGGCGGCGGCTGAGTCAGCGGCCGATCGGGAACGGCAGCCAGTGGTTCACGGTGTGGAACACCGGCCAGAACATGATCGGGACCACCTTGATCATCAGGATCAGCACCAGGATGCCCATGTACGGCACGCGCGCCAGCGCGTCGTACAGCCGACGCGTGCTCGGGATCACGCCGGCGACGACGCCGGCGCCGTCGAGTGGCGGCAATGGCATGACGTTGAACACCGCCAGCAGCAGATTGAGCATCAAGAACACCGACGCGATCCGCCGCACGGCCTCGCCCTCGCCCGATTGCGGGTTGTTGATGTAGGCGAGCACGGCGAAAGCGAGCGCCGCCAGCACCAGGTTGGCGAGTGGACCGGCGGCCGACATCAGCGCCGCCTTCCGCGGATGGTGGTAGGCCCACACCGGGTCGATCGGCGTGCTGGCGAAGCCGAAGCACTGCTGGCCGCCGGTCATGAACAGCGTGAGCAGCGGGAAGACGACCATGCCGAACGGTTCGCGCTGCATGTGCGGCAGCGGATTCAGGGTGACCTGGCCGAGACGGTATGCCGTGCGGTCGCCGCCGAGCAAGGCGAACCAGGCGTGCGCGGCCTCGTGCACCGTGAGGCTGATGATCAGCGCCACGAACCACAGGGTCGCTTGGGTCCAGTCCGGCGCGGCGGCGAGGACGGCCACGTCAGGTCTCCCGATCGGCGTCGGTGCCGCCGTCCGCGCCGTCGTCGGCCAGGTCGGCGACCACCTGCTTGACCTTGAGTTCGGTCGCCGCCAGCTTGTCCTTGCAGACCGACAGCAGCGCCGCGGCGCGCTCGACCTTCTCGGTCAGCACGTCGAGGTCGATCTCGCCGGATTCGATCTCGTGCAGGATCCGCTCCAGTTCGGCACTGGCGTCGGCGTAGGAGATGTCGCTCTTCTTCTTCGGGTTCTTCTCAGCCATCGAGGTCCACCTGTTCGGTCCGGCTGCGGACGGTGCCGTCGCGCATGCGGACGAAGATCGTCTGGTCGGCTCGCAACCGTCGCGCCGACGGCAGCACCTTGCCACCGGCGTCGCGCACCAGCGCGTAGCCGCGGCCGAGCACGCGCGCGGGGTCGAGCAGTCGCCGGCGCGTCGCCTGGTGGTCGAGGTGACCACGCCGCCGCTCGAAGATCCGCTGCGTGCCGCGGGCCAGCCGTTCATTGCCGCGCTGCAGCACTGTGGTCTCGTGCTGGCAGCGCAGCAGCGCCCGGGCGTGCAGGTCGCGCGCCGCGGTGCCGAGGAAGTTGCGCTCGCGCTGCAGCCGCGCGGCCAGCGCCGAGCTCAGTCCGGCGGCGAGCTCCCGCAGGTCGGAACGGCGCAACAGCAGCGCCAGGTCGACGGCCGTGCGCAGGTGCGCCGCCAGCTGCTGCAGCTGCGCGCGCGTCTGCTCGACCGCGCGCACCAGGTGCTCGGCCACCGCGGTCGGCGTCTTCTCGGCATGGGCGATGACGTCGAGCACCGACTGGTCGCGCTGGTGGCCGATGCCGACCAGCACCTTGAGCGGGTGGCGGGCGACTGCCAGCGCGATGTCGCGGTCGTCGAACCAGGCGAGGTCGGTGCGCGAGCCGCCGCCGCGCAGGATGCACAGCACGTCGAACTGCTGCGCGTGCAGCGTGAACCAGTGCAGACCGGCGAGCATGTCGGGCTTCAACTCGATGCCCTGCACCTTGACCGGCAGCAGCGTCACGACGAAGCCGATGCCCGATTCTTCGAGGTGGCGATGGAAGTCGCTCCAACCGTCGGAGTCCGGGCTGGCGAGCACCGCGAGGCGCAACGGCGGCAGTGGCAGCGGCAGCGACCGGTTGCGCTCGGCGAGCCCCTTGTCGCGCAGTTCGCGCAGCACCTGTTCACGACTCAGCGCCAGCTTGCCTAGCGTGAAGGTCGGATCGATGTCCTCGATCACCAGCTGGAAGCGGCCGCTGCCGACGTACAGATCGACGCGCACCAGCGCGCGGATCTCGATGCCATCGCGCAAGGTCACCGGGTCGCTGCCGCTGGCCAGCTTGCCGAGCAGCGTCTGCGCCGTGCGTTCGAACAGCGCCACTTCGACGGCGGCGCGTGGCCGGTGGGCGTTCGGCTGCTTCTCGACCAGCTGGAAGAACAGGTGCTTCTTGCCCGCCTGTTTGTCGAGGTCGGTGATCTCGCCGACCACCCACAGCGGCTCGGGGAAGCCGCCCTGCAGCGCATCGCGCACGCGCTGGTTCAACCGGCTGATCGTCAGCGCGTCGGCAGGCGAGGGCCGCGACGGGCCCGCAGAGGCGGCATCGGCGTCGGCACCATCCGCACCGGCGAACGGCAGCCCGGCCGCCGGCCGTGGGTCCTTCACTTCGCCGAGCGTGCCGGCGACCAGGCTCATGATCTCGGGCGCGAAGTCGAACAGGTGCCGGACGAAGGCCTTGTAGACCAGCTCGGCGTCCTTGGCCGGCACGCGCCAGGTCTTGCCCTTGGGATCCCAGCGGCGGTTCGGCAGGGTCTTGACGACCGAGACCAGATCCTCGCGGTAGGGGAAGCGGATCAGCAACTGCGTGCCGTCCCGGTCGAGCTCCACGGTCCCGGTCATGACGAACCGGCGTTCATAGCCGAACGTCGGGCGCGGTCAGCAGGAAAACCTGCCGCTGCGCCGCGGCCCTGGCTTCGGCCATGGTGATGGCACGGCCCAGAGCGCGGCTGAGATCGGTCATCACGTCGGGCGAGAGTCCGCACGGTCGGATGCGCTGCCACGGCTGCAGGTCCATCGCCACGTTGATGGCGATGCCGTGCAGGTTGACCCACTGCTTCACGTGCACGCCGATCGAGCCGACCTTGGCGCCGGCGACGAACACGCCGGTGCCGTCCACCGAGGCCTCGGCATGCAGGCCGAACGCGCCGCAGATCGCTACGCCGAACGCCTCGAGCCGCCGCAGCCAGTCGCGCAGGTCGTGGCGAGGCAAGCGCACGATCGGGTACACCACCAACTGGCCGGGGCCGTGGTAGGTGATCTGGCCGCCGCGTTCCGTGGTGACGATGTCCGGCCCGAGGTCGGCGGCGGGCGTGCGGCGGCCGGCGGTGTAGACCGGTTCGTGCTCGACCAACAGGATGCGGCCGGGCACGCGGCCGGCGACGACATCGGCGTGCAGCGCCAGCATGCGTTCGTGCACCGGCGCGAACGCGGCGCGGCCGAGATCCTCGATTTCGCTGGTCAACGCCGCCAGACTACCCGAGAAGCGCTCCGCATGGTCGCGACCCTGATGCTCCTGCTCGTGCTGCAGCAACTCGAGCCGCTGCCGTTCCCGGCCGAGGTCGGTGGCACCGTGACCGTGCGGGCGACCGGTCGCGAGGGGCGGCCGTTGCCGCAGTTGGCGATCGCCGTCGAGTTGCCCGACGGCGCGCGCGCCGAACTCGGGGCGACCGACGCCGCCGGTGCGGTCACGTTCGTGCCGACGCAGCCGGGCACGCACGTATTCGCTGCCGAGTGGCAGGGCGTGCGCTTGTTGTCGCCGGACTGCGTCGTGCCGAAGCAGACGCGCTGGCTGTATGCACTCGCGTGCGTACCGCTCGGCCTGCTGCTGGGGTGGCGGCACCTCCTGGCGCTGCGCCGCACGGCACCACTGCGCCGCGGTGCTACTTCAGCACCTTCTCCACCCGGTCCTTGACCGAGCGCAGGTCCATGGCGCCGAGGAAACGGTCCACTTCGCGGCCGTCCTTGAAGAAGATGCAGGTGGGCACGCTCTGGATCGCGAAGCTGGCCGATGTCTCCTGCGCCTTGTCGATGTCGACCTTGTAGACGTTCATCTTGCCCTGGTAGTCCGTGGCGACCTTGTCGATCGTCGGCGCCAGCGCTTTGCACGGGCCGCACCAGGTCGCCGAGAAGTCGACCAGCACGGGCAATTTGGAGTTCTGCAGCGCGGTCTTGAAGTCGTCGTCGGACAGTTCAGTGACTTTGGCCATCGGGTTCGCTTGGTTGAAACGGGAGGCCGCCGGGTGGTCGTGGCGGGCGCGCTATTTTGGCCAGGGCGGGCGCGATCGCAAGGCCGAGGCTTCGCCTTCAAGCTGCCGGCGTGGCAGCGTCGATGAACAGAGCCGCCAAGGTATCGGCGCTGCAGGCATGAAGCTCGTCGCGGTTTCGATGGTGAGGAACGAGGAGTACTGGCTCTGGTACGCCCTCACTTCGGTCTATCCCCACGTCGACGAGATCCTGGTGTTCGACAACCACTCCGAGGACCGTACGGTCGAGGTCGTCAAGGGCATGCGGCACCTGGCCGACAAACTGGTGCTGTTCGAGGGCTTCGGCGGCAGCAGCGAACATCACAACCGGCAGGCGATGCTCGACGAAGCGCGGCGCCGTGGCGCCACGCATGTGCTGACGCTCGATGGCGACGAGGTCCATGCCGACGAGGTGCTCGGCTTCTGTCGCCGGCTGCTCGAGGTGCACGAACACACGCCGCCGTTGCCGGACCCACCGCGCAATGCGGCGCCGCCGATGGACCCGACGCCGACCGACGGGATCCTGATCAAGAACATCGCCCTGCGGCCGATCTGTCCGGGGTTTGCGGGTCCGGGCACCTGCCGTCCGCACGACTATCTCGAGCCGGACGACAACCACGGCGCCTACAACTACCTGACGCGCATCACCGCGCTGCAGCATCTGCGCAGCAACGGACTCGAGTGGGGGCAGCATGGGTTCGTCGAGACCGGCGACCGCTACATCCAGTCGTCGCCGCACACGCTGTGGCTGCCGGGTCTGTGGTTTCTGCATTTCTCCTTCCATCCGCGTTCGAGTCGTCGGAAGCCGGGGACGATGGAATGGCTGCGGCCGGTGCGCGACCTCGGCAGCGTGCCGATCCATCCGCATGTGCACTGGCCGGCGGCGTTGTTGCGGCCCGACGGGCCGGGCAATCCGACGCTGGAGGCGTGGGGAGTGCGTGATCCGGCGATGGGGCGGGAGCGGGCCGGCTTCGTGGAGGATGCGGCGGCGAAGGACTGAGCGGGCGCTGGCGCGGCCGTCTTGGAGTCAGCGTGGCGTTGCGTGCCAGACGTTTCGGTTTGCGGCGACAGCTCGGCGTTACGGGCCAGAGCGCTCTGGGGTTGCGCTGGCAGCTCGACGCTGCGCGTCGACCTGCAGCGCGGCGGTTGCGCCGTCGACTCGTCGCTGGCGCGCCGAGTCGCAGTGCGACCTTGCGTTTGCTGCGCGGCAGGCGCGCGGAGCGCGCTTGCGCGCATCAAACGCTACGGTTGATCGCCTCCAGCAGGCGCTCGGCGGGAATGCCGTTCTGCGTTGCCACCTGCTCGATCGTGTCGTTCGGGTTGAAGCCGCAGTGGTGGCAACCGCCGAGGTGGAAGTCGCGCATCAACACCATGCCGAGCTGGGGCGCGGCGGTCAGTGCCTCGAGCATGGTCGTCTTGGCGGTGAAGATGCCCTGCTTCTGCGTGTCGTTCTTCTGTGCGTCGTTGGTCTTGTTCATGAGAGTCACTCTGCGTTGAGGATGCTGACGCGCTGCGCGACCTTGCCGGCGATGTCGATCAGGGCGCGCGCGGATTCACAGGTCGGGGCGGAGAGTACGATCGGAGTACCGGCGTCGCCGCCTTCACGCACGGCGATCTCGATCGGCACCTGACCGAGCAGCGGCGTGCCGAACTCGCGTTGGATCTTGTCACCGCCGCCCTGGCCGAACAGCTGATAGCGCTCCGTCTGCCCAGGCGGCGTGAACCATGCCATGTTCTCGACGACGCCCAGGATCGGTACGTTCACGGTCTGGAACATGCGGATGGCTTTCCGCACGTCCAGCACCGAAACGTCCTGCGGCGTGGTGACGATCACCACACCCATGATGTGCGCCTGCTGGCTCAGGGACAGCTGCGCGTCGCCGGTGCCGGGCGGCAGGTCGACCACCAGATAATCCAGGTCGGTCCAGGCGACGTCGAACAGGAACTGTCGGACTGCCGAGTGCAGCATCGGGCCGCGCCAGATCACTGGCTGGTCGTCGGCGATCAGCAGCGCCATGGACATGACCTGCAGCCCGTACTTCTCGAACGGCACGATCTTCTTGTCGCGCATCTCGGGCTGGCCGCGCAGGCCCAACATCAGCGGAACGTTGGGCCCGTAGACATCGGCATCGAGGATGCCGACGCGGGCACCGGTGCGCTGCAGCGCGCAGGCGAGGTTGACCGCGACGGTCGACTTGCCGACACCGCCCTTGCCCGAAGAAACGGCGATCACGTTCTTCACGCCCGGGATGTTGCCCTTGTTGCCGATCAGCGGCCGGCTGGCGGTGACCTTGGCGGTCATCGTCACGGTCACCTGCTCCACGCCTGGAACCGCCCGCACTGCGGTCTCCGCCTGAGCCTTCATCTGCTCCTTGACGGGACAGGCCGGGGTGGTCAGTTCGATCGTGAAGGCGACGCTGCCGCCGCTGATCCGCAGATCCTTGACGAAGTCGAGGGCGACGATGTCCTGGTGCAGATCCGGGTCACGGACCGAACGCAGGGCGTTGAGTACCTGTTGTTCGCTGGCAGCGATGGATTCTCTGGGCATGGAGCGGCGGCAAACTAGCCTTGAACTAGGGCCCATTCAAGGTGGGCATCGTACCGGCGCGAGCTTTTTCGGGGAATGCGTGAGCTGGTCGGCGCGACGGCCGTCCAAGGTCGCCTCTCGTCGCTGCCGTCCCTGAGCTATCATCCTCCGCCCATGATCCGGTTCTGCCTCTGCGCGCTGGTCCTCCTGCTGTCTGCTCCTCTGTGCGCGCAGGAGGGAGCAGGGCACGGCGATGCCAAGACCGGTCAGACCGATGGCAAGGTGCAGGCCGAAGGCAAATCGAAGGCTTCCAAGACCGGCGTGCCCGGCAAGGAAGACACCGAGGACGATTCGAAACTGACATCGGAACAGCGACTCGAGAAACACATGGTGCACGGCGGGCGCGGGCACTGCCACTTCGTGTCGGCCTGCCTGCCTGGTCGGGTGCTCCCCGGCGGCTCGGGCACCATGGTGGTGACGATGGTTCTCGATGGTGACGCGGTGCTGGTGTCGCCGCCGCCGATGACCTTCAACTCGCCCACCGACCAGGGAATGGTCAGCGTCGGGAGTCCGACGTTCCGGCCAGCCAAGGTGGCAACCCTTGCCAAGGCATTCCAGGGCCAGCCGGCGTACGACAACTACGCGATTCTCGACGTGCCGTTCACGGTCAGCCAGCAGGCCACGCTCGGCAGCAAACACGCAGTCAGTCTGCAGATGGTTTTCGATCTGCACTCGGGCACGAGTGGCAGCATGCTGGCGCGGTTCTCCGACTCCACCAGTGCGACTTTCGAAGTCAATCCGGACCCGACCGTCGCCGTCGGAGCAGCCGCCCGGGTCGAGCCACACATGGCGGCGCCCGCCGACAAGCCGCCACCGCGACACGGCGGCAAGCAGGACCAGGTCGAGGTCGACGAGCCGAAGGCGACGACCGGTGGCATCCAGACCGGTGGCTCGGCGACCGGGCAGGGCCAGGATGACACCCAGGTGGTTTCTGCCCCGGTCGGCAACGAAGCGTCATCGGGGTCCGATTCGCCTGCCCTCGAGCCGGAGAATCGTCTGCCCTGGATGGCGTTCGCGGCCGCGGGCGCCATCCTCGCCATCCTGGTGCTGATGCTCCTGTTGCGCAGGAGGTAGACGCAGCGATCACCGCTCCACCGAACGACCGACCAGGGCTCTGGGCACGGGAATTGACCTCTGCGCGGAACTCTGCTGCCATGGCCGTCTATTCCATTGGTGAAGTTCCACCTTTGGTCGAGCGTGGCGCAGAGCCGTACTCGACGCTGGAGCAACCATGAAGATCGTTCGCAACTTGCTTCGAACAAGAAAGCTGCGCCCTGGTCCGGTGATGTCGGTAGCGGCCCTGGACGCGCAACTCGACACTCCGGTCGGCGGCTTCCGCAAGGCGATCCAGGACCTGATTGTGGCGATGCGAAAGGATCGCACCCGGGTTGATGTCGCGGGTCATCGCGCCAACGTGGCACTGACTGCCAGAAGTTCCGAAATCGCTTCGCACTCGCCGCACTCCAACACCTATCTGGAGGAACTCAGGCGATTGCCAGCCATGGACCGCGCCGAGGAGTTCCGGATGGCCAAGCGGTACGAGCTCCTGCGCAGCCGTGCGGCTGGAGAACTGGTGCGCGCCGGCTACGAGCCTGCGGTCGTGCAAACCATGCTCGCTGGCAGCCTCGACCCTCGCCTGCGCCAGCGGCCCGAAGCGACCAAGGCACGCGCGGTCGACTTCGATTATCTCGAGTCGTGCATCGCCGATCTGGAAGCGATGCGCAATCTCTACGTCGAGGGCGCCCTCCACCTCGTGCTCGCTTCGGTGCATCGCTACCGCGGTCTCGGCGTCGATTCGGCGGATCTGATCCAGGAAGGCAACGCATCGCTGTTCCAGGCGATCGAGG
>Ga0209488_10003627_pt1 | contig 12343 bp, 11 predicted proteins | sample Rivendell_Oct201_8_FD_188349 | JGI IMG/M metagenome (GOLD analysis project Ga0209488, IMG submission 188349) | Vadose zone soil microbial communities from the Eel River Critical Zone Observatory, Northern California, USA -... | ecosystem: Environmental > Terrestrial > Soil > Vadose zone >...
ACTCTCACTCTCGTCCCGTACTCGCTGCTTTCAATTTCCAGCCGCCCGCCGATATATTTCACTCTTTCTTTCATTCCTGCGATTCCTACCCCCGGTCCTTTGCCCAGCGGTGACCGCTCGAGCACTCCGCTTGGTATGCCTCGCCCTTGGTCACTGATCGTAACTGCCAGCCCCTCGGAGACGCGCTCGATCTGGACCGTGGCAGTCCTGCTTCCCGAGTGGAGGTGAATATTCGTAAGGCTGGCCTGCACAATCCGAAAGATCGCGAGTTCCGCCTCTTCGCTTAGCCGCTCCAAGCGGAGCGGTATGTCTAGTTGAATTTCAAGGCCCACCCGTCGGTTGATCCCCCGCAAATACATCTGAATCGCTGTCTCCAAACCACATTCATCGAGCAGCGGGGGATGCATCATGTAGGAAAGGGTTCGAACCTCTTCGGAAATATCCGTCGTTAAAGCGGAGCAATCTGAAAGCATCTTGTGAAATTGGATTTCAGATGAGTTGATTTGGTTTTTCACCAGGGCCAAATTCATCGCCAGCACAGAAAGTTTCTGTCCAGTGCTGTCGTGCAGCTCGCGCGCAATGCGACGTCGTTCGTCGTCCTGCGATTGGCTGAGCCGTTTCGAGAATTCTCGCAGTTCCTGCTCGTTTCGGTAACATTCGATAGCGATCGCCGCCAGATGCACAGCACGTTCGATCAGTTCTGTGTCTAGCTTGGGCCAATGCGCACGCTGCGGATAAGAGAGCGCCAACGCTCCCAGAATCTCCTTTTCTATGGTTAAGATCGGTCTGAAAGACGCCATTTGCAAGCCTTCGCGCAACGCAACTTCGCGATGAACGGCAAATATGGCATCGCTGTCGATATCTCTTACAGTCAAGGCTCTTCCCTGACCTTCAGCCGTGCTGCAAAATCCTACGTACGGTCCCGCCTCTAGGTTGTCGATTTCTTCTTTCCAGGTTTTTGGAGCGTTGGGCCCGGCCACCGGCCGGAGCCGTTGTCCCTCGTTATCCAGCAAAAACACTGTGGAGATTGCTCCCGGCAACTGTGTGTCGATAAAGTTGCAAAGCTCGTTCAATACTTCCAACATCGGGGCGCCATGCCCCAGCATTTCGAGTAGACGCGTTTCGGTTGTCATTGGACTGGGCGCTCCTTCTTGTGACCCGCACTACTTCCTTCTTCCTCCTTGATTGCAAATGCGAAATTGAGGGAAGGGAGCCCGATATTAGGAGACTCTGATTTTGATGTCTGTCCGGTTCAAGACATTTTTTTCAAAGATCCGCTTCTAAAGGATTCACCCGATGTCCAAAACAAGACACAGCATTTTTCGAGTTTCGTGTATCCATGTATCTGTATTTTTCATGCTTGATTGGGATTTCGGTGGAGCTAAACATGGCGAATTTACGTTTATTGCTGGCCGATGATCACCAGGTCGTCCGAGCCGGCCTGCGCTGCCTCCTCGAAGGACAGCCCGGATGGGAAGTCGTAGCCGAGGCGTCTGACGGTCGCGAAGCAGTCGCGAAAGCAATAGAGACCCGCCCCGACGTGGCGTTGCTCGACATCGGAATGCCGGATCTCAACGGTTTGGAGGCAGCCCACCAAATTGTTCAGAGCCTTCCCCGCACGAAAATTGTGATGCTCACCGTGCACGATTCCGAAGCCATGATTCACAAGGTTCTGGCCGCAGGCGCGCGCGGTTACTTATTCAAGACCGACGCGGCGCGCGATCTCGTCGCTGCCATAACCGCCGTACACGCTGATGACACATTCTTCACGCCAAAAGTTTCGGAGATCATACTGGCTAGTTTTAAGGATAACGGCGTCGGAACCCAAACGTGCGCGCCGCCGTACGGGCGCCTTACTCCCCGCCAATCCGAAATAGTTCGGCTTTTAACAGAAGGTCTTAGCACTAAAGAAGTTGCTGCGTTGCTGAAGATCTCGATCAAGACCGCGGAGACTCATCGCGCCAATCTCATGCGCCGATTGAACTGTCACTCCATTTCCGAAGTAGTCCGCTACGCTTTGCGCAACCAGATCGTCGAGGCCTAGCATCACTGCCACAGTGTCGTCGCTCCCCTATCCTCCGCCGCGGGATTGGGTGCTTTACTGGCTACCATTGGCTTGCTCCTGCCCTCATTTTGGGAGTTATCGTATGTGTCTCGAAAGTGACAGATTGGAGCCCTCTAACTCCCTATGATCGGCATTGAGGGCTATACATCTTGTTCTCTCATCCATATCTATATGGATGGTTTTGGCGGCTTCGAACGCGCGACTTCGCCTCGAACATTGTGCACAATGAACTCCACTCCGACCAGACAAGCGTTTCTCTGACCGCCACGGCTGCTCACCGGCGCCGGCCAATCAGCGTCCTCTTTATCCACCGCGATGCAGATGTGGTACACGCTTGCCAGGAAGAGCTAAAAAAAGGGTTTGGTGTCAGCGCGGACTTGGTTTTGACTATAGCGCAGTGTACTGAACAGCTCCGCTCCCGCTCGTATGACCTGGTGATTGCCGAGTATCCGAGCCCTAACTGGAAGGGGTCACAGGCTTTACAACTTCTTCGTCAGACCGTGCAAGAGATTCCCCTGCTCTTCGTAACCACTGCCATCGGAAGCGAACCCATCGCAGAACTGTCTGCGCACGGTGCGTTCGATTACGTTGAACAAGAGCATCTTGCTCAATTGCCTATGACGGTTCGCCGAATCCTAAACGAACAGGAACTTCGCGTGGAGTTGGAAGAGGCTGGAAGGGCCTTGCGGCATTCGCAATCGCTGTATCGCGCGCTAGTGGACAATCCCGCTTATGGAATCTGCCGGTGCGATGCCAAGGGAAAGTTTCTCGACGTCAATCAGGCACTTGTAGCGATGGTCGGTTACGCGAGCAGAGAAGAACTGCTAGTCGCCAACCATGCTTCTGAGATCGTACTCGATTTCGGTCCGGCCACCCGGTTGTTGGACCGCTCCGACGAGAGGCTGCGTATTGAGCCAGTCGAAATGGATTGGAAACGGAAAAACGGCACCACTCTGAAAGCCAGGCTCAGCGGTCGCGGCGTCTTTAATGAGCGAGGAGAATTCGACGGTTATGAAATTATTGCTGTTGACATCACGGAGCAGCGAGCACTTGAGGAGCAACTGCGTCACCAGGCATCCAGTGATTCGTTGACCGGGTTGGTCAATCACCGTCGTCTTTTCGAGGTACTGCATGCGGAGATCTGCCGATCCAAGCGTACCGACCGCGAATTTTCTCTTCTCTTGCTGGATCTGGATGGACTTAAGGAGCTCAACGATCAATTTGGTCATCCCACTGGAGATCGCGCCCTTTGCCGAATGGCACAAATCTTGACGGACTGTCGCCGCTCCATCGATACCGCAGCGCGCCAAGGTGGCGATGAGTTCGCTTTGGTCCTGCCCGAGACGGGCGCAGCAGCCGCCACCTTAGTCGCTCGTAGGATTTGCGACCTACTTACTCTAGACATCGAGCAGCCGATACTTTCCGTCAGTGTAGGCGTTGCTAGTTATCCCCGGGATGCCGATACCGTCGGAACCCTTCTCTACGCCGCGGACAGGGCTTTGTACGCCTTGAAGGACAAGAAGCCGCGAGTCGCTCGGGCCGGTCACATTTAGCAGCGGACCCATTTTAGGGAACAGCATCTGAAAACGAGGGAGCCTAGATGAATGATGATCATTTCCTGTTGCGGAACAGGTCGCTAGAACCCTCTCCGCATCGCGATTCTGGAGACGAAGTTCAGTATCTGCTTAGAGCCGAACATCAACTACTTCAATCCATTTCCGGACGTGCCCCCATTGCGGACGTGCTGCAACATATCTGCGAAGCGCTCGATTCCCAACTCGGTAACATGTTCTCGGTCATCTCGCTGCCCACCGACGACCCCGCCGCTGTTATCGCTATAGCCAAGAGTGCGACTCTTTTTCGCTTATATAAATTTGTTTCCGCCAACGTCGTCGGTGATAACGACCAATCGCTCGCCTCTCTCGAAATGTACTGCACCCTTGACCGCCGTCCCCATCTCAGTGAAGTCCAGTTAATCGAACGGGCCACCTGCCTGGCAGCCGTCGCCATCCAGCGCCACAATCAGTCAGCCCAACCGGTCGTCCGCGAACTGCCCTCCTCGGGCCAGACTTCGCACCCTTGAAAATTGCTAGTCGTGCAGCACCACGTTCAGCAGCGAATCGTTGACCTGCAGCCCTCCGTTGTAGTTGATGAACCCCATTTTCTTGAATTTGTTCATAAATAAATTCACCCGCGTGCGCGTCGTCCCAATCATTTCCGCCAGCGTCTCTTGCGACACTTTCGGCAGTATCCTCTGCTGTTGGTCTGGCTTGCCGTACCGCGCCAGCAACAGCAGCGTGCGCGCCAGCCTTTTCTCCGTCGAATTGAACAGTTGATCGATCAGATCCTCCTCGATCCGGATATTTCGCGTCAGCACAAACTGGATGAACAGGTCCGATAATTCGTGCTGTTCGTGCAGCACCTTTTGCATTGCATCCTTGTCCACGATCAATACCGTGCTCGGCGTGATCGCCGTCGCGCTGGCCATGCGCAGCGGTTGACCCGCCATGCTTCCTTCGCCAAAAAAATCGCCGGGGCCCAGCGTCGCGATGATTGCTTCTTTGCCGCTTGCGCTCAGTGCGGTTATCTTCACGCCGCCATCTTGTATATACATGATGGTTCCAGCAGCGGACCCTTGTGAAAAGATAACCTCTTCAATCTTGAATTCTTTGACTCTTCTAGCCACGCCCGCCGAATCCAGAAAAGCCTGGGCGTTGAATGCCCCTCTTTTACCGGGCGTGCCTTTGTACTTCTTATTGCTGGGTTTCATGAACTTCCTTGCTCGCTTCCGCTTGGGAGGATTTGTCGGCCTCTGCCTTGGATTGTTTCGCGATCACCACACCCTTTTTCGCTATAGTCTTTTTCCCGGGCTCTTGATCTTCATCAATGGTTGCTTCCCGCCAGATTTGTTCTTCAGCAATTGCTTTGACTACCTCCAGCGGTACCTGCTCGAAGTGCGTTTTTGCTTTGCGCATTGGATTTCTCCTGACCAGCCCAACGTAGCAGCCTGTAACTCGTACGGGTCATATCTTTTAGCAATCTCTCTGTGGCGATAGTCGGGGCGAACCGCTCAGTCTGCGCTGCGTGCGAGAGGTATGGTTTTCGCCCCCGTCCTTTGTCTTTTTCGCCCCGTCCTTTATCTTTCTATTATTGTTTTGCCACTCGCTTTTTCATTGTCACGCTTCGTGACTCTGTGATACGTTAAGGCTACGTTCGTTTAAGGTTCCGTCAGACAGGAGGTTCCTATGGGCCGAGCCCAGTCAGAATCAATGCACTTCAAAACTATGGTGCAGTCGGATGTTCCGCAAGGCCGCGAGGGCAAGCACAAACTTGTCGTCACCACCATTCTCAAGGATCTCGATCGCCTAAAACAGGGCGCTGCCCTCAAGGTTCCCTTGGCTGGCCTTCTACTATCAAAAGAAAAGGTCCGTTCCGCCCTGAACCGTGCCACCCGTAAAGCCGGTCGCATAGTAGCCACCGCCAGCGACGACACCTTCCTCTACGTCTGGAACGTAACCCCGTAGCGCTCACGCCGCTCTCCCGCCTCTATCGCCTCATCGCCATTGCCTGCCCAATCCGCTGGCAGGTCATGCCCTTAGCAGGTCAAAGAAAATTTCAACACTGTCTCGAACTGGACAGTCCCCTCGGCTGACAACCCCTAGTATTACCGCGCACCCTGATTTGCACTCGTCCCTCACGTCCACCCGAGTCCCGCGTTCGACGATAAGGAAATTTATGAACCCAGCTTATAAACTGCCAAGCGAGTTTGCTCGAACGCTTTCTTGCGGTTGTTGGCGCCGGTGGGGCACTCGCCTAGCAGTCTTACTTCTGTTCGTGCTCATGGGCAGTAGCGGCTCATCAGCCTATTCGGTTCTCACCCACGAGGAGATCGTAGACTTGGTGTGGGCCAACGAACTCAGCCCTCTCATCCTGCAGCGATTCCCAACCCTCACGGAAGATCAGCTCAAAGAAGCGCACGGCTACGCCTATGGCGGCGCCGTCATCCAGGATCTCGGTTACTACCCCTTTGGCAGCGTGGAATTCAGCAACTTAGTGCACTACGTCCGCAGCGGCGACTTCGTTCGCGAACTGCTGCTGCAGAGTCAGGATGCCAACGAATATGCCTTTGCATTGGGCGCGCTGGCACACTATGCCTCGGATATCGCCGGGCATCCCGCGGTTAATCAGGCCGTCTCCATCCAATATCCCAAGTTGCGAGCCAAGTACGGTAATTCCGTCCGTTACGCGCAGGACCACACCGCGCACCTCAAGACCGAATTCGGATTCGACATGGTGCAAGTGGCCAAGAATCGCTATGCCTCGCAGCAATATCACGATTTCATCGGCTTCCAGGTTTCCAAACCCTTGCTCGAGCGAACTTTTCCCGTCGTCTACGGACTAGAGTTAAAGGACGTGCTGACTCATGAGGACCTCGCGGTCGGCTCCTACCGCTTCGCCGTCAGCCGCATGATTCCAGAGATGACCAAAATCGCCCTGCGCACCCACAAGAAAGACATGATGCGCGAGACCCCCGATCTCGCTAAGCGCAAATTTCTCTACCGCCTTTCGCGCTCTAATTATGAAAAGGAATGGGGCAAGGACTACAAGAAGGACGGATTCAAGACTCGGCTTTTCTCCATATTGCTCCGATATATGCCGAAGATTGGCCCCTTCAAGGCCCTCGCGTTCAATAATCCCACCGCGCAGACCGAGGATCTCTACTTCAAGAGCATCAACACTACTGTCGATCAGTACCGCATTTTTCTGCAACAAGTTCGAACTGACTCGCTCAAACTTGCTAACACGGATTTTGACACTGGCAAGGAAACCAAGGCGGCTGAGTACTCTTTGACCGACGAAACCTACGCAAAGTTGTTAGCTCAATTGGCCGATCGCAAGTTCGATCAAACATCACCGGATCTCCGCGACAACCTGCTAAATTTTTATGCGGACCTCTCTCTACCGTTGGAAACCAAGAAGGATAGCGCTCGCTGGCAGGGCGTGTTGACCGCCCTCGACCAATTGAAATTGGTCACTCCAACCCCAGTCCTCGCGGCCCTTCCTCTGAAAATGGCTGATTGACCTGCGCTGGCGACGCTTTTATTCCGCAGGCAACATCGCGAAATAAAAACGGGTAAGTGTCCGCAAACGTACAGTCGCACAACCTTAGGTCGGCTAGGATGAATCAACACCGCAAATGAGAAATCAACCATGAAACCTATCATGTGGCTTGGAGTCCTCTTGGTTGTGCTGGGTGCGCTGGGCCTCGCGTATCAGGGATTCAGCTACACTCGTCAAGAAAAGATACTCGATCTAGGCCCGATCCACGCCACTGCGCAGGAACGCCATCATGTCTTTATTCCTCCGGTGCTCGGCGCGCTGGCATTAGCGGCCGGAATTGTTGTGCTCACAGTTGGAGCGAAAAACCGTTCTTAGCTTGAGAATACCAATAATCACGAAAGTGCCCCGCCTGAGAGTCGGGTAACGCATAGCCCTCTCGTAACTTGCACCGCGTTGAAGGTCCTTCAGCCAGCAATTTTTGCAAGAAATGTCAGCGAGCGATTTTGACCGTGGAGGTCAGCAATGAAACGATATTTGCTTGGCGTAGTCTGTCTTACTCTCATTACTGGTGTCGTGTATGCCAGGAAATTCAACAAGGAGCAAAAACGCCTCCAAGAGTGCGGCGTTGTCATGCAGGAAGTTTTGAATATCCCGGACAACATTCCTCATGAACTTTTGGAAAAGGCCGAGTGCGTCATAGTTATTCCCTCGGTACGCAAGCTCGCATTTGGCGTAGGCGCAAGCTACGGGCGCGGCGCGATGGTGTGCCGCAAGGGCGAGAAGTTCAATGGCGCATGGGGAGCTCCCGCAATGTACGCCCTCGAAGGCGGCAGTGTTGGCTTTCAGATCGGCGGAGAAGCCACCGACCTGATCCTGCTCGTGATGAACGATCGCGGCATGGAGTCCATTCTAAGCAGCAAGGTTAAGTTGGGAGCAGATGCTTCCGTTGCGGCCGGCCCCAAAGGACGCGATGCTTCCGCGGATACCGACGCCAAGATGCGCGCTGAGATTCTTAGCTACTCGCGTTCACGCGGCGTGTTTGCCGGCATCTCTCTCGAAGGTTCCACGCTTCGCCCGGACGATGAAGCCAGCGAACAAGTCTATGGTCATGCCGTCAAAGCCAAGGAAATCGTGAGAAGCCAAACGATGAGTGTGCCGGCCACAGGCCGTCATCTCGTCAATACGTTGCAAAAGAACGCGCCACACAATGAATCAGAACGCGCTTCAACTAAATAGTTGGGATGCAGCTTGCCGGGAGTTTTCTCATCCTGGCAAGCTTCCTTCTAGGAAGATAGTCCCGCGCAGTCGTATCGAAAACCGTCCTAAGTTACTTCTGTAATGCCTCAGCCTGCGATAATTCCTTCAGCTTGATCTTTCCCCGCCGTTCGGCCCTCCTGCAGAAATCATTCTCACCAATCTCCCCTCGCTCCCCAACCTTGACTTGCGAAATGCGCATTCCTTCTGCGGCCAAACAGTTTCCCGCCAGAGTGTCTCGAACAAGACAGTAAATCTAATTGACACTGTCTGTTAAGAGACAGATTTAATAACTAAGAATCTCTATAGTTCAGTTATTCCCCGGCGTCGGTGAAGTGTGGAACGCCTGTGTCCAGCAATGAGGAGAGCCTAATGTACAAATCGCACGTTCGGAATCTTTGCATCGCGGCGTTCCTTTCGGCCGTCGTACTTGTCGGCTGTAGCGATAACGACAAGACTGCGACATCGACGAATCCCGGCGCTCCCTTAACGCCACCTGCGGTGACATCTGTGACTCCTCCTGATGCCTCGACCGTTTGCCCCAACACCGCAGTCATCACCGCAACATTCAGCAAGGCCATGAATCCGGCAACGATCACCACTTCTACCTTTACTGTAACCAACGCCGGTGCCAGCGTCGCTGGACAAGTTTCTTACGTTTCGGCGACCAATGTCGCCACCTTTACGCCCGCCGCCACTCTCCCAGCGAGCACGACTCTCACCGTCACGATTACCACCGGCGCCAAAGACACGTTCGGCAATCCGCTGGCCGCCGATAAGCTATGGACCTTCACGACGTCACCCGCGTGTCCTCCGCCGCCACCGCCGTCAGCGGGATTGGGAGCAGCCTGCACGTATGGAATTCTCGCCGCCACCACCTCTACCAATACAGGTGCCTCCACCGTCAGGGGAGATCTCGGATTAAGCCCAGGGAGTTCAGTGACCGGCTTTCAGGACCCGCCAGCAAACACGTACGTGGGAGGCGGCACGCACACCGGCGGCCTCGGACTCGTGACTGGCACTATACATTTAACCGATCCTCCTCCGCCGTCACCAACGTCAGCCGCAGCAGCACAAGCCGCTTTGACGGTCGCATATCTCGATTTGGCCGGTAGAACAGCCCCGGCTCCCGCAGTTATCGCCGGGGACTTAGGCGGCCTGACCCTCGCTCCAGGCCTTTACAAGTCGACGTCCACCATAGGTATAACCGGTGCCCTAACCCTCGACGGCGGTGGAAATGCAAATGCCATCTGGATATTCCAGATCGCCTCGTCGCTCACCACATTGGGCAATAGCTCCATCGTCCTTGCGGGCGGAGCCCAACCTCACAACATCTTCTGGCAGGTGGGCAGTTCCGCCACGCTCGGAACCAACTCCACCTTCAGCGGCAGCATCCTGGCGCTCTCCGACATCACCCTTACCACTGGCGCGACGCTGAATGGCAGAGCTCTGGCCCGCAACGGCGCCGTCACATTGGACACCAACATGGTGAACGTACCTCCCTGTCCATAAAAGTATTCAGTAGTGAGACCGGCTTTACGCCGGTCCACAACTGTCCCAGGTCGAAAAGCACGATTTCACGTTACTGATGTTCGGAGGAAGATTCGTATGTCATCTCAATCAAAGAGCTTTTCCGCGCGGATTCTGACGATGCTGCCCGCACTCATCGCCGTCATGTTCGCGTTCGCCACAGTTGCTGCGGCGCAGGAACCGCCTCCTCCGAAGTGGGAGTTGTTCGGCGGATACTCCGTCTTTGATCCCAGCGCCGATGTCCACGGCCAACTCCCCGGCGCCTTGCTCCCCTTGAGCAGCCGCTTGGAATGGAATCCGCGCGGCGTAGGCCTCAGCGCCACCTACGATTTCAATAACTGGTTCGGACTCACTCTCGACACCAGCACCCATTGGGGCAGCGGCGAAAAAACCATATTCGGCAGAATCGATGACGCCGCTTTCTCGAACCTGTCCCTCGGACCCAAATTTACTCTCCGCAGCAAACATTTTTCCCCCTTTCTCGAAGTATTGATCGGCGACCATCGCCTCATGCCCGACGCCTTCCACGACATCGACAAGTTCGGCGTTATGGCCGGAGGCGGTCTCGACGTAAATCTGTCCAGACACTTCGCTCTGCGCCTGCTCCGCGCCGATTTCGTCTACTCCAATTACCAATATGGTGCGACATCCGTGACACCGCGCACCGAAATCCGTGGCCTCCGTCTGCAGACTGGCCTCAACTTCATGTTCGGCGGCAGCGCGGCTCCCGCCCCGTCCAGCGCTACTTGCTCCGTGCAGCCTACCGAAGTCTTTGCCGGCGAGCCGGTCAACGCAACCGCCAGCGGATCCAATTTCAATTCCAAGCGTTCCGTCACATACCGTTGGAGCGGATCTGGCGTAAAAGCTTCGGGGAGCAATGCTTCCACACAGATTGAGACCGCAGGCTTACAGCCCGGCCCCTATGTAGTCACCGCCAATTTGAGTGATGGCACCAAGAATGGCTCTGCGTCCTGCAGCGCCAGGTTCACCGTGAAAGAGAATCGTCCGCCGACAATTGCATGCGCGGCCGAGCCCACCAGCGTTCAAACCGGTGGTACTGCCAGAATCAAATCGGACGCCAGCAGCCCCGATGGCCGCAGGCTGGTCTACACCTACGCCGCAAGCGCCGGTGAGGTCTCCGGCGATGGCAACACTGCCACATTGAACACCCGCGGCGCGGAACCCGGGCGTATCACAGTTACATGCAACGTAAGGGATGACCGCGACCCGGCCCTCACCGCTTCATCCACAGCCGTGGTAAACGTGGAAGCTCCTCCGCCACCGCCGCCTCCTCCAACTCCCGCACCTGAGATTAAGGAACTGGAAACCAGGCTCGATCTGCACAGCATTTATTTCCAGACCGCTCAACCCCGCGCGACAAATCTCAACGGCGGCTTGCTGCCAAGCCAGCAGCAGATATTGGTAACTCTGGCGCAAGACTTTACGAAATATCTGCAATACCGCCCCGACGCACACCTGATCCTCGGTGGCCATGCAGACTCGCGCGGCTCAGCCGAATACAACAAGACTCTGACCGAGCGCCGCGTAGAAGCTACGCGCAACCTCCTCGTGGCCCACGGCGTCCCGGCGGACCATATCGAGACGCGCTCGTTCGGCGACGAGAATCCCCTGACCGCACAACAGAGCAAAGAACAAATAGCCCAGAACCCGGACCTATCCCCGTCCGACAGGCAACAGATGCTGAACAATCTGCGCGTCATGGTCCTGGCTAACAATCGCCGCGTAGACGTCTCCCTCAGTACCACCGGACAACAGTCCACCCATCGCTACCCATTCAACGCCAAAGACTACTTGGCGCTAATCAGCACCAAAGGCGGCGAGAAGAAACCCCTCGCAAAGAAAAAGCCCTGAAGACAATGGCGATCATCGTCCGTAATAATGATCCTGAAAAAGACTCCGAGTTAAAAAGGGAAATTGAAAATGGCAGCCCATCAACAGTTTTTCACGATGGATCTTCGCCGAACAAAGCGCGTCAGTGGAATACGAGTGCAGGCAAATCGTGATGCCTAGACAACACAGCGCGAAGGCCAATTTGTCACGTAGCTTGTACTGTCCCTTCCATGGAATGAGCTATCAGAAGGAAAGTTGGTACTGCAGGCAAAATATTACGAAGGATTTTAACAAGACCGTACATTATAGGCGTCGATTTTGCGAGCCGTCGTCGACAGTCGATACTGCTCGTGTCGATCAGCATGGCTGATATCTGACGACCGCGGTGCCTGACCCCGGATAGCTAGGCAATCATGCCGAGAACATCGGGCCCGCATGCCAAGCAATTGAGTTCCCGACCGACGTGATCAAGCCGCCCTTGCGGTGTTGTAACCCAATGGCGACGAGTCCAAGGTGGGTCATGCCGGACGTGCTGCTGATGGCCGCACTCTAGTTCAGCGACCCAGTCTCGGCTTTCATCCA
>Ga0209488_10003628_pt1 | contig 12335 bp, 10 predicted proteins | sample Rivendell_Oct201_8_FD_188349 | JGI IMG/M metagenome (GOLD analysis project Ga0209488, IMG submission 188349) | Vadose zone soil microbial communities from the Eel River Critical Zone Observatory, Northern California, USA -... | ecosystem: Environmental > Terrestrial > Soil > Vadose zone >...
GCGACAGATCAAAGTGCGGAGGAATGACAGGCAGTCGCGCGAAGGACCACTTGCCCTTCTTGACATCGTATTCTTCGGGCAGCACAAGCTCGAGAAGATGACCGACAGCCGACGAAAGCACGTACTCGTCGTTTTCGAAGTAGTCCGATTTGCGTGTGAATCCGCCGAGTGCGCGCGCGATGTCGGCGGCGACAGACGGTTTCTCAGCGATGATTAGTTTCTTGCTCATGCGCGAAAGGCCGCAGAGGATACTCGCAAAGGCCGCGGCGGTTCAACCGCCGCAGTCTTTCACGCCTGGCGCTTCTAGCTCGGCAAGCGCGCGTGCGCCGAGGTAAATAGATCCTCGGCTACCAGCTGGCTGGTAGGGGTCTGCTGATTCCACAGCACCATCAGCACGATAAGCTTGAGCTGGTCGAGGCTCAGCATGTCACCAGACGCCGCGAGCGAGCGCTCGATCACGAGTTCCCTGTTTTGGGGGCTGAGAATGCCGGAATGCTCGAGAGTAAGCAGGAATCCACGGCATTGGGAATCCAGCTTTGCCAGCTCGCGCGGGGCGAACGCCCGAAATGCGGTCCGCGAGTCCGGCAGCCGGGACAGCTCCCCCTGGGGCGCTCGCACGCCGGCAAGCCAGTGCAAAGCCTCGCTAATGTCCGAATCCTCGAATCCGGCGGCCGAGAGCTTCTTGGCTACCCGTTCGCGATCGAATGCCACGTCGGCTTGCTGGCAGTTCTCGAAAAGGTAGACGAGGATGTCGTACATTTTTGGTGCCCTTTCTAATAACGCCGCAACAAGGATCGCGTTTACCCGCGCTCCCCCTTCTCCAATCGCTGATATAGCCCTCCCGGCAGCGCGGCCACGTGGCCGTCAATCTCCAGGCGCAACAGTTCCGACGATACTTGCTCGGCCGACATGCCCGCACGCGCGCAGAGCGAGTCCACGTCGACTGGGTCGTGGCCCATCAGGGCGAGTAGTGCCGAATCGGGCATTGAACGCGAAGCGCCTGGAAGCCGGCGCGCGGTGGTCGATGCGGAACCGCTTTGCCGGAATCCGGACAGCTCAGCAAGTACATCTTCGGCAGACTCGACCAGCTTTGCCCCCGACTTGATCAGTCCATGGCAGCCCTTCGATAGCGGCGAGTGGATCGATCCCGGAATGGCGAATACTTCTCGGCCCTGATCTGCGGCAGCCCGCGCGGTGATCAGCGAGCCAGAGGCTGCCGCCGCTTCCACCACCAGGCAGCCACGCGACAGCCCGCTTATCAATCGATTGCGTCGCGGGAAGTTGTAGGCGGCAGGCGCCGTGCCGAGCGGAAATTCCGAAACCAGCAGGCCGCGCTCCGCAATCTGCGCCGCGAGATCGGCGTTGCGGCGCGGATAGATGACATCGACACCCGTTCCCAACACGGCAACGGTTGAACCGGAACCAGCGAGGCCGCCGCGATGCGCCGCAGCGTCGATCCCCATGGCGAGGCCTGAAACGATCGTAAGGCCGGTTTCGCTCAGCGCCTTGGCGAAGTTTTCGGCATTCTGCTCACCCTGAGCGGTGGCATTGCGGCTACCGACGACGGCAAGTGACGTGCGCTGTAGAAGATCTATGCGGCCAACCGCGTACAGTAGTGCCGGGGGATCGGGAATCTCGAGCAGCGCTTTCGGATAGGTCTCGTCGGCGAGAGTCACGATGAAACGGCCTGCGATCGAGGCCCACTCGAGCGCCGCGGTGACGGAGCGGCCTACCCGGTCGGACGACAACGACTTAAGGGTCTCTGCCGGGGCATAGCTGGAAAGCTCCGAAAAGCTTCTAGCCAGAACGTTTTGGGGCAAGCCGAACTGCTGCAGCATGCCGCGGATGGCGGCGGCGCCGAGGCCGGGAGTGAGGGTGAGTTGCAGCCAGCTCGCCAGCCCCGGGTCTTCTTTCATGAGGGCCGGGCGTGGAAAGAAATGGCTTTCCCACGACTGGGCGCCGCCTTGTAGCGGCGTCGGGCAAGACCCTCGTTATGGATTCTGAACCACATCCAGAGGGCTGACAGGCCTCGTGACGTGCATGATCAGCGCGTAGGATACCCGGTCGAAGACGCGAAATACAAACGCCAGGCCGCTTCGCTCGTCGGGCAATTTGATTCTGGAGTCGCTCGTCATGTCGCGCACGACTTCGCCCGCCGAGTACAGCGCTAGGACGTGGCCGATTTCCAGTCCATTCGCTCTGCCGCGGTTGATCGTAATGATTGAATGCTGGCCCGCCTCGCCTACTTTGCCCAGCCCGCCGTAAATTGTCATTACACGGCCCCGTACCTCAGAGCTAGGAGGGTGCGGCGCGTAACTGGGTGGTTGAGGATTTCCAGCGGCGACCAATTTGTCACCGGCACCCACTTCCTGCACCGCGCTACTCAGTACAACGGTAGTGGGATCTCCTGCCCGGGTTACTTGCGCGGTACCAAGATAAACCGCCTCGAAACCCAAGGTTTGATTTGTGTCGGGATCAACGAGCGGGCCGCCGCGGCGATAGACGTACCACGTGTCCTCTTTGGAATCCGATATGCCTCGCACGTAGGCCTTGTTCCCGGCCGCGAGGATCACGCGGTCGGCTTCAGTGCCTATGATGGTAGGTGCTCTGTCGAGGCCGTCCGACTCGATCACGAGTGGCCGGCGGAGGAAGGGCTCGATGGCCGCAGGAGGAATGCTCGGAATTTCCAGCTTCCCAAGCGAATCCGTGCGCGTGCGAGGGCTGAGCCTGACCGCCCCACTGACCGCCCCAGTTGCCGGGCCGGTCCCCGACACCGTCTGGCTGCTGCTTTCGCCGCTGGATATGGAAAGCTGGCCGCGTACGCGGTCAAGCAGGATCACATAGCCGGGATAAATGAGGTGCGGGTTGCGAATCTGCTCCTTGTTCATGTTCCACAGCTCGGGCCAACGCCATGGCGAGTCGGTGTAGCGTTGAGAGATGCCCCAAAGCGTGTCCCCTCGAACAACCACGTACCGGTCCGGCGCATCGGGTCTGAGAGCCAATGGGCCCTGAGTGCTCTGTCCGCAGACCCACCCTGAAGCGAGGAAGAAAGCGAGCGCTGTGATAGACTTACGGAACTGCTGGACCATGGCAACCCCGTCCCTTTCGCGGCATCCCGGACCGGCTGGAAAATCGATTCTTGCGCCCCAATGTAGCATAAAGGCTCAACAGCTTATATATCGCCTGAGATTGTCCATATAATGCATTCAATTTGCAAGTAAATCTGCCCCCAGGGCGGTGAACCAACCGAGATTGCGAGCAAACATTCCAAGATGGCGACGTTGAACATTCTGCGGTACCCCGACGCGCGGCTGCACAAAGTAGCCAGTCCGGTCACTGTTTTTGATGAAGCGCTGAAGAAGTTCGTGGCTGACATGGCGGAAACCATGTATCAGGCTCCGGGCATCGGTTTGGCAGCGACACAGGTCGATGTGCACAAGCAGATCATCGTTGTGGATGTCTCGGAGCGACGCGATTCCCTTGTCGTCCTGGTAAACCCGGAAATAGTCGAAGCTACGGGCGTTTCTGACATCGAGGAAGGTTGCCTATCTGTTCCCGGGATCTACGAACTGGTCGAACGAGCTGAGCGCGTGAAGGTCCGCGCTTACGACCAGAATGGAACAGCCTTCACGCTTGAGGCGCAGGGCCTGCTGGCGGTGTGCATCCAGCACGAGCTCGATCATTTGAAGGGCAAAGTATTTGTCGAGCATCTGTCTCAGCTGAAGCAGCAGCGCATCCGGGCGCGGATCGCCAAGCAACTCCGCAAATCGGCCTGACCCGCCCTTCCTGCGACTAATCTTCGCCGGAACTCCCGAGTTCGCAGAGCGAGCGCTTGCGGCACTGGGTCGCGCTGGCCACGAGATCACCTTGGTGCTTACCCAGCCGGACCGGCCGGCGGGAAGAGGTCAACGGCACGCGTCTAGCCCTGTCAAGCGATTCGCCAAGGAGCAGGGACTCCCTATTCTCCAACCCTCCACGCTCAAATCCGACGAGGTAATAGCTCGCGTGAACGCCGCCAGTGCTGACGCTATGATTGTCGCGGCGTATGGATTGATTCTGCCCCCGCCAATCCTGACCGCGACGGCGCACGGCGCCTTGAACATCCATGCCTCGCTCTTACCGCGCTGGCGGGGGGCCGCTCCCATCCAGCGCGCCCTGCTTGCGGGCGACGTTGAAACCGGCATCTCCATAATGAAAATGGACGCGGGACTGGACACCGGCCCGGTTCTCGCGCGAAAAGATATTCCGATTACCGCGGAAGATGATGCGGGAAGCCTCCATGACAAGCTCGGCGCTCTGGGAGCTCAGATGATAGTGGCGGCGCTTGCCGATTTGGCGTCGGGGCAAGCGCGCGCCGTGCCACAGCGGGAGTCTCTCGCAACCTACGCGCGCAAGATAGAGAAGGGAGAAACAATGCTCGACTGGTCGCGGCCGGCCGAAGAACTCGAACGCGTAGTGCGAGCTTTTCGGCCATCGCCAGGAGCATCAACGATGCTCGGCAACGATGCAATAAAGGTATGGCGAGCAAGTGAACGCGAAGAGAGCGGGGGGGCGGGGTTGCTGCTACGAATCGACGATGGGGCGCTCGTTATCGGTTGCGGGCGCAGTGCACTCCGGGTCACTGAAATTCAGCGCGCAGGCGGGCGGCGCCTCACGACGGCCGAATTTCTTCGCGGCCGTGCCTTGAAGCCCGGAACGCGCTTCGGGTGAGCTCCGCGGTAGCGCTTGCTCAAGCGCTACGCGATGCCGCGTGCATGGTGGCGCATGTAGTCGATGGCCGAAGCCTCGCAGAGGAGTTCCACCGGCTATCCGAACTGCAAAGTAGATCTCCACGCTCCGCGCTGATCGACCTCACGCACGGCACTCTGCGCCGGTACGGACGCGTGCAATCGATCGTGCGCGAGCTGTCGCATCGAGGCCGCAGCGACACGCTCGTCGAAGCGCTCATTTGGTGCGCGATATATGCGCTGGAGTCTGGTCGGTACGCCGACTATACGGTTGTTGACCAGGCGGTGCGTGCCTGCGGCCTGGCGGAGAAATGGAGCGCCAAGGGTTATGTGAATGCGGTGCTGCGGAGCTATCTGCGACGGCGCATATCGCTAGCGGTGCCCGCAGCGGCCGATTTCGAGAGCCGCTATCAGCATCCCCTCTGGTGGATAGAAGCGGTGCGCGGTGCCTATCCGGGCCGTTGGGAGAGCGTCCTCGAAGCCGGCAATTCACATCCGCCGATGTGCTTGCGCGTCAATCGACGCAGGCAAACCGTCGATGAATATCAATCTCGACTCTCTGACTCAGGCATGGCTTGTCGCAGAACCGGCGAAGTCGGACTTCTACTTGCGCGCCCTGTGCCGGTCGAGCGACTTCCCGGCTTCGAGGCAGGTGACGTGTCAGTGCAGGACGCTGGGGCGCAGCGCGCAGCGCAATGCCTCGATCTGGCGGGCGGCCAGCGGGTCCTCGACGCCTGCGCAGCCCCGGGCGGCAAGAGCGCTCACATTCTGGAGTCCGCAGACGTAGCTCTTACCGCGCTGGACCTAGCGCCTACGCGCTGCGCCCGCGTCGAGAGCAATCTGAAGCGGCTGGGCCTGACTGCGGTAGTGAAAGCGGCGGATTGCGTCCAGCTGGCGGATTGGTGGGATGGTGTGCCATTCGATCGAATCCTGGCCGACGTTCCATGCTCGGCTTCGGGTGTGGCGAGGCGTCACCCGGACATCAAGTGGCTGCGGCGCGGGCAAGACCTGCCGGCATTCGCCGTGCGCCAAGTGGCCATCCTCGAGGCGCTTTGGCAGGCGCTCGCCCCGGGTGGTAAATTGCTGTATGCCACCTGCTCGGTATTTCCACAGGAAAATGACGACGTCGTCGAGCACTTCGTCGCGCGCGCGGGCGGCGCGTGCCGCCTTTTGCTTCCCGACGGCGAGCCGGCACAGTGGTTGCCCGATCCGGAACACGACGGTTTCTACTACGCTCTGATCGCAAAAGAGGGTTGAGGCGAGCAATGCGCCGCGTCGCCTTTCTAACGCGAATCCTGCTTCTGCTTTTCGCCTTGCTCGCCGCCGCCGGCCTGCGTGCGGATGACAATGAAGTACGAGACGTCAGTCTGCGTGCGGTGGAGGATGGTTTTGTTCTGGACGTAGATTTCGCCTTCGAGCTTACGCCGCGGCTCGCCGACGTGGTCGCGAACGGCGTGCCGCTGTACTTCGTGGTCGAATTCGAGCTCGGCAGGCGACGCTGGTACTGGCTAGACGAAATCGCGGCGTCGAAGAAGCTCGAATTGCGACTGTCCTATCACCCGCTTTCGCGGCAGTACCGGCTTTCCACCGGACCGTTGCAACAGAATTTCGAAACGCTCGGCGATGCGCTGAACGTTCTGAAGCATGTCCGCAACTGGCTCGTGGTGGACCGGACGGTGGCGTTCTCCGATGCCGACTACGACGCCGCGGTGCGATTGAAGCTCGATACCGCCCTGCTGCCGAAACCCTTCCAATTGAGCGCGCTCACCAGCCGCGATCTGCATCTGGAGATTCCGTGGAAGCACTTTACGGTGCGATCTCCGAAACAGTTGCCCGCACCCGTGGAGACTCGAGAGCCGAAGCGCACGGAGGGCCGATGAAGGCGCTGCTGATCATCGGTGGCACTGTGGCGGCGGCCGGCATTTTCCTGCTCGCCACTGCAAGCTCGGACACCACTCTCTTCGCTCGCCACTATCCGCTGCTTCTAGCTCTCAACGCTGCGCTTGCCGCGCTGCTCGCAACGCTCGTCGCCTACCAGCTGATTGCCATGGCACGGCGTTACCGCGCCCGGGTTTTTGGGGCTCGCCTTACGCTGCGCCTGCTCGGGCGATTCGCATTGCTTGCGGTCGTGCCTGGCCTCATCGTGTATGCCGTATCGGTGCATTTTTTGACCCGTTCGATTGAATCGTGGTTCGACGTCAAGGTGGATGCGGCGCTCGAAGGGGGTATCAATCTCGGTCAGCAGGCGATCGACCAGATGATGGCCGACCTTCAGAACAAGGCACGGGCAATGGCGGTAGAGTTGGCGGACCGTTCTGATTCTCAGGTGGTTACGCGGCTCGAGCGAATGCGGGAACAAGTCGGCGTGGAAGAAGCCGTGCTGGTAACGGCCACCGGGGGGGTATTGGCGAGCGCGAGCGAGGACGTAACGAAGCTTGTTCCCGAGCTGCCCGGCGCACAGGCACTCAGGCAAGCACGCATCAATCGTGGCTACACAACCGTCGATTCTTCAGCGGGCAGGCCCTTGTCGCTGCGCGTCATCGTGCCGGTCGGGACGCGCGGCTTAGCTGATGGTGCGCGCTTTCTCCAACTGCGCCAGACCGTCCCGCCCAGCTTTGCGAAAAGTGCCGAAGCGGTGGAGGCGGCGTATCGTGACTACCGCGAGCTCGCCATTTCGCGCGACGGGCTCAAAAGGATCTACCTTGTTACCCTGACGTTTGCGCTATTGATGGCACTGTTCGTTGCTGTCGCCGTGGCGGTCACTCAATCCAACCTGCTCGCGGAGCCGCTGGCGAATCTGGCGCAGGCGACGCAGGCGGTCGCCCGCGGCGATTTTTCGCGGCAGGCGCCCGTAACCAGCCGCGACGAGTTGGGTGTGCTCACCGAGTCGTTCAACTCGATGACCCGGCAGCTCGCTGAGGCGCGGCGGGTGGCGGACTCGAACCGGCTTGCCCAGGAGGCGGCCAAGGCGCATCTCGAGAATATCCTTGCGAATTTGTCCGCCGGGGTGCTCGTTTTCGACCATGAGCTGCGGCTGTCGATATCCAACCACGGCGCTGCCGCGATCCTGGGAGGCGAACTCGACAGCTTCGCCAATGGCATGCGAGAGCAATTCGTCGGGCATGGGGACAAGAGCTGGCAACTGGAATTAACACTGAAGGGAACCGGAAAATCGCTGCACGCTCGTGGCAGCCGCCTTCCGATGGCCACCGGTGGAGGTTATGTGCTCGTTTTCGATGACGTCACGCAGTTGATCCAGGCGCAGCGCGCTACAGCGTGGGCCGAGGTAGCGAGACGTCTCGCGCACGAGATCAAGAATCCTCTTACTCCGATTCAACTTTCCGCTGAGCGCCTGCAGATGAAGCTTGCGGACCGGCTCTTGGCCGAAGACGCGGCGACCCTTAAGCGCGCTACGGATACCATCGTCAACCAGGTAGCCGCCCTGAAGGCGATGGTGGACGACTTCACCGACTACGCCCGGCTTCCTGCCCCTGCGCCGGCGCGGATGGACCTCAACGACCTCGTAAGCGAGGTGCTCGGACTGTACGAGAATTCCCGCGTTCCGATTACCAAGACCTTGAGCGAAGCACTTCCGCTTGTATGGGCGGATTCAGCCCAGATCCGCCAGGTCATTCACAACCTGGTGCAGAATTCGCAGGACGCGATCGAGAACGCAAAGCCCGATGGCCGGAACGGGGCCATCGAAGTGAAAACCGAGCTTGCCGTAGACGGCGTCCGGCTCGTGGTAACGGACAATGGCGGCGGGTTTCCCGAAGAGCTGATGGCTCGCATCTTCGAGCCGTATGTCACGACAAAGGCACGCGGCACGGGCTTGGGGCTTGCGATCGTGAAAAAAATTGTGGACGAGCATCAGGGGACTATCGCAATCGCAAACCGGCCGCGCAGCGGGGCTTCCGTAAGCGTGCTGCTACCCTTGGCAAAAGCGGCATAGAGCGATGGCACATATCCTGGTAGTCGATGACGAGGTCGGAATCCGCGAACTGCTCTCTGAAATCCTGGTGGACGAAGGGCATCAGGTGACGCTCGCCGAAAGTGCCGGCGAAGCGCGCCGCCAGCGCGAGCGTCAGCGTCCCGATATGGTTCTGCTGGACATCTGGATGCCCGATACCGATGGCATCACTCTGCTCAAGGAATGGGCGGCAAGCGGCCAACTCACCATGCCTGTGGTAATGATGTCGGGCCACGGCACGATCGAGACGGCGGTGGAGGCGACTCGCATCGGGGCGCTCGATTTCCTCGAGAAGCCTATTGCATTGCAGCGCCTTCTGCTGACTGTAAAGCATGCCTTGCACAATGCGGAGTCTGCCGCCGCGCCTCGACTGGGCCTTGCCGCGCTCGGGCGTTCGCCCGCGTTGGCAGAGACAAAAAAGCGCCTCTCCCAGCTCGCACAGTCCAGCGCGGCGCTGTTGTTGCGCGGCGAGCGAGGCATACGGCCGGAGCTTTTCGCGCAGCTGTTGGCCGCCCCGGGCACACCGTTCCTCGCTGGAGTCGAACAGCTTGCAGAGCCGCCGTCGGAGCTGCTTTCCAAGGTCGCGGGCGGAATTCTTTTTGTCCCCGATCTCGGCCGCCTGGCGCGCGGCGAGCAACGCCAGCTCGAGTTTCTGCTTGGCCGTGCCGAGAAACACAAAGTGCGTATCGTCTCGTTCTCCTCGGTCGACTTGCGGGTACTTGCCGAGAAGAACGACTTCGATCCGGATCTTGGCGCGAGGCTCGCGCAACTCACGCTCAAGCTGCCGGCGCTGCGAGAGATCGCGGAGGACGTGCCCGACCTTGCTTCGCTCATGCTTGCGCAATTGGTCGAAGCCCGCGCCTGTCCGCCACGACGCCTTGCCGTGGCAGCCTTGAATGCCCTCCGGCACCACGCCTGGCCGGGGAACCTGGCCGAGCTCGAAAGCGTAATCAATGATCTAGCGCTGACTGCGCTGGAAGAGGAAGTGGGCCTGGAAGACGTCGAGCGCGTGCTGGCGGCACGGTCGACCCCCGGAGCGCCGCCCGAGGTCGCGCTCGATCGGCCGTATCGCGAGGCCCGGGAGGCGTTCGAGCGCGCCTATTTCGAAAATTTGCTCGCCCGCGAACACGGCAGCATGTCCCGCGTCGCCGAGCGCTCAGGACTCGAGCGCACACATCTCTATCGGAAGTTGAAAGCGCTCGGCCTGCCGGTAGGCAGGCGAGAGGAGAGCTAGACTTTTTTCTTCTTTTTGATGCGCTGCGGACGCTTTTTACCGTAGCTACCTTTATAGATCTTGCCGCGCCGTGTGCGCTTGTCGCCCTTGCCCATGAGTGTCTCCCTGTTGAATGTCCCGAATTATAGCGATGCAGCCTCAGCGGCCGTCGGCTCGTAGCCAAGATTCGGCGCAAGCCAGCGCTCAGCTTCCGCGATGCTGATGCCCGCGCGAGATGCATAGTCTTCTACTTGGTCGCGGCCTATTTTTCCGATCGCAAAATAGCTCGATTCAGGATGCGAAAGATAAAATCCAGCCACCGATGAGGCCGGAAGCATCGCAAACGACTCAGTGACTTGCATTCCGGCGTTGCGTTGCGCCTCGAGCAGAGCAAACAGTGATCCCTTGGAAGTGTGGTCAGGGCAGGCAGGATAGCCGGGCGCCGGGCGGATTCCCCGATAAGCCTCGCCGATCAGCTGTGCGCGCGCCAGCCGTTCGTCTGGCGCATAGGCCCAATACTCGCGCCTCACGCGCTCATGCAACCGCTCGGCAAACGCTTCGGCGAGACGATCAGCGAGCGCTTTCAGCATGATCGCCGAATAGTCGTCGTTCGCCGCCTCGAACGCGGCCACACGCTCTTGGATGCCGCCCGCGCTTACCGCGAAGGCACCAATCCAATCCGCCACGCCGCTTTCTTTGGGCGCGATGAAATCGGCGAGGCAGAGGTTCGGCCGGCCCTTCGGCTTCACGTTCTGCTGGCGCAAGTTGCGCCAGGTCATCAGCGTGCGGCGACCGCCCGTGTCGCTGTAAATCTCGATGTCGTCGCTGTTTACCTGCGCAGCGGGAAAGAGCCCAAACACGCCGCTTGCGGTGACCCAGTCCTCCGCGACGATCCGGGCAAGCATCTCCTGTGCTTCCGCGAACAGCTTGCGGGCGGCATCGCCCACCAGTGGATCCTCGAGGATTTTTGGATAGGAGCCCGATAGCTCCCAGGTCTGAAAGAACGGCGTCCAATCGATGTACTGCACCAATTCGGCTGGCGGATACCGTTTAAGCACGGTCAGGCCGGCTTTCGCCGGCGTGGGAGGCACGTAGGCCGACCAATCGGTTTTCAGGCCGAGACGCCGCGCCTCGGCGATGGCCAACAGCGGGCCGGGGCCTTTCTTTTCACGATGCTGCACCCGGATTCTTTCGTAGTCGCTGCGCACCTGCGCTACGTAAGCCTCCGTGTTTGCCTCGGACAGCAGGCTCTGCACGACTTGCACGCTGCGCGAGGCGTCCGGGACATACACAACCGGGCCGGAATAGTTCGGGGCGATTTTTACCGCGGTGTGCGCTCGCGACGTGGTCGCGCCGCCGATGAGTAGGGGCAGCTTGAACCCGGCGCGCTCCATCTCACGCGCGACGTGACCCATCTCCTCCAGGGAAGGGGTGATCAGGCCGGAAAGCCCGATCACGTCGGCCTTTTCACGCTGGGCCACCTCCAGGATCGTCTGCGCCGGGACCATGACCCCGAGGTTGACGACGTCATAGTTGTTGCACTGGAGGACTACGGCGACGATGTTCTTGCCGATGTCATGGACGTCGCCCTTTACGGTCGCGATCACCACGCGGCCTTTCGCTTTCCCAGCCTGCCCGGTCCTCGCTTTCTCGGCCTCGATGTAGGGAATCAGATGGGCGACCGCCTGCTTCATCACGCGCGCCGACTTGACCACCTGAGGCAGGAACATTTTGCCGGCGCCGAAAAGGTCGCCAACCACGTTCATGCCGTCCATCAGTGGACCTTCGATGACCTCGATTGGGAAGGGGTACCCGAGCCGCGCCTCTTCGGTATCGGCGACTACATAGGTAGCGATGCCGTTCACAAGCGCATGGGAAAGCCGCTCCTGCACCGTCCCATTTCGCCAAGCTTCGTCCTTGACGCCTTCTTTCGGGCCGGACTTCACCGTATTGGCGAACTCGACCATCCGTTCGGTGGCGTCCGGGCGGCGATTGAAGATCACGTCCTCTACCCGCTCTCTTAGCTCCGGGTCGAGCTGCTCGTACACGCCGAGTTGCCCGGCGTTGACGATTCCCATCGACATCCCCGCACGGACGGCGTGATAGAGGAACGCCGTGTGCATGGCCTCGCGCACCGCGTCGTTGCCGCGGAACGAAAACGAAAGGTTCGACACGCCTCCCGATACCTTCGCGCTCGGCAGGTTGGTGCGGATCCAGCGCACCGCCTCGAGATAATCAATCCCGTAACGTGCATGCTCCTCGAGGCCCGTGGCAATCGCAAAAATGTTCGGATCGAAGACGATGTCCTCCGGCGGAAAGCCAACGCGCCGCGTGAGCAGGTCGTAGGCGCGCCGGCAGACCTCGATGCGGCGCTCGAGCGTGTCGGCCTGCCCTTTTTCGTCGAAGGCCATCACTACCACCGCCG
>Ga0209488_10003629_pt1 | contig 12330 bp, 6 predicted proteins | sample Rivendell_Oct201_8_FD_188349 | JGI IMG/M metagenome (GOLD analysis project Ga0209488, IMG submission 188349) | Vadose zone soil microbial communities from the Eel River Critical Zone Observatory, Northern California, USA -... | ecosystem: Environmental > Terrestrial > Soil > Vadose zone >...
CATCGAGCGGGACGACGTGGCGCCTGTGCCCACGCGGGTCGAATCGCTGTCGGCTCCGAGCGCGGGGGAAGACGAGTGGGGACTCTTCGATCCCAAGCAGTGCGGAATCGACGCGTTGCGAGTGAAGCTCAAAAGGCTGCCGTAGAAGGCCGTCCGTTTGTCGTCCGAACGAGACACCTGCCGCGTGAGCGACACAGATAGCTGGTGCCGCTGGCCTGCGGCATCGACTCCCGGTATCGTCAGCTCCTCCGCACTTCCCCCTCGCGTGTCGGTGGCGGGCAGCCTGAACAACTGCCCACGAAGGCCGCCGACACGCTCCTCACTTGTCCTTGTTCCTCCTACAGCGCGTCCAGGAGGGAAGAACTGCCGATAATCGCAGTGCATGAAAGTCCTGGTCGCCGATGACGACCCCGTTCCACGTCGCATCGTGGAAGCGTCGCTACGCCAGGCGGGCTATACACCTGTCCTGGCCGTTGACGGGATGGAGGTGCTTCGCATTCTGGGCGAGCCCGACCCGCCGCGGCTGATCGTCCTCGACTGGCTCATGCCACGGCTGGACGGCCTGGACGTCTGTCGTGCGATCCGCGCTGGTCGGCAGGAGCCGTACACGTACGTGCTGCTGCTGACGGCGAACGATCGCCCCGAAGACATCATCGAGGGCCTCGATGCCGGCGCCGATGACTACGTCACCAAACCCTGCAACGTTCACGAACTCCGAGCCCGGCTGCGCGCGGCGTCACGACTGCTCGAGTTGCAGGATCAACTGGTTACCGCGCGTGAAGCCCTGCGCGAGCAAGCGACGCACGATCCGCTCACGAGCCTGTTGAATCGCTCGGCCGTGCTCGCGGCCCTCCAGATAGAGCGCTCCCGCGCGGATCGCGCCGGCGCCGGCCTGGCGATCATCATGGTCGACGTCGACCATTTCAAAGCCATCAACGACACGCACGGCCACGTCGCGGGCGACGACGTGCTCCGTGAGGTCGCGCGGCGGATGCGCATGTCGGTGCGCACCTACGATGCGATCGGACGGTACGGCGGCGAGGAGTTTCTCGTGGTGGCCCCTGGCTGTGGGGTCGAAGCGGCGCGCGAGTTGGCGGAACGTCTTCGCGCATGTGTCGCGCAGAGCGAGATCGCGGTCGTCGATGCGACCGTGAACGTGACGGTGAGCCTCGGCGTCGCCTCGATCGTGCGCGCGGCTGACGCGGATCGGTTGCTCCCTGCTGCCGACCGCGCCCTCTACGAAGCGAAGGCCAGCGGGCGCAACTGCGTCGTCGTCGATCCCGCGTCGAGCCGGTAGGGCGCCCTTCACAGAAAAATGGCCGATCGGCGCGGGAAATCGTGCCGAAGTATGCAATCTCGACTGCAGTGACGGGCTCCCCTCAAGTACAAATCTGTCAGCCCCCAGCTGATGTTCGAAACCGATCCGTTCGCCTCTCGATCCGCCCGCGGCCCGTTCAACGACACAGATGAGGTCGTCGCTGCGTCGCGTCTTGTTGTGACGCTGGCGCTGGCGGGCCTGCTCGGGCTCGCCGCCGCGTTCACGCAGCATTGGTATGCGGCCGGCGTGTGCTATCTCGCGCCGATCGGCTACGCCGTCCTTCACCGCCGATCGACGGCCGCTCGCGGGGCGATCGACGCCGCCATCAGTTGCCTCAGCGAGCAGTGCCAGTCGTCGCGTGGGTTCAAGGCGTCGCTGCAGACCGCGCTCGGCGCATTGACAGCGGCCTCCCGTGCTCAGGGCGCCTCCATGATCGTCCGGAGCGTCGAGTCGGGACGGCTCGTGCGCTGGGATTTCACGAGCGCGGACCGGCAGCTCCTGTCGACCGAAGACGCGCGACCGCACCGGTCATGGCTGAGCGCCACGGCCTCGGCAGGCGAGTGGATGGTCATCGTGGAGATCATCGAGCCGGAAGGTCGCCCGTCATCGACAGCGGTTCGTGCGCTCGAGCGCGCCGTGCGTGAGCTGACGCCCGTCCTGTACGGAGCGTACGCCCGGTCGGGGATCCGGGCGCGCGCGTCGAAGGAAGAGCGCGCGCACCTGGCCCGCGAGCTCCACGAGGGTCCAATTCAGTCGCTCATCGGCGCGGAGATGAGCCTCGAGGCGCTGCGTCGCCGGCACACCGACTCCGGAGGCGCGAAGGCCGCGCTGGCTCAGTCGCTCGGCCATGCGCAGGGCATCCTGCGTCAGGAGATCGTGACCCTGCGCGAGCTGATGGTCCGCATGAAGCCGCTCGACCTGCCGGCCGGGGGGCTGCCGAACTATCTGGCGCGCGCCGTCCGCCGCTTCTCGGAGGGGAGCGGGATTCGTGCGGAGTTCGTCGCCGAAGATCGGTCCGAGGTCGCGCTGCCGCGGCAACACGCGGTCGCGCTCGCCCGCATCGTCCAGGAGGCGCTGGCCAACGTGCGCAAACACAGCGCGGCCACTCGCGTGATCGTGACGCTGCAGAAGGACCTCGACTCGACGGCGCTCGTCGTCCACGACAACGGGCGCGGGTTCGATCCGCAGCAGCCCCACACGACTCCGGAAGTCATCGCCGAGGCCGTGCGCGACCTCGGTGGCCGTCTCACGATCGAGTCGTCGCCCGGGCGCGGCGTCCGCCTCGAGATCACCGTGCCGGTGCGCCGGCCGGCGCTTCAGCAGGTGGCGAGTTGAGGACGAGCGCCGCCGGACAGCCGATCAGAATCCTGATCGCCGACGATCACCCGATCTTCTGCGCGGGCCTTCGCCGGCTGCTCGAGGTCGAACCGGGCTTCGACGTAGTCGCCGAGGCGCGCGACGGCGTCGAAGCCGTGGAACTCGCAACGGTGCTTCGGCCCGACCTTGTCCTGCTCGATCTCGCGATGCCGAGGATGGAGGGCGTCGACGTCGTTCGCGAGCTGACGAAGCGCGGCATCGGCGCGCGCTTCATGCTCCTGACCGCCGGCATCGGCCGCCAGCAGATCGTCGAGGCGCTGCGCCTTGGCGCCCACGGCGTCGTGGTGAAGGAGGCGGCGTCCGAGCTGCTCTTCCGGGCGATCCGCGCGGTCATGGGTGGACAGACCTGGATCGGCCGTGAGACGGTCAGCGACCTCGTGCACTACATGCGCGGCCAGCAGACGGCGGCGGAGCCGCCGAAATTCCGCCTGACGCCGCGGGAACAGCAGGTCGTCGCCGCCGTCGTGAGCGGTCTGACCAACAAGGACATCGCGAGGCAGTTCAAGGTCAGTGAAGACACGATCAAGCACCACGTCTCCAACATCTTCGACAAGCTCGGCGTGTCGAACCGCCTCGAACTCGCGCTCGTCGCGCTCGACCACGATCTCGTCGATCGGCGCCAGCCGCTCGGCGTCTGACAGTCTTCACGTAGCACGATCGTGCTACGCCTCGATCCCCCTGTCGTGTAGGTGAAGGGGCCACTGACGGGCCATTGATGAGCGCCCGCGCGCTTCATTACGCTCTTCGCTTGTCTTGGTGACACTAAAACGCTCCGGCATCGCTCGCGCGATTGCTCTCGCGATCGCGCTCGTCGGCGTCGTCTTCTCGCGAGACGCACGCACCGTCGCGCAGGCAGGACCCGTCTGCGGACTCGACCTTCGTATGCTCGTCATGTCGTCGGACGGCACCGAAGTGGATCTGCCCGCGATTCAAACGGCGCTCGACTACCTCGGCGTGCCCTACGACACCTATATCGCGACCAGCCATCCGGGCGGGCTCGATCCGGGCGTGCTCAGCAACGGGTGTCACGGGAACTACCAGGGCATTCTTCTTGCGACCGACAATCTCGTTCACGAGCTTTCGGATGGATCGTTCGCTGCCGCGCTCACGCCAGCCGACGCGCAGACTCTGGCGACGTACGAAGCGACATTCAGCGTCCGGCAGGTGACCTGGTATACGTTCCCAACTCCCGATCTCGGCTTTAACCCGACCACCGAGGCGTCCGGCGACCCACGCACGGCGACGCTGACCACTCGTGGTGCGCAGATCTTTCCGTATCTGAACGCCGGCGCGTCAATCCCGATTCAGTATTCGTGGACGTATCTGACGACGCCGCTCGACCGCAGCACGGCGCCCCTGCTGACCGATGCGCAGGGACATGCGCTGGCCGCGATCCATGTCTCTCCCGACGGCCGGGAAAACCTGGCCATGACGTTCGACAGCAACCCATTCGTCGTCCACGCGATGCTGCTGTCGTACGGCGTCGTCAACTGGGTGTCCAAGGGACTGTTCGTCGGCGATCGGCACGTGTACGTCAGCCCGCAGATCGACGACATCTTCATCGACGATGCGCAGTGGCTCTCGACGACCGCGTGCGGGACCGACGTCGATCTCACGGACCACCAGCAGCGCATCACAGGCGCCGATTTCGCGGCCGTGTCCGCGTGGCAGCGCGCGCGCCGGCTCCAGCCGCAGACGGCAGACCTGCGCCTCACGATGGCCTTCAACGGCCTGGGTACGACCAACAATTTCACACTGCTCGTCGGCCAGAACGACCGGCTGATCGGTGGCGTGACGACGGGCCCGGCGGCGGACACGTTGACCGCGTCCGCGCAGTCCCTCCAGCAGGATTTCTGGTGGGTCAGCCACACGTTCAACCACTCGAACCTGGATGCGCTCTCGTACGCGGAGGCCGCCTCCGAGATCGCGCAGAACAACGCCACGGCCGGCATCCTCGGGCTCGCCGCCTTTCTTCCGCACGCGCTCGTCCAGCCGGACGTGTCGGGCCTCGGCAACCCCGAGTTCCTCCAGGCCGCCGTCGACAACGGGCTGCAATATCTGGTGAGCGACACCTCGCGTGCGGGTCAAGGCAACCCGTCGCCGAACGTCGGATTCCAGAGCGCGATTCAACCCGGCGTCTTCATCATCCCGAGGCGCGCGAACAACCTGTTCTTCAACGTGGCGGCGCCTGCTGACTGGGTTGCGGAATACAACTGCCACTACAACAGCTACTGGCACCGCGATCTCAGCTACGCCGAGGTGCTCGACGTCGAGAGCGAGCAACTCCTGGCGCACCTCCTCCGGGGCGAGCTCGATCCGTGGATGTTCCACCAGACGAATCTCGCAGCCTACGATGGCACGCACACGCTCCTGACCGATCTGCTCGACGCGACGCTGACGAAGTTCCGCGGCTACGAAAACCTGCCGATTCTGAGTCCCTCGATGGACGTGCTGGGCGCGCGCATGGCGGCCCGCACGGCGTGGCACGCAGCGGGCATCACCGCCACGCTGCAGCCGGGGGTGGGCCTCGTGCTCACCTCGCCGGTGGATGTCATCGTTCCGGTCACCGGGCTCGACCTGCCCGGCGCCGAGCAGTACGGCGGCCAGCCGATCTCCTGGGTCGCGTTGGCGGCGCACGTGCCGACCGTCGCCACTTACTCGGTCGTCGCGCCGCCCAACGCCTCCGCGGGCAGCACTCTGAACGCGGCGTCCGGCGACACAGTCACGCTCAACGGCAGCGCCAGCGATGCAAACAGCCCGGCGCGTCCGCTGACCTTTGCCTGGATTCAGACGGCGGGTTCGACGGTCACGCTGACGGGAGCAAACACGCTGCATCCGTCCTTCACCGCGCCGCTGGTTCCTGCAGGCGCCGACCCCATCACGCTCACGTTCACGCTGATCGTGGACAACGGCGTGATGAACGCCTCGTCCAGCACCACCGTCGTCGTCTCCTCGCCGATCCTGGCGCCGGTGGCCGATGCGGGTCCCGATCAGTCCGTGCAGGCCGCGACGCTGGTGACCCTGGCGGGCAGCGCGAGCGATTCGAATCAGCCCGCGCGCTCGCTGAACATCTCGTGGACACAACCTGCCGGACAGACCATCCCACTGGCAGGCACGACGACCCTGACGCCGACGTTTACTGCGCCCGCTCTCTCGGTGGGCGCGACGGCCGTCACGTTGTCCTTCACGCTGACGGCCAACAACGGCGCGCTCAGTTCGTCATCGATCACCACCAAGGTCGTGGTCAATCCGCCTATCGGCGCGCCGAGTGTCTCGGTTGGGGCCCAGCAGTTCGTGGATTCCGGGAGCGCGGTGACGCTGACGGGCAGCGGTTTCGACCCGAATGTGCCTGCCCGCCCGCTGACGTACTCATGGAGTCAGACTGGCAGCCCGGCGGTGACGCTCGCCACTCCTGCGATGCCTGTCACGACGTTCACGGCGCCGACGCTCGCGGCGACCGACTCTCCGCTCACGCTCGAGTTCGTTCTGACCGCGAACAACGGCGAGCTGAGCGCAGGCAACTCGACCGCGGTCGTCGTCCGGCCGCCAATCGCGACGCTCGCCGCCGCGCAAACTGTGGCCGCAGACGGCCCGGGTAGCCAGACGACACCGCCCTTTGCCGTGGGCAGCGGTCATTTGCTCGTCGCGTTCGTGTCGTCCGACGGACCAGTGGACGGTCCGCAGTCGATCGGCGTCTCCGGAGCTGGATTGACCTGGACCAACGTGCAGCGATCCAACCAGCAGCAGGGGTCGTCAGAAGTGTGGACGGCGACCTCACCGTCAGACCTGCTGGACGTGACGGTTACCGCCGCGCAGACGCAGACGCCGGCTGATCCCGACGCGCCGGGATTCTATCTGTCGCTCACCGTGCTCACGTTCCCGGAGGGACGCGGCACCGGCGCCTTCTCGGGTGCCAGCGGCGCCAGCGGCGGGGCGGATGTGTCGGTGACGCCAATCTCGTCCGGTTCGTTGATCTACGCCGTTGGGAATGATGCCGGGCTGTCCGCTCCGCGGATCGTGCCCGACGGCCAGGTAGTCGTTCGCGAAGCCGTGGGGCCGTTGGGAGATTCTCACTGGCTGCAGGGACGGACCGCGGGTGTCGTTGCGACTGCGGGAGCGCCGGTCGAACTCAATGAGGAAGCCCCTGCGGGCGGCCCATGGAATTTCGCGGCGGTTGAAATCGTGCATCGCGGCGCGCCGCTCGCCGATGCGGGGCTGGCAAAGCAGGTGAGTTCGGCGGCTGCGGTCACGCTGTCTGGCGCGGCGAGCGACAACAACGTGCCGGCACGGCCGTTGACTTACGCATGGTCCCAGACATCGGGCGCGCCGGTGACATTGACCGGGGCCGCGACGCTCACACCGGCGTTCAATGCGCCGGCCCTCTCGGTCGGAAGCCTGCCTGCGACGCTGGGCTTCACACTGACTGTCAGCAACGGACTGCTGAGCACGGTGGCAACGACGACGGTCGAAGTTGATCCGCCGTTCGGATCGCCGAATGTCAACGCCGGCCCGGCACAGATCGTCTCGTCAGGGAGCGCTGTCACGCTGACCGGATTCGCGTCCGATCCCAACGTCCCGGCGTTGCCGGTGACGATCGGCTGGACGCAGCCGGGCGGACCGGCGGTATCGCTGACCTCGGCGGACACGCTCGCGCCGACGTTCACGGCGCCGGTGTTGACGGTCGGCATGGCGCCGGTGACGCTCGGATTCTCGCTGACGGCGAGCAATGGCGCTGCGCCGGCAGTGACGGTGTCCACGACGGTCGAAGTCGATCCGCCAGTCGGACCGCCAGTCGCAGATGCAGGGCCCTCACAGGTTGTGGCAGGCGGCACGAACGTGACGTTGGCCGCGACGGCGACCGATCCCAACGTTCCAGTTCGCACGCTCAGTTATCTGTGGACGCAGACGGCGGGTCCGACCGTGACGATGACCAGTGCCGCAGCTCAGAACGTGGGCTTTGTTGCGCCGGTGCTCGGCCCGGGTGCGAGCCCCGTCGTGCTGACCTTCCAGGCGACTGTCAGCAACGGTTCTCAGAGTGCCGATGCGGCGACGACAGTCACCGTGCACGGGCCGGCCGTGCTGGCCGGCAGCCAGACGGTGTTTTCTGACGGCAGTGGAACGCGCACGACAGCGCCGTTCGCCGTCAGCGCCGGCGATCTGGTCGTCGCCTACGTCTCGGCGCAAGGGCCGAGTTCGGGAACTCAGACGGCCACGGTGTCGGGTGGCGGCCTGACGTGGTCGCTCGTCCGTCGCGTGAACTCGCAGCGAGGCACATCTGAGATCTGGACCGCGTCGGCTGCGGCCGCCAACGCGAATACGACGGTCACGGCGACGCTGTCGTCGTCAGGGAACACGGCGTCGCTTGCGGTGACGACGTTCACGGGCGCGCGCAGCGTCGGCGCATCGGCATCCGCCAGCGCGTCCAGCGGCGGACAGTCGGTGTCGGTCACGACCACGCAGCCCGGATCGCTCGTGTATGCGGTGGGCAACGACGGCACGGCCGCACAGAATCGGACGCCGGCGGCGGGTCAGCAATTGCTGCATCAGTTCCTCGGCAGTGCGGACAGTCACTGGCTCCAGGGGCTGACGGCTGGCGCGGTGGGTGCGGCGGGCACGGTGGTCCAGATGCGCGACACCGCGCCGACCGGCGATCGCTGGAACCTGGACGCCGTCGAGATTACGGCGGCTCGACCGGCGGTGATCTCAGCGGTCAAAGTGGCGGCGATGAGCACAGCCGCGGTCGTCAGCTGGTCGACGGATGTGCCCACAGCCTCGCGCGTGGACTACGGAAGCTCGCCGGATGCGCTCACGCTCAGTGCGACCGACGCGGCACTCGTCACGGCGCACGCCGTACCGCTGTACGGGTTGGCGCCGGGCGCGACCTACTACTACCGCGTGACGTCGGTCGACGCGTCGTGGATCGCGGTGACTTCGCCCTTGCCGCCGGCGGCTCCCGCCACCTTCGTAGCGGTCAATCCGGCCGGCCTTGTTGCCGCCTTGAGCTTCAGCGAAGGCGCGGGCACGGCTGTCCACGATCTGTCGGGCACCGGCAACAACGGCGTCGTTTCCGGAGCGACGTGGACGGCAGGCGGTCGTTACGGAAAGGCGCTGTCGTTTGACGGCGTCAGCAACTGGATCACGATCGACGATGCGCCGTCGCTGGCTCTCACCACCGGCATGACGCTCGAAGCGTGGGTGAACCCGGCGTCGCTGGCCGGATGGCAGACCGTCCTTTACAAGGAGCGGCCGGATCCGTCTGGCGCCGGCCTCGCGTGGTCGCTCTATGCGAGCGATTCAACGGCGCCGCCGGCGGCCTACGCGGCGCTGGCCGGTACGGCGAACCCGTGGACGCACGTGACCGGCACCTCGATGCTGGCGCTGAATGGCTGGGCGCATCTGGCCGCCTCGTACGACGGCGCGTCGCTCCGGCTGTACGTGAACGGCACGCTCGTGCGGACGCTGTCGCTGCCGGGCCGCCTGGCCGTGGGCACCGGTCCGCTTCGCATCGGCGGCAACGCGCCTTCCATCCCGTTCGGCGGGCAGTTCTTCAAGGGCCTGATCGACGAAGTCCGGATCTATAACCGCGCCCTCAGCCAGGCGCAGATCCAGACCGACATGGCGACCCGGCTGCCGTAGGCCATGGCTGTTCAGATCGAAACAGCGCGGCCGCCCTCAGGCGACCGTCTCGACGATGTCGTATCGAGCGTGCTGCAGACGCGCCCCAAGCTGATCGATGCGTGGGAGGCGACCGCGGTCCTCGAGTCGCTCGGGTACACCGACGCACGCGTGCAGCGCGAATTTGGAATGAGCGACGCCCGCGCGGCGGGCGAGTACCTCTACGCCCGTGCACGCCGGCAGCCGTTTTCGCCCACGGCAATCTGGAAGCCGGCCGTTCAGGTGTCTCCCGGGGCGCTCATCGCGCGGAGCGCGGCGTCGACGCTCGTCTATGCCGTGCCGTGGCTGATCGCGTTTCTCGCGCAGGTGATCAGCCCGAACGTGATGCGTCTGCCCAGCCGCATCGCGCCGCCGTTCGCCCTTGCGCTCATGTTCAGTCTGATCGCGAGCGGCGGGATGGTGCAGGCCATCGCGCGGCGCGCGGAGTTCTATGTCGGCTTGCGGCAGATCGAGATGGCGCGGCATGTCGTCCGCGCGCTCCTGCGTATCGGCATTGCGCTTATCGTCGCGGGCGCGCTCGCGGCGCTCGCGGTCGGCTGGTATTTCGATCTGTTTCCCTGGGGACCGCTCGTGCTCGGAGCGGACGCGTTCGTCATCATGTCGCTGCTGTGGATGGTCTGCGGAACGTTCGCGGTCCGGCTGCAGCAATGGCGTGTCGCCGTCGCCTTCATCGTCGGACTGACGGCGTTTGCGGCCGTCCGGTGGGCCGGCGTCGGTGTCGTGACCGCGCAGTTCGTGGCGGTCACGACCGTCCTTGTCATCGCCGCCATTCAGATGCCGCTCGTGTTCGGTGAACGCAAGGCCTGGGGAGTCGGCCTGCCGCGAGGCGTGACGATGCCCCGTTTGTCGGTGATGGTCTACTGGACCGTGCCGTACTTCTGGTACGGCACGGTGTATTTCGCGTTTCTGTTCGCCGATCGTCTGGCGGCAGGCACCGCCAGCCTCGGCGAGGGCGCCTCGTTCGGTGTCCCGACGCAGTATGGCCTCGGCATGGAGCTCGCGCTGCTGACGCTGCTTGTTGCCGCCAGCGGAGCAGAGGTGGCCGGCGCGCTCTTCGCGCGACAACTGGCGAAGGAAGCCGCGCATCCGGTCCCCGGCCGTCTCGAGGCGCTGTCGGCTCGACTGCGCGGGCACCACACGCGTGCGCTCGTGATCGCGGGGTCGGTGTTCCTCGTCAGCGCCGTCGGCATCGCGGCGGGGGCCGATCGTGTGCTGGCGCATGCACTGAGCCGGCAGGTGTGGCGGACGCTGATCGTCGGCGATCTCGGTTACGCCTGCCTGGTGATCGGCCTGACCAACGCGCTCGCACTGTTCGGGACACAGCGGCCGTGGCTCGTGGTGCGGGAGCTCACGGCGGCGCTCGGCCTCAACATCGCGTTGGGCTACATCTTGAGCCACGTGCTCGGGCGTTTTCACGCGGTCGACGGCCTGGCGATTGGCGCGGCGTATTTCGCGATCCGATCGACCCTGGTCGTGCGAAAGACACTCGAGCGCGTCGACTACGCGTACGCGGTCGGTTAGCCGATGAGTGCCCTGTCGGCGTACATCGCGGTCGTCTGGACGTGCTGCTGCATCGGAGTGGCGTTGATCGCCGTGCCCGCGCTCGCGCTTGGCGTGGCGACGGGCGCCTGGCCGCGGAGCGAAACCGTCGGACGCGCGTTCGTTTTGGCGTGGGTGACGATCGCGGTCCTCGTTCCCGCCCTCGCCTCGATACGCGGATTCAACTGGGCGACCGCTCTCCTGGTGTGCGCTCTCGCGCCGGCGACGTTATGGCTGGCCCGCCATCGAGGCGAACCGCGGGCCGCGTTCAATCGCCTCGTGCGCGGCTTCGTGCTCGGCGTTGTGACGGCGCGCGCCGATCACGCGCGCAAGAAGAGCCTGGCGGTCTCCGCCGCGTGGCTGCTGGGCGCCGTAGGTGTGTTGCTCGTGATCGCCGTCTCGACCGGGCCGCGTCTGACGGTGCCGGCGGACTTCGATACTTTGTGGCGCACCCAGGCCTTGCTGAGCGGGTCGGTCTCGTGGGATCCGCTGGCGGCGCTCGCCGCGGTCGTGGCGCGAATCTCCTCGGTTGACGCGTTGCTGGCCGTCGTCGCGGTCCGGATCTGCCTGATGGTGGCGACAGGCTGCGGCGCGGGCCTGGCGCTGGCTCGACTCGGCGGCCTGAAGACGGTCGCGGCCGCCGTCGTCATGCCGGCCGTGTACCTGGTGCCGCCTGTCTCGCTCGACCTCTGGGCCGTCGCGCTGCTGGCGATGATCGCCGCCGGCGCGCTGGTGCGCGTGGTTCACGCGCGCGAACAGCGCGAAGGGTGGGCGGTGCTGGCGGCCGGTGTACTGGCGTTCGCGCATCTGGCGCACTGCGCCGGCCCGGGAACGATGTGGGCCCAGGCACGCCAGACGGTGTTGCTCGAACATCCGGCCGCGGCCATCGAGACCCTCAGGCTCGCGTCCGCGTCTGCGTCGGACGAGTGGCTCCTGGCGGCGCCGCCCGAACAGGCGCTCGAACTCGACGGACGCGGACACTTCATGGATCTGCTGCAGTTCGTGACGCGCTTCCGCGGGCAGGCGGGACGCCCTGATTTTCGATTCGACCTGCCCGTGAAGCGGCTATACGTGATCGTCGAGAAGCAGCCGTTGAATGTGAGCCGGGCCGTGGTGGGCGTTCGTTTTGTCGACGCACAGCCGGCGGCGTACCGCGTGCAGCGTGAACGGGCGCGTCTCGAGCGCGATGCGCAGCGGCTCTGTGACGACTATCGACGCGTGCATTCGGGTGCGGGAATTGTTTATGACGATGTGGCCCTGCGGATCTATCAGTTCGACCTCTAGCCTGCGTTGCGGCGGCGTGGTGATGTCGACGCTCCTGCTGGTCGGCGGTACGCCCGACACGCCGGTGCCGCTGCGGCTCGCGATCTATTACGGGTATCCGAGCCTCGTGAACGGTGCCGGCGGCGACATCGCGCGAG
>Ga0209488_10003630_pt1 | contig 12330 bp, 7 predicted proteins | sample Rivendell_Oct201_8_FD_188349 | JGI IMG/M metagenome (GOLD analysis project Ga0209488, IMG submission 188349) | Vadose zone soil microbial communities from the Eel River Critical Zone Observatory, Northern California, USA -... | ecosystem: Environmental > Terrestrial > Soil > Vadose zone >...
CCGTCCGGCCCTCGGAATCCTTGACGTCGATGCGCACGAGATGATCGCCCGGTGGTAGTTGCGCATCCGGCATGTCAATCCCGCCAGGCAGTGCGAACGGCCTCACGCGCGATGTCAAATCCACGACCGGCGATTTTAGATAGGTCACTTTCAACGCATCGAGGTCGATGCTCGACCCGCCGAATGCCTGAAACTTGACTAGAAAATGCACTGGCGAGGTATGAACGTCGCCTTCGGTTTGCGGCACCTGAATCTTGGGACCCCGGGTGATCCCTCGCCCCGAGTTCGGAACGGCGCCTTTCTGTGGCGGTAACGACGCTTCCTCTGCCGTAATCAGAGGCGCCGCGCGGCCCGTAACGGGTAGTGCAGTGAAGGCCACCAACAGTAATGAGCAGGTTATTGCAAAATTCAGCCTGAGCATGATCGTTTCAACTCATCCAATTGACGTTAATGTACACTGAGGATCGGGGTCAACGACGTCCGCCGTCTCCTATGATTGTGTAGGGCGCCCAGAACAGAGGGTGCGCGTATGCAAACTCGGTCTTGCCCGCGGCATCAGTGTAGCCCTTGCCGTCCATCAGCGCCATCATGGACTGCCGCAGTGCCTCGCCCCGGGTAAGCTTGCGGTCGTCCGCCTGCCGCTTGAACAGGTCGGTCACGAGATCCTTCGCGGATTGCGAATGCACCGACCAGTTGGTCACCAATAGTGCGCGCGTACCCGCGTAGAAGAATGCGCGTCCGAGTCCCGAGGCAGCTTCGGCGCCCGCGCCAGCCGCGGCACCGGTATTGCAGGCCGAGAGCACCACCCAGTCGGCATCGAGTTTGAGCGAGAGAATTTCTTCCATGGTTAGAAGCCCGTCGCCCTCCGAATCCGAGAGCGAGGGGGCGGAGAGAGCCAGCGCGGGTTGAGTGAGCCCGTCAAGCTCGCCAGGCACCAACCCATGTGTCGCGAAGGCGACGATCTTGAACCCCGACAGGTCCATCTTCTTGACCATGGTTTCGTTGGCGTCCTTTCCGAGATTGAGCACTTTCGAGGGGTCCGCCTGAAGCGCCAGCGCGATGGATTTCAATTCGTCGGCGGTATCGGGCAATCGCGGTAGCATCGAAAGATCGGCATTATCGACAGCGTCGAGTTGCGGACTGCTGCGTCGCTTCAAAGGTCCACCTCGCGTTGCACCGGACGCGTCAGCCAATTGAATCGTCTTTTCGCCTTTTGCCGCCTCATCGGCCTGTTCCTTGCTGAAGTAGGGGTCGCCGAACGCGATCAAATCCTGTCGAGAGGCTTTCCCGGGCGGCAGCTTGCGCAGCGTTTGCAGCGCCGAGACCGACGGCACCATGGTAATCGCGTGGGTTCGGGCCAGCCAGGGTACGCTGCGGTAGCTCGCAAACAACGGTTCGTCGTCGGCCTTTATCTCTGCCGGCCCAGCGGGCAACAGCGACAACGGCAAGAGCCCGAGCGCACCGTTGGTCACGACGATCAGGTTCTTTGCCGGCTTCCAGACACCCTCAACATTCCTGAGCAGCGCATCGTAAAGTTCATTGGCGAGCTTCACGTCAAACGGCGGGATGTCCGAGATCATCGCCGCCTTTGGCTCGAGCGCTTCGCGTAGCCTGGTAACCTTGGCGTTGAGGTCACCGAGCGACATTTTGATCCGTGAAAGCTGCACCGGCCCGTCCCGTCGCAGCACCCAAACGAAGCTGTCGGTGCGACCGAAGTAGAACGAGAGCAGGGCCTCATCATCGGCGAGCTGCTTCTGGATATCGCCGGCATTGGGCGGAGGTGGATTGATGAGATTGCCGTATTCGGGAAATTTTTTGGCGATTTCTCTCAGTGTTTGCGTCCTCGCAGTTTGCAAGGCGGTGATCTCAGCCTGAGTGGCCTTTAACGCTTTTTCTTCGCGTTCGTCAGGGGACAGCGCGAGCAAATTGTTCAAGGTAGCGACGGCCGCCCCGATCTGCTTTTCGCCGTCCTGCGCCGCGCGCACCAGTTTCGCGAGTTCCGGCTTGTCAGTGGCGGAACGGGCGGACGAGGCTTGCAGCGCGCGCTGAACCGACTGCCCGCGCAGCACGTCGGCGTAGCCAAAGGTTTCCTCTGCGACTTGGGGCGGAGCCATCGAGGGATTGAGGGCCAGCACGCGCAGATACCCTTCGATCACGATGCGAACGCGGCCTTCGCGGGCAGCGGCCGTCGAGCCGCTGTCATCGTCACTGCCGCCGGTCGCAGTCAAGAGTACGGGAACCGATTCCTTGAACGCCGCCAGAGCTTCCGCCGGTTTCGAATTGCGCGCGAGCGCGATGGCCAGATAGCCGCGGGCGACCGCGGTATTGAAGCTCTTGTCGCCCGACCTGCCGCGTTCGCGGTCAAATGTACGCTGGGCGATTTCGAGGGCATTCTCATAATTGCCTTGCGTCAGCATGACGGTCACGCGCGCGAGGCCGCCGCTGATTGCTTCGCGGCGCGAAGGCTCCCATTTTGCCGTCCATCTATCGATCTGGTCGTAGAGCTTGCCGGCATCGTCGTATCGTCGCTCCAGATTGAAAATTTGAGCCAGGAAGACCTGTGCATTGACCATCTGTCCCGAATCGACGCCGTACCCCAAGCCCTGATAGATATCGATCACCTGGCGCTGAAGCTGCTCAGCCTCCTGGTAGCGTCCTTGCTCCTGAATCACGTAAACCAGGACGCCAAGAACGCCTGCCGTATCGGCATGGAATTTCCCGGACTTGGAAAGACGGCTCAAGAGAGCCCGCCGCACATCGGCTTCGCCTTCGCCGACGCGTCCTTGCTTGACCTTGGTACGCCCCTCTAGCGCCAGCGCCCAATCCGCGGCGCGTTCGATATCGCCCTCGGGCGGCTTACTCTCCCATTGCGGAAGGCTCTTCAAACTGGCCGCATAGAAAATTGCCGCCTTGTGATAGGCGTTCTCGGCATCCGCAAAGCGGCCGCGAGATTCAGCAACCCGTGCGTTGCCGTCTTCAACGGTTCCTTGCCAATTCGTTCCGTAAATCGAAAAATTTGGCCATCTTTGCGCTTCCGCAAGCAGCGCACGGTTACGCGCTATATAACTTTCCGCAGTGTTGGTGTCGCCGTTTCTGATATAGCCCACGGCCAGCGCGTAGTTCAGCCCGAACAGTCTTCCCTTGCCCTGGTTGGCGAATGCAGCGATTTGTTTTGAGATTAGTGCATTTGACCGCTTGTGCTGGCCTGCCTCGCGGAGCCGCCGCAGCAGAAGCTGTTCGTAACGGCTGCCAACGTTTTTGTAGTCGCTGCCCTGTCCGTTGGTCACGGCCAGCTCGGCGTCAGCAAGTGCGTCGTCGCCTCGGCCCAGCAGCGCTCTCGCCTGAGCGCGCTTGTAATGGAAATCGGCGAGCGCAAGTCCCTTCAGCCCGCTTGGCACCGGCGCATCTGCAGCCGAGGTCAGCTCGGCAATTCTGCCGGGATCGGGTTTTTGCTGATCGAGTATGGCTGCGATATCGGAAATCGTTCGCGGGGGAGCAACGAGACTGGAGGGCGCCTTGCTGGCGAGTGCGGCAATCTCGGCCGCTTCATCCGGCTTGGGTGCGGAGACCTTGGCGGCGTCGAACAGCGCGGCTTTCGGCCGGGCTGCCGCCATGGCGCTTTGCACGCACGCCTTGACCCTGGGGCCGGCCTTCTCGCGGCAAGATTCGAGGGTGCCGCCGCCGCTGCGCATGCAGGCCACCACGATCGGTTTGCCCACCGTACTTCGGCAATTTTCGATCGCCTGGTTGAGCTCGAGAGCCAAAGCGGAAGGGGAGAGAACGATGGCAAGGAGCGCTGCCACGCCAAGTCGCGCAATTGATTTCATAACCGGTTTCCCCCGAGGCACAAAATCCGCCTGTCAGGCGCGAATAAGCATCGTCGCAATCCGATTGATTGAAGGGCAGAGAGATCGGTTCAGTCAAGCGCCGAGCAGGATCGGAACCGCCGCTACCGTCGAAATTTTGAAAGGCTTTCCGTCAGGGCATACGACGGGTGTTCGGTGTCACGGGAAGCCGCTCAAGGCCTGCTGAATGAACTTGTGATAGCGTTGCAGGTTGCGCCACGAGGTCATTGAACCCGTTCAGCAAATTGGACAGAACAGCCCTTACCACGAAAGACGAGGTACCCGCTCGCCGTCAAACGGTGCTATGCCGCATGCTGCGTCCTCAAAACAAGAAAATTCATGAACAGAGGTACATTCAAGCCCAAGGAAACCAGAAAGGAAACCGGAAAGGAAACCGAAAGGGAGGCCGGCAAGGCAACCAGCGAGCGCGCCTTGATCTTCGCGTTACTGGCGCTGGCGTTCGGGCACATGCTTTCGACCTCGCTCCGCACCATCCCCGCGCTCAGCCTTGACTTGATGGCGGCCGACTTCGGCACGCTGCCGCAAACGCTCGCCAGCCTGACGTCGATCTATCATTTTGCGTTCGCGGCGTCGCAAATCCCGGTCGGCGCCGCGATGGACCGGTTTGGCGTTCGCCCGGTTTCGCTCAGTCTGCTTTCCGGAACCATCCTTGGCGCGGCGCTCTCGGGCTTTGCGACCGGGCCGGCGACGTTTCTCCTCGGGCAATTGCTGCTCGGGGTTGCGACATCGGGCATGCTGATGTGCCCCATGACGCTGGCGGCAAAGCAGGTTTCGGTGGCCCGTTTCGGCCTCTGGTCCGGCATGATCCTCTCGGTCGGCAATGTCGGCATGCTGCTGTCGTCGAGTCCGCTTGCATGGATCATCGAGCAGTTCGGCTGGCGCGCCAGTTTTTGGCTTTCCTCCCTGTTTGGCATCGCTGTCGCCATCGCCGTATATGTTCTGGTGCCCCGGCAAACCGAACAGCCGACGGTCCACGCTTCGCCGTTGTCCGAGATGGCCGAGGTTCTGCGCTTGGGATTGTCGCGCCCACTTCGCGGTCTTGTCGCGCTGTCTCTCGTCTCGCTGGCGGCCTCACTGGTACTGAGGGGATTGTGGGGCGGTCCGTGGCTGATGGATGTCAAAGGGTTGAGCCGCATCGCGGCCGGCAACGAGCTTGGGCTGTTCACGATCGCCCTGATTGTCGGGCCGCTGCTGATCGGCGTTCTCGATCGAACCGTCGGCCATCGCCGCGAGGTCCTCGCAATCGCGCATGTTCTTTCGGCGCTGCTGCTCGCCCTGATGGCCGCAGGCGCGCCGCATTATCCTGTTTCAAATCTGTTCGGCGTGACGATTATGCCGCCGTTGTATGACTTGCTTCTTTTTGCCCTGATCGGTTTGGCAATTTCGGCGCAGCCATTGATTTACGGCATGACGCGGCAATTGGTTGACCCGCGTAACGCCGGCAAGGCGCTCTCGGCGATCAACCTGGCGTTTTTCCTTGGCGCGGCATTGATGCAATCGGCGACCGGCATCGTGGCGGTGGCCTATGGCCTGCCGGCGGTGCTGATCTTCATGGCGCTGGCGCTGCTCGCCGGGTCAATCCTGTTTTTGGTATATACCGGAGATGTGCGATCAGCCTCCCGCAAGGATTGAGCGCCGGTCTCGCTCAGGTGCGGCGAATTCCGTCCGGATGAACGGAGTCGGCATTTTCCGTGTCGGCGAGGATTCTGCTCAGAAGCGTCTTCGCCTTGAGGAGCAGCGGCTTGGTGCCGTTCTGAGTTGCAATGGCGATACTGGCCTGTAAACAACGAATGATCGTAGCCCTGTTGTCCTCATTTGTAGCCGGCGTCACCATGGCCTCGCCAAGCCATGCCTCGGCTTCGAGTCCGCCAAAGCCCTGCTGCCGGGCGGTATTCCGCGCGTCTCGCAGCAGAGTCAGTGCAGCGTCCACATCCCCGACCTGACTGAGAGCGAGCGCGAGATAGATGGAGGCGCGCAGCTCCATCAATTTAGCGCCGACGGATCCGGCTGCTCCCCGGGCTCCCGCAAGGATCGTTCGTGCCTCCTCGATGCGTTGCTGCTCCAGGTACGCCATTCCACGCTGGCATGCGATGAGCGGGATGAAGAGCCCCACTCCGTGCTCCTGCGCCAGCGCGAAAGCCTCATCGAGGATGATGGCTGCCCCGGCCGGATTGCCGCGACCGAGCATCAGGCTGCCACCGCTATAAGCCGCCGCGACGCGATCAAATGGCCGATTGCTTTCGTCGGCGATCTGTTGAGCCCGCTGCTGAAACTGGTCAGCTTTATCGATCTCCCCCATGGTCGTGTGCGTGAGGCTCTTCATCATACAACACATGAGCAACAGATATTGGGGAGTGGTGCCGATTGGGGCGCTGGGTTCCGGCCCCATCAATTGCGCGCAGGCTCGGCCGAACATCTGTTCCGCGTCACGATAACGGCCGGCTATGAAATAGGCTTGTCCGAGACCATATTCGGCAAGGCTGAGCCAGCCCGGATGGCCCCACTCCTCGGCCAGACCAACGGCCTGCTCACTGGTGGCAATTGCCTCGACAGGCGTGCCATAGAAATTTTGCGCCGCCGACCTGACCGTCATGGCCGCGACCTTGCGCCCGATGTCATCGATCGTGCCGGCGCGCCGTTCGGCTTCCTTTCCGAGGTCCAGCCATTCGGCCACTCTACCGGCGCCCATGAACGCCATGCGCGCCTCGATCCGCAGGTCTATGGCTTCGGTCTCGCGCGCGCGGGAAATGGGAGTTCTGTCCAGCGCATCCATGGCGATCTCGAAGTGGGAGGTCGCATCGGCAAACGCCGACCGCGCGACGCACTTTCGCGCCACGGTTCTGCCGTAGGCGAACGCTTTTGCCCAGTCCTTTGCACGTGTCGCGTGGTAACAGAGCTTGTCCGGCTCGTCGCGCCAGCGTTCATCGCCCTCCAGCGCAGAAAGGATGCGTGTATGCACTCTTTCGCGCGTCCGCTCGACCATCGAGTCATAGGTTACCTGACGAACCATTTCATGCGGAAATTCGAACGACTCCTCCACACCGCCGTCGGCCTTGACAAGCAATTCGGCTCGATCCAGGGCGGCCAGGGAGCGTTGCAGCAGGACTTCAGGTAGCGCCGCGACCTCGCGCAGGGTGGCCACCGTCGAGCGCGAGCCGAGCGCGGCTGCGATTTGCATGACGGTGCGCTCTTCCTTCCGCAGGCGGTCCAGCCGCGCCGCAATCACCCCTTGAAGACTGGCGGGAATCCCCAATTCCTCGACAGGCTCGCTCAGAACAAGATCACCCCATTGGCCCTTAAGGATGTCGGTTTCCTTGAGACGGCGGCATACCTCCTCGACAAAAAGCGGAACGTTGGCCGTATGGCGAATAATCCGGCTCTTCAAATCGAACGTCGTGGCGGACGTCCCCAGAATGGCGTCCAGCATAGCCCTGCCTGAACTCTCATCGAGAGGCCGCAATGCGAGGCGTTCGGCGTTGCATCGGTCGACCCACTCGGGGATTCCGTTTGGCCTGCTGGTGGCGATGATAAGCAACTGAGGGGTTTTGAGCGATGCAAGCGCCGCAATGACGGCATCGCTCGCGCGATCGACCCAGTGCAGATCTTCAATCAGAAGCGCCACACGCCGCCGCCCGGCCAGGTTTTCAACAATCGTGCAGCTCGCGTCGGAAATGGCGCGGCCGCGCGACTGAGGCTCCAAGCTATCCCACTCTCCATCCGATATCGGCAGGTCCAGCACCGCGTCGATGGCTGACCGGAGTATCTGGGGCAAGCCGTCCCGAGGGTCCGCCACCGGGCCGAGCGGGCCGTCCGCCGTCGCCAGGTTGAGTATTGAACGCAGCAAACCCTTGAGTGCGGCGAATGGTGAGCCCTGCAAATTTGGGCTGCACTCCGCCTCGATCAGCTGCCAGCCTTCAATCTCAAGTTCCTGGACAAACTCATGCACCAGCCGCGATTTCCCGATGCCGGGATCGCCGGTCAGGTAGACCGTTCGGCCGCTGGCGGGGGTACCTTCGGCGGCGCGTCTCAGCAGTGCCGTCTCTCGGGAGCGATTGACGAAATGCGAAACGCTGCGTGTTTTGCGCATCCGCCAGCTTGAAAGGTCGTTCGCACCGGTTACGCGGTACACCGGCATGGGCTCGGCGAAACCCTTGAGCGGCTTGCGGCCCAGAAACTCAAATCGAATGTCGCCTTCAGACAGTTTTTGGCAGGCCTCGGATGCGTAGATTTGGCCAGGTTCCGCCGCCGACTCCAGCCGGGCCGCTAGATGCTGCACCGCGCCGCCGATTTCGTAGACCTTGGAAAATTCACTGGCCACCATGTAAGTGACCGCAAATCCCGAGTGCAGGCCCACCCGGACCTGTAGCCCCGGGTCGCCCAGGCTTGCTACACGTCGAACCAGTTCGATGGCAGCGTGGCACGCAAGTGGCGCATGATTGTCGTCCGCTACAGGTGCGCCAAAGACCGCAGCCAGCCCGTCACCCATTTCCTTGCTGACGATGCCTCCGAACTGGCGCACCGCGGCACGCATCGCCGTCAGCGCAGGTTCAAGACGCGACAATGCCTCCTCGGGTTCAAGTTCGGCAATGAGATCGGTCGAGTGCACCACGTCCGCGCGAAGGATCGTGACGAACTTTCTTTCACTGTCGGGATCCATGCTTTGCCGGACCGCAGCGCCGCACTTGGCGCACCAATTGTCGCCCGGATCGATCGGCGATTGGCACGCGAAACAATGCATTTCTGCCCTTTCATCGGCTCAGTGTGTCGAACGAAACGCCCCGCGGGCAGCCTGGCGCGAGCGCATACATTGATTGTGACGCACCGGGGCGGGCTGGACAAGTCGTTGCGGGCGGGTTGTCTCTGGACGTGGCGCGGTTCTGGGTGCTACGTTTGGTAGTGGAATTCGACATTTCCAACCGGATCGTCGGACGCCCGAACCCGATTGGTCATATCGTTTCGAGGAAAGGTGTCCGCCTTCCAACTATTTTCCCTGGCTCTGGAATAAGGGCCAGCTAACGATGAATCTTTGAGGGGAAGCCCAGTCATGTCACAAATCCAGATATTTGGTGGAAAAATATACAACGATCCGGCGTACAAAAATCATATCAATAAATTTTACTATCCTTTGGACAACATGAAACAGAGCGTGGCGGTATTAAAGGCGTCAAGTCTGATCGATATTGCGACGATGGAATTTGGTCAGTATCAACCGATACTATCGCCGCTGAACACGTGGCCGGAAAAAAAAGGCCAGTTCTGGTTGAGAGAGATGGGCCAAGCCCGTATCGATCTGACCGCCCAGCCCAATACCGTACCGCTGTCCAAGGATGAGCCTAACGTCATTCCCCTGACAAAATGTGCACTCCTGGACGCCTGTGTTCGCAAGTGCTTCAATGCGCAACCGGATCCAATTCCGATGTTGATAGATGTCGAGGAGCAACAAAACGATTCTCCACACGCCCATACACACGATATCCGGATTGTCTGGGAGTATGCGAGCGGCAACGTCCCGACACTGCTTCGATTGACGATGGTCTGTCCGTTCGTCGAACCCAAACCTGGCAAGCCCTGATTTCGCAGGGCGTGCGGGAGCAGGGCTCAGCCCCATCGCAGCTGGGTAACCCTCTGCTCGAACTTCCCGCGGTCGAGCAGCTTGATTGCCCGGGTCTCCTGCGGAGGAAGGTCGAACAGCCGAGCAATTGCTTCGGGATTCGCGAAAAGTCTGTCGCGCAGCTCCTCATCCAAAAGGGCCCTGCTGAGCAGGTCTGTCAGTTGCTGGCTCGGCGTGGTTCTGGCTTCGGTGTCCAATTGCCCGTCCTGTCTTGGCTTGCCGTTACGTTTCAATTCGATTGTTGGCGCCGACCTGCTCCGCAAGGGAAGCGCTCAAGCGCACTGCCTCTGCCGCATCGATCGATTTCACGCTTGGTAGGGTTCCGCCGGAGAATGCCAGCAGAGACTCCAGCATGTCGCCGCCGATTGCGCGGCGCAGGGTGTCCATTAGCCGGTCGACCGTTCGATCGGCGAAGAAGATTTTCCGGGCGGCCTTCAGGAGGATAGTGTTTTCCCTGTGTGGAATCAATTCCACCGCCGCGGCCTGCTCCATCCAATATTCGATGTCGACCATCGGAACGGTCATCGGTTTGAAGTCGAATGGGGAGTAGACGAGGGCGGCGTCTGCGTCACGCCGAACAGCGCTTCGTCGAAAGCGATCGTAGACCCACCCGATGCCGATCATTCCGGAACGGTCGAGCTCCGATGCGCGCAACGCTCCCATGCTCGACGCGCCAATGACGGTTTTCCCTTGTTCCAGTACGGACAAGATTTCTTTGGGTGACACAGACAAGTTCTGCCCGAATTCTCCGTCGATAATCACGACGATATCGTAATCGTCGATGCCAGCGAGATCGCCGCGCCTGATCGGAGGAGCATGGCTAGCTTCGGCCATAAGCCGGTGTACCTCCGCTTCGGCGATCGATGGACCGGAAAATACGATCGTCTTCATCGGAACCCGTGCCTCGGCAGTCAACGAGGAGATTGCCACGTGTCGTCACCTGACTTGTTGCAAGGCGCGCTGTCCCAAACCTGCTCGACCGCCATGGGCAATGTAAAGCGTCCAGCTCTCGGCTCGGGGGGCGATGACGCGCACAACGGGGATGCTCACTTCCGGTCTGGTCATGTCGAACACAACGGCCTGATCGAAGCCGGATTGACGCATCCCTTCGAGGATGAACGCGACGTCCTCATTCACGGATGAATGCGCGTGGGATGCGATATCGTCAAAGCTGATGGTATGGCCACCATCGAACGATGCCTCAACCGGCGCTAGCCCCTTGGGCGGGACGAAGTCCGGTATATCCTCCCTGCCACCCTGAATGCATCCTACGCGCGTTTGCGCGGCTTCGGTCAGCGCGCGGGTGAGGGCGATGCGCGCATCCGGGTGAGTTCCGCATCCGCTGTACGCATTGATGGCATCGGGCGGACCGTCCGGGTCGGTGATGGTGCAGCCGATCGTTGGGATGCCGGTTGCTGATGTCAAATTTCGAAGCTGCACCCTCAGGCCGGCCCCCTGCATTTTGCGAACCAGCGCCGCGGCCGAGCGGGGCAAGCCGCGAAGCGAGATCATCGCCGCATCAGTCCGGCCCTGCGATACCCCGCAGCTGAACCCCATCTCGGCCAATGTCTCCGCAACAGCCGGTTTGATGTGCGTCCTTGCCATCGTCAGCGCCGCGGAATCCCGCTCGATCACCTCGCACAGCGCGTGGCACAGCGCCTCGAGCCGGGTGTTGCCCGATGCGAGACCGTTCGTGCTGGAATAGAACAGGGGTGTTCCGGAAGACGCCTGGTACGGAGCCATGACGCAGTTCAGCGGCGCATAGGTAGGCCGGCGGGTGATCAGGTCGAACCCGAGAGCCCACTCCAGCAGCAAATCTTCGCTGTAGACGCGAACCATCGGGTCGAAAATCTCGAGAGGATCGACACAGGCGTGCCGGCGCGTGAGATTGTAGGGCGATGACATGATGGTTTCGCCGCTATAACTCTCGCCGGCATGCCGCTCGACCGCCTCCATCAAGGCGCCCGCGAGGGCCTGGTCGCGCGTGGTGCCCTTGCCGTTGTAATAGGAAATGCCCGGCCCGAGATCGTGCGGCCGCACCGTCATGAAATTCGGAATGCCGACCCGGTCGAGGTCGGTGACGTCGGCAACCTTGGTGACGCCGATCGTATCAAGCACCGCGCGCGCCCGGCGGATCGTGGCGGCCGGCCTGACCGAGCGTTCGACGCCCGAAGTGCTATACTTCGGCTCCCTGAGCCCGAGCCAGAATTCATAGCTGCACTGTGCGGCGTCCATGGCCATCCTTCGTCCGATGCGGCAGTGGCATCATCCTCCATTTTGCACGGGTAGCGATCAACCCCGCCTTTTTCCTTGACGCGGCATTTTCGGCGCTGATCGCAGGTAGGGTCCTGCTTTTGCATATACCCGGACCACCTCTGCGCTTGCGGAAGCCGGGCAGGGGACTAGATTGCGGGCCAACGCAAAAAAGCAATTCCAACGCGAATGGGAGGATTTATTCGTGAAACACGTCTACGTGCCCCGCACCACCACCTACAGCCTCAGCCCGGACGATGAATTGAACGATCTGCGGATGTCGGAAAAAGTCCGGCCGCTTTACGACCATGTCCGGCAGTTTATCCGGGAAACGGTCGAGCCGATGTCGGTCGAGTTTTACCGGCATGGCGAGAAAAAGACCGATCGCTGGAGTTTTACGCCGGGCCAGATCGAGGTGCTGGAAAAAGCCAAGGCAAAGGCCAAGGAAGTCGGGCTGTGGAATTTCTTCCTGCCCGACGCGGAGACCGGCGAAGGCCTGAAGAACCTCGACTACGCCTATATCGCAGCCGAGCTCGGCAAAAGCCCGCTGGCCTCGGAAACCATGAACTGCTCGGCGCCGGATACCGGCAACATGGAAGT
>Ga0209488_10003631_pt1 | contig 12327 bp, 8 predicted proteins | sample Rivendell_Oct201_8_FD_188349 | JGI IMG/M metagenome (GOLD analysis project Ga0209488, IMG submission 188349) | Vadose zone soil microbial communities from the Eel River Critical Zone Observatory, Northern California, USA -... | ecosystem: Environmental > Terrestrial > Soil > Vadose zone >...
TAGAGCCGGAATAGAATTCATGGAAGAAGTAATATGTAACAATGAGAGTTGATACCCTTGATACCCGCATGCCCTTTCAGTCTTTCCGTTGGTCGTAATGGATGAGGCCGCGGACGTCGGTTGACACTGCATCGTGGTGACAGAGATATGGAAGGGTATGGGTAAAAGGCGAACAAGAAACCCTTGCAACTTCCACGAGTTGAGCGGCAAACGCATCCTTTCGTAAGTTGTTCTCCAAACGAGTGAATTGAAAAAATTACTCTTTTGGCGCTATGGATGGAAGTCGGCTCATTTTCACCGACACCGAAGGGACATGCCGTGGAGGGCAGCGGCAGTTTCAATTAGCCTTGCGGTAAGAATCTGGGGTATTGGTAAGAACTGCGTCTGCGATACAGCATGGTGACCAGCCTGAGCGGGTGATACGCAAGACCTAACCTTACTGTGGGGATGAGCCGGGCCGGAAACTCATCAGTTTCAGCTTCATCACTTGCGATTCGTCTCCTCTCCCCGAGGGGTAGACGAGTCATACTTCATGTTTCACACGCGGTCACCTTTCATTCTCAGTTGATCTTCACAATGCAAATCTTTACTTCGACCTCGGGGCTGTGCGCCATCTTACCCGCTGGCACGTTTGCCACGTATTCCGGGCACAAGGCCGGTCGTTTGACGGGCATGTGGTGTGGTTGGTTCCCAAGCCTTCTAAAACGGTTACGGTGGATGCTAAGGGAGAGCGCCAAGTTTCTCCATAGCGAATACCTCATTGGACTTTAGATACCGTAGATGAGCCGATTATTCGGCAATGAATGCTGCGAAGTCCCAGTGAGTGGTCACATGAGTTGTACTGTATTTGATGTTAATACGAAGCACAGAGTTGTACTGGGACGGGGTCTAACGGAGAGTTGGATGACAGTTCGAGGGTACATTACTATCTGGATACCCCAACGTTGTCTCTGAAACATCAGACGCAATACCCTTCAACTTTCTACTCCCCTTTGGGCATGACTGACATGGGCGGAAACCAAAATAGCTTGACTGTTTTTTTTTCAAGTTTGAAAGACTGTCTGTCTCCGTCCCCCGAAATGGTGATCGATACGTTCTCTGGGGTAGATCGGAATCTCAGCCTCTATGCCGTATGCCACATGTTCTGATCATACGTGGTCTGAACGAAACTGGTCTTTACCTGTACTAACAGAGAACACGATATGCACGGCGTCACTATTGATTACATGCCTACAGTGGCAACCCTTGGAACGTGTCCAAGACAGCGCCCTCACCCGGCATCTCAACTATGGCCGTCACAGCACGGCGTCGTTTTGACGACAAAATAGTAGAGGAAGTGATGATGTATGAATGGGAAGTTATGGCCATTAATTGCCTCTCTTGCCTATACATCCGGTTCCAGGGTCACCGCACCTGCTACGTGAAGATAACACCTCGATTCCTCAAGGTCTTATGGACCCTTTTCAAAATCTCTTGTCCTCGGAGATATTTGCGCAATGCATAAATGATTTTCCGATTGGATGTAGTAAGGCACAGGTGACACAGGGCTTTATCCCACATCAGAGAGATGGCCTGATCGTTCACGAACCCGGGAGCGATTGCGTCGCAATTAGACTGATGGGCTAGCCGTTGACCAACGTTTTGCGATGCCCTCCGCCTCCTGTTAAAGGTATCCTCGCCCGGCGTCCGATTCTGCTTTCTGTGATAGGTCCGGATGTATGGAGGGAGGATGGCTTCGGCGACCCACACAGATCACCGCAGACCGTTGTCAAGATGATCACTCACCTCGGTAACTAGCTGTCGGTGCTCGCTCGACAACGGGCAAAACATCCGGGGGTCAAGCGTTCCTGAGTGTTACCCGTGGGAACTGCCCTATGTCTCCGCGAACAGAGAAGGAGGTGTGATCGCAGGGCAGCTACACCAAGGCCTCGGGCCAGGCCACATCTCCGTTTTACGGGGGTATCCGTTCCGCTAGGCCAGCTGACACTTGTCTCTATACAGAGTAGTGCGATTAGCGGGTGAGGCCACGTACAGACGGATAAAAGAGAACGCGGGTGGCGCAGTAGAGTTCTGTATTGCGCGGCTTGCGTGTGCAGAGGGCGAAACATTCTCACACCCACCGAAGAAGGCTCGCCAACGCCGAATTAGCACAACCCTAGGAGTAATTTGAACCGCGTGGCCTGTGAACCCACGGCATCGGACCTCGCTGCAAGGAAAAAGAGTCCAGTCCAGGACCATCTTCACAGGCCCGTTATGCTTGACGTTATGCTTTCAGTTTGGTCTGATCGGCGACATCGCCGCGATCTGGGAAGAGAAAAAAAAAAGGGGGGGGGGAGGAGGGTTCAAAGAGCGGCGATAGACTAACCACGAGGCACGCCAAAAAGGCGTTGTGGGATTGATGATATGATTCTTCGTGATGCCTTGATGGGTAGTTGCGAGTACGTCGGCATTGCCGACTCGGACTGCATCACACTCTTTTGGGGAATGCAACAGTTGACCAAGCCAACGCGATGAGAACGGCCACCGTATGGCATCTTTACTCGTTCATACTAGTACCAGGGAGGTCACGGTTCCCAGGCCAAGCGGAGCTTCAAGTTTATCCCTCATTAGACGTGCTGTGATGATGATGGCCCCTGACATGAAATGACATGCATGACCCGCAAAAACAAAAGAGAAGAGAACTAGACCAGAATGGCAGTGTATGACCTGATCTCCGTCTGGCCAGACTCTGGCACACGCCACGTATTGTATATGGCATTTCTTGGGCCGGGCTAGGCTGGGCTGGGGAATCTTACCCAAACGCCGCATTAGGAAACTCGGGCAGTGGGTTAGCCTCTTTTTTTTTTTTGAAGCCATACAATACGACGTTTGTGCGCTGCATGGATGGCTATACGTGAGAATAATATTCACAGGAATGGATCTATTGATACAATTAAGGCCCGGGACGCTCGCTGACTGGGGCAGCTGCGGCGCAGGGATGGGAAAGCAATATGAACTAGTTCGTGTTGTATGATTAATCCGCAGGTGCAACGTTGATCAAGCGTTTTTCACCAGTGACCCCTTGGCGCACCGGTCACTAAACCAAGCTCCAGAGAGTCCTCCACGCCATTCACCTTCTCTTTCCCACACAAGCCGACATACCCAACCCGGTCGTAGACACGCTGCGCACTGTTGTTGTGCCCAACGTAAAGGGTTACGCTGCGCTTTCCGCAATCAACCAGCAGGCTGAAATGACGGTATGAAGCGAGGGGTTGGGGCAAGGTGAAAAATATCAGTGCCAAATTGGAGAAGGGGAAATGATTGATGACGAACCGTCTGGTTACATTGCGAACGAGATGCTCTGCAAATCCCCGACGTCTCCATTTGGGTGTAGTGTACACCTTGGTAATCGCGGACACATTCTGGGTGTTACGGGTGACGGCACATATAGAGGTAACTTCTCCGTCAGACTCGTAGATCCAAATGAGGCCGTTGGAAATAAGCTCCCGCGCTTCGATCGTCGCGGCGTCAATTTCGAGGGGGAAATACACCTAAAAATGGAACAGTTTAATAGGCCAAGGAGACCGCGGGATTTGCAAACGAGGATGATGGGAGACGTACTGAATCATCAGCGAACTCCTTACAGAGCTGCGCAACCGCCGCGAGATCTTCCGTTTTGGCTCGGCGGATGCTGTCTTCACGCGGAAGCGAATCACCCCCAGAGCTGGATTCCTTGAACGTCTCTGGGTTGCAGAACGAGTAGTACGCGGCATAGAACGGCTCGGGCTCGATGGGGCACTTGACGAGGTCGGACCAGTACCGGCTGAACGACTTGACGAGCTGGGTCATGCCAAAGATGGAGAAGACGCGCTGCGGGGGCACCATCTCAAGGAGACGCTCCGCCAGAACTTCGATGCGGGGGGTGAGCCATGAGGGCGAGACCGAAGTCGGGCTTTTTGGCGTCCAGAGAAATATGGGGTAATCGCCCAGCGTCCAGTTGAGGCACGAGAGCACCACGTCCAGCGTTGGAGGGATGAATGGGGACGGAGAAGACCACACAGTCAACCAAAACGGTTCATTTCCGCTGGCCGCCACCGTCGTCGTCGTCGTCGTCGTGATCGTGATCGTCCTCGGCCGGCCAATGCTGGCCCGGGGACCAACCACGTGACCCTGTGATACAGAGGATGGTGGTGGTGCTGATGAGGGCGGGCGCGTCTCTTGTTTCCACCACGTGCTGACGTCGGACTCGTTGGTGAAATGGCATCCGGTCAATGCTGCCTCGCTCCCGAGAAGTTTAAGGGCATGCGCAAATACGATGTTCGCCGACTCTTCGTAGCGGCGCAGCGTGGGAAACGTCGCCGACAGGAAGTGTGCGGCCGAGTCGTGGTGAACGATGAGAATGTTTGCGGACGAGCGATCGGGAGTAAGACCAGGCATTCTTCGAGAGTTTAGAAAGCAGAATATTCAGGGTAGGTTGCTGCGGATGATGATGGAAAGGCGGGAATGGAGAAGGAAGACGAATTGTTAATGATGGGTAGACTTGGATGCGGAGGGGAAAGCACCTTTAAATAATACGGAGCGGTGCCACAAGGGCTCGTTGCCCTCGTTCCGGGCTTTACAACCATGATGACAGGTTGTACGAGGAAAATTGGGGGGAGACGGAGAACATATTTCCTGTGTTCGTTCATCTCCATGTGTACTCTCGCCGGAACGGCTAGGAAGCACAGCGTATAAAGGATGGTTTGAAATTTGGGCGTTGACCTAGTACTGGTTCGACGTGAGTCACACAGCTCATACCGGAGACCGAGGGATTGGCTTTGTGCAACTCTGGAGAACTGCCTGATTGATAGCCCCTGTAGGTGCGAGAGGGACAAGGGAGTATTATTAAGACACGTTGGAGCCTCGACTTGGTGAGGGCGAAAATGACAGCAAAGAAATTTGGGGCAGAGTGCAAGACGGATTAGGAAACAGCTAAATTTCGTACAAGCCAGATTTGAGGCTGAAGAATTACGTTAGTCTAGCATTCCTCTGCTCGACTCGGGGGGAGCGGACGAGTTGATGGACTAGGTTTGATTGGATTCAAGGTGACCGGATGGATTTCCTGTTCTGTTCTGTTTCAAGTGTGCCCGCCCAGCTTAAGCGAACCGGTTATTCCCGCGGGCTATACCACAACTCGCCGTCCAGTTGTTCGTTCCACTCGACATGGGCCAGGAAAAAAATTATATGTCTAGAAAAAATTATGATGTCTTCCATACAATGTGTCTAGCCCGTCCTGTCCTTGTGACTGCACTTAGGGGTGAGGTAGTGGGAGCACGATGCGATCGGATGATTGACGGCATAGCTGCTGGCTGAAACCAGGATGCCGGCTGGCCTTGACGGAAGCATTCGCCTCTCTAAACATCTCCGGTGACGATCATGAGCGGTGATGCCTTCCGACCGATACGCCTTCGTCTCATCACAATCAATCCCCGCCAGTTTTGTCAACAGATCTACCCTGTACGTCGTCTGCCTGCCGTCCTCACCCTTCGACTTCCGGTGGGAACATACTTACACACTTCCACCCACGGGGTCTCTGTGCAACACGATGAACACCGATCATGGGACTAGACTACTGTGAGAGGGCCCCTGAAAGGCAGGTCAGGCAGGTCAACATCGGAGATAAATGTAGATGACCATGCGGGGTAAACTTATCGCTTTTCAAAGTCCTATCGAGGCACATGAACGACTTAGGGCTTTCTGACCGCCACCGCACATACGGACATTCGAGTAGGCTGTGGCTGTGGGAAGTCGCAATTGTCTGTTATTGTCCCCGTAGATCAGCACTTGGCATATCAGCCAAGAATAGTAAAGATCAGACGAGCACTCCAACAACGTGACAGGGGCAGACTCGGACGGGTATAGTCATTCCACATACATACCGTCAGCGCGCACATTGTTTTCTGATATTAATCCACTGGCGAAACAATACATGGGAAGAAAACCAGAGCCCGGAGCTTGCGATGACTCGCCGGCGGGAAACCTTGCCAAAAGAATCCTCGTGGCCCCGCCACGATCGAGCTTCTGCACCTGAATGCTGTGTCCAGCGCCACCGTTTCAAGAACGGCCGACCGTTGAGCAATCCCTCGGCCATGCTTACAAGGGACGAATGATGTACTTACGGAAGACGGAAACAAACAACGTCACCTGCGAAAGGCAAAATCTAGCGACGAATTTGTCAAACACGCAGGCGCTGTAAGAGAACCAGAAGGAAAACGTGCAGGTACCCCTGGACTAGAAATAGCCCACTGCCATGTCATGTCAGCGGGGCCGCACGTGCCGCTCACTCATTCTCCGTATTCATGATATCAGATACAGTATAGTCAATGAACGTAGCTGTTGTGATATTCGGGTGTTAAACCTTCATGTTAGGCCCGGCCGATAAGAGGCACCAAAAAGACGTCTGTGCCTAGGCCCTCCGTGACAAGAAATGAATTTTTTTGGATCCGCTGCAGGGTTGGAAGACATATGGACTGACGTGTACCTCATTCACAAGAGTGGAGCCACATTAAGACCTTTAAGGCATGTGCACGGAGCTTATATCGCGGGCTGTATGGAACGCCTTTCGTTTCTATACAGAAGCGGCCATCAGAGAGAATGTGATATAAAAGTCAAGCACGCTCCTTTGGTCCGATGAGAGCAGCTTGAAATAATTTGAGGCACAATCCCCGAGGAACAACGAAAGGGTATGGCCGGCAAAGCAGTACCACTCGAGCGGCCGTGCTCAGGCATGAAGAATGGACCCCGTCATCCCTTCCAACAGATACGTAGAGGAAGACAAAAGAGGACAGGGACTAAGCTCTCCATCACGTCACATTAAACTCACAAACAAGTTTGGGTGGGCGCAGTTGGACAGCGAGCGTCCTCCTAGAAGATTGGAAGCCTCGGGTATTAATTAATTGCCAGCGCACCTCAATGATTCGCAACATATGATTCGAAAAAAACATTCGGCGCCGAATAATGACAAGACATGATCAAACCGGGGCTCAACAGGTCTTGCGCGCACAAGTGGGCGCGCCAGATACGCAGAAACTCGCTTCCGAATCACTGACGAGAGGACGGCGGGACGATCGGCTTGACCAGCCCCGCGAGGTTGCTGGGGATCTCGTCTTCGACCAGTCGGCTAACCTCGGCTGCCTGCAAGTCATCCACGACAAAGTGAGTAACCGGGGACGGGGAAGACTTATCGCCGGGGGGGAACGTGTCCAGAACGTGTCCACATACTCAGACAAAAACTAACCCCAGAAAACGAAACGGAAAATGAAATCACGCACATTCTCCACCTTGACAATTGTCGGTATAGACCGAATCCCCCACATCGCCGAGCGGAAGACGTTTTTGTCCGTCTTCCATCTAAGAAATCAAAAATTTCCGAGGTGAATAGATCATAAGCGAAAGTTTAGTAGAGAGAACCGGCTGGCGACGGTGTGGGGCTTTGCAGTCGCCAACATCGGTTTTCTTTGCCGACCGATCGGCATCGGGGAGGAGGACGAGGGCGAGGGGAGGTTGTGACGCACTCTGCTCGCTGCCCGACGTAAACGATTAACCCGGATGGACCATCGGCCGGCTTGAAAGTGCGTGCGATGAGGTCTTCTACATCGCGGCAGTCCTGGTGGCGGCGATACCGGCGGATAAGCAATACACGGCGAGCGAGGATTATGAATACGTGTGCCAAAAATATTTAAAACGAAAGCCCCGTCTAGCCTCGTTGGACTGTCGGATTGGGTGGGCGGCATGGCAGTGTCTCGGTTAGATTGAACCAACTCACCGGACACCACATTTTCCCGCTATCATCACGGCTTGCATAAAATATCACGAAGTTCTCTTTGATATCATCATATGAGGAAAGTTGAAGGGGATTCGTTGCAGTATGGAGTGGCATTACGGCAGTTGGAGGAGAACCACAACACAACTCTCGCGGAGCTTAGATAATCATCATTCCTTGATGATGCGACTCTAGACAGTTCGGGAGCGCTGGAGCATTAGACAAAAGACAAACAACGATCCCAATATTAACTGAGCGTACAGAATAATCCAATCAATAAATCAGAATGGTATCAACAGCGGTCTCGTAAATTATGCTATTGTCCTTGTCCACACAGGCATTTCATTTATCTTCATTGACTGCCGTCGCCTCTGTCAGCCCTAGCAGTGCGACCAACCCGCGGAAGGCAATCTCATTAATCACTGCAGCCCTCGCAGCTTGATCCGGTAGCTGCAGCAGCGGTAGCTGTGGCAGACTCAGTGCCCGCGGGAGCGGACCCAACAGGCTCACTGGCTACTGGGGCAGCGGCATACTGTACGCTGTCGCTGGGCATAGCCTCGGCGCTTGACATGTATGAGGCCTGGGACACACTCGAGTCCGGTTCTGGAGACGCGCTCTGAGTTATGTACGAACTAGCAGCGGTGCTCGTGATTGTGTAAGACGGCGCGGGCGAGGCATATACGTTGTACTTGTCGCCATTACCCGCCGAGAGACCCCACTGGGACTGGCACTGCCCGAGGCATTGGGCAAGCGCCGTCTCGGCAACAACGGACGTCTCAGTCAAAGTCTGAGTCTGGGTTTGGGTCATGGTGTAGGTCTGGAATTGTGTGCGGTCCTCGGTGACTGTCGAGGTCATGGTATCAACGACGGTCTTGGTCTGTGAATCAAGTCTATAAGTACCAAGTATGAAGAGAGCGTTCAATTGAATGGGCTAACGTTGTCAACGACGTAAGTCGAGAAAACAGTCGAGACATAAGTCGTGGGCTCGATAACCGTGCTGATGGACAAGGAAGTGACTGTCGCAGTCACGAAATCAGTCTGAGTGGCAGTCGAGACGTAGGTGAGAGTATCGATCATCGTCTTGGTGTATGTTTCCTCAACGGTCTTGGTCTAATGAGGTAAAACCAATTCAGAAGGGCCCGGCAATAGCCACGGGGAAGGAGGGACCTGCCTTGTCAATGACATTGGTGCTCACTACCGTCTGGAAATAGGTCGTGGGCTGAAGGATGGTGGACAGGTACGTCTTGGTCACAAAGTCTGTCTCAGTTGAGACTGACGTCAACACCTCAGTATCCGTGAGCGTCTTCGTGTCAGTCTGGACATAGGTAGTGACTTGGGTCTGTGTCGATGTCGCCGTGAGTGTGTGCTCGACCGTCTTGGTTTCATCAATGATCTCGGTGGATACCCAGACACGAGTAGTAGGCACAAGTATTGTCGAAGTCACGAAATCTGTCAGAGTTTTGAAATCTGTCATCGTCTTAAACTCTGTCATCGTCTCGATGACCGTGGTGGGAACAGTGACAGTCTATACACGCGCAAAGTTTACATTGGTCCCGCATGCTCCAACAAGGGACGCACCGAGGTCATTGTCTCTGTCATGGTTTTGACATCGGTCGTGGTCACAGTCATCGTGTCCGTCATGGTTTTGGTGACGGTCATCGGGGGCTCTTGGTAACAACTGCAAAGAGCACAGATAAGAGTTTAGTTAATGGCTCATCGGAAAGTGGTACTGACGTTTGATACTGCTGATAGCAACCAGAGGTAGACATCTATTCGATTAAAACGCGTAAATCCATCGTACTCGACCGCCTCAACTCAAACTATACAATACGCACCCAAGACTCCTTCTGCATGCAGTTCCCATCATACCCCTTTTTATAGCCATAGCCGCAGTCCATGCTCTTGTAGCCTCCATTCATGAATGACTCGTAAGGCATGGCCACGGTCTGTGGAGGAGGGGTATACTGAGCAGGGGGAGCTGTGTACTGATTGTATGGAGGGGGGGAGTTCTCGTATTGGTTATACGAGGGGGGCTGTGCATAACCAGACGAATCATAACCGGATGGTGACATCGTGGGAGCAGGGGGTGCATCTGAAGAAGACGAAGACGCAGAGCCCCATCCAGGAAGGTCACTGACAGGGATCATTGAAATGACCTGAGCAGTCGCAAAGGACGCGAACGTGAGGGTGACTGCAAGCGAAATCATTACGAAAAAGAGAATGGTAGGTCGACAGCAAGACGATCAAGAAGGCCTGAAAAGCAGGAACGACTGTAAATCCCAAAGAATGAAGTAGCGATCTACGCTAGTGTACTGTCTCGCAGTATGGGAACAAATGCAGAAGCGTGCACTGTGGGATGACCAGTAAGGACCGAAAACAAATCATGTGGACATGAGGATGGGAACTCACCGCTAGGAAGCGAAAGTAAAAGAATGAGTGAAGAAAGAGAGGGACGAAAGAAAAGAGGGGAAATAAAAAGTTGAGGGATATGAGAAATGCCGAGCATCCTTAAGAGGAGAAAGAAGGTTAGAAACAGAGTTGAGGGTCGATCATTTTTTTTCAGATTTCCACGTCAGGGTCTGGCCTTCTCGGCTTTTGATGATCTACCGCATGGTGTACGTATCTAGGGTGACGGCCAAGCGAATTGGTCCCGTTGTTGTCGCGGCACTCCCACTCCACCGGCACCGGTCCCGCTGCATTCTCAAGGATCGCCCTGAAACAGGTATAAGGTAAATCAATATCATCCCTACCACCGCTGCCCGTCCATCCCTTGCTCTCCCTCCTCACGCGGCTGGTCGCGTTCGTCCTCCAATATCCCCATGCACGTCCAACAGGATCTTTAGTGCATTTCGTGCCCGCGTTTTCGCAATCTCCTCCCCCCGTGAGGTAAGCGCTGTCTCGACGTCGCGCGGCGCTTCTTTCCACGGATACTGCAACGGGACATTCCGATCAGGCCGCCACATGCATAGCATTATCCTCATTGGATGGCTTACCGGGAAGAACTTCACAGGCGACAGAGCAACAAGTCAATATTGCGTATCAGCGACATAACGTGTTCACATTCTCGTGAATACTCACCCTGTGGAGATACTCGTAAGCCACGAGCGTGAACCCAAACTGAGGAGAGCTTCGAATGACACGCGCTGGTCCGCCCTTAAAGAAAGCCCCGAAGCCTTCCTCGCGGTCTATTGTGATCTTCAATCAACGCGCCACTGTTACAAACGAGTTTGACGGGGCTTACAGATTTTGGTAAATGCATCGGCCAATCCTGTGTAGGTTGTCTGCCCTTTACGAGCTTCCACTTGTAACCGCGTCTTGACGACGTCTGTCATGCCCGATATGGATCGTTAGTCCTTGTTCTCTTCAGAAAGAATTTAACGCACCCGCGGGAGTCGTGAGGTACGCAGCTGGCATGCCACTGTATGTCCATCAATGCCATCAAATCAAACCCGTTGACCCACAGTCAGTTATCACTGAAACACTTCCAGGGAACAAGCTAAGGCCGTCAGGCCATCACGTACGCAATTGCGGCTGAACTAAGAGTTTCAAAAAAGGATAATGTTTTTCCGTGATAACCTTCGTGGAAAACGTCCTTTTTCAAGTGTGAATACGCAGTAAAGTATACTGCCGAAAATGGAATATCACGCAGCAAACACGCCGACGCGCCCCGGTAAAGCCCAAACAGCCCGAGTTGGCGGATGATATGAATTGCGCCACGAGGAGCAGCACCTTCCACTTTGGCTGCTTCGCCTTGCACTTGTAATCGGATTTTTCTGTACGTTCTTCATGTGAGCGCGCTGCATGTACAAGGCCACCCAAACAACACGCACACAATTTCCAGTGGGTTCGTGAAAACCTGCATAGCATCGTGATCTATTTCCCATAGGAGGAACCGATCATCAGGTACTCACCACTTGACAACCACCTGCACTCCCACCCGCAATAATTTCCCAGAACGGTGATATCCGGCCTGTCTCCGGGTCCATCGCCCTTCCACGAACCAAATCATTAACGGTAAGTTTGATCGCCTTCTCCGGAGCAACACCCTTAAAAGACTAGTCAGCCAAGTACGCTCACCGCGAATAACGAGGTACTTACAACGAGTTGCGGGCCGAGACCGCGATAAAAACCCAGAAAGCCTTCGTTACGGAACACCTTTTTTACGCAGTCCAGGCTATTCTTGTACAGAAGCTGACCGACTATAGTGCTGCGCTGGTTTTGTATTCTAGAAGGGAAAAAAAGTGAATAGGCTTGGCCCTAGATACAAATACAGATTCGACACGTACCGCGTCTAGAGGCAGCAACAAGGAATCCAAGGGTTTCGGTAAGCATCCACTCGGCGAAAGCACAGCCATACCTTCACTGAAAGAAAAAAAATTAGTCCCGGTACAATACAACCTGGACGTACGGTAGTGACATACCAAGATCTATTGGATACACGATGGTCGCTCCAAATGCACCAGCGACACCTTTCATGGGTTTAAGCGTCGCATCTTGCATATGTCTGTACGCTTACCTCCTTGCACAAAGTTATATGCCGACTGAGC
>Ga0209488_10003632_pt1 | contig 12323 bp, 2 predicted proteins | sample Rivendell_Oct201_8_FD_188349 | JGI IMG/M metagenome (GOLD analysis project Ga0209488, IMG submission 188349) | Vadose zone soil microbial communities from the Eel River Critical Zone Observatory, Northern California, USA -... | ecosystem: Environmental > Terrestrial > Soil > Vadose zone >...
AAGGCTGAAGCTCTGCCCGAGCACGGCGGCATCCTGGAGCAGGCTCCGCTCGGCTGGATCGAGGCCGTCGAGGCGCGCCGAGATCAACGCCGTCAGGGTCTCCGGGATCGCCAGCTCCGTCAGGTCGCCGACGGGCTCGTAGGCACCGCCGACCTCCTTCAGGCGGCCGTCGGCTACGAGCATCCGGACCGTCTCGACGGCGTACAGCGGGATGCCGTCGGCGCGGGCGACGATAGCTTTGGCGATCGACGCGCTCAATCCGGGCACGAGACCGGTCAGGAGGTCCCGCATCGTCGGCTCCGAGAGGGGGTCGAGTGCGAGCGATACGAAGTTCCGGCGGCCGGCGCCCCAGTCGGGTCGGCGCTCGAGCAGGTCGGGCCGGGAGAGCGTGATGACGAGGATCGGCAGGTTCTTCGTCCACTCGAACAGGTGGTCGATGAAGTCCAGAACGCCCGCGTCGGCCCACTGCAGATCCTCGAAGAGCAGGACCGTCGTACCCGAGGCCGCGATCCGCTCGAAGAACGTGCGCCACGCCGCGAACAGCTCGTCGCGACCGCCGGATGGTGGCTGCTCCAGGCCGAGCAGGGCAAGGAGGGCCGTCTCCACCCAGCGGCGCTCGTCGTCGGCGGGAACCCAACGGGCCACCGTGTCGGCGACCTTCTGCCGTGTCGTCGCCTCGTCGTCGGTCTCGAGCAGGCCAGCCCTCCGGCGGACCATCTCGCCCACCGACCAGAACGTGATGCCCTGGCCGTACGCCGGCGAGCGACCGCTGTGCCAGTAGGTGTCGTCGAGGAGGCCGCCGACGTATTTCAGGAACTCCCACGCGAGGCGGCTTTTGCCGATCCCGCCCGGTCCCATGACCGAGACGAGACGGGGTCGCTTGTCACGCCCGGTCGCGTGGAACAGGTCCTTGAGCAGGCGGAGCTCGTCGTCTCGGCCCACGAAGGGCGCTTCGAGTCGGTCCGCACGATTCTTTCCTCCGAGCTCGGCGACGACACGCAGGGCACGCCAGGCCGGGACGGGCGCAGCCTTGCCCTTGAGCGACTGCTCGCCGACCGGCTCGAAGGCGATCGCCTGGTTCGCCGCTCGCTCCGTGGTCTCGCCGACGAGCACGGACCCGGGCAGGGCCGCGGACTGGAGGCGGCTGGCGGTGTTGACGAGATCGCCGGCCACCATGCCCTGGCCAACCGCCCCGATCGTGACTGCGGCTTCGCCCGTGAGCACCCCGGCTCGCGCCTGGATCGACGGGCCGAGGGTGCCAACCGTCCCGACGAGCTCCAGCGCGGCGCGGACCGCGAGCTCCGCATCCTGCTCTCTGGCAACCGGCGCACCCCACACCGCCATGACCGCGTCGCCGATGAACTTCTCGACGGTCCCGCCGTAGCGATCGATGACCTCGCGGGCGAGGCTGAAGTATTGGGTCAGGAGCTCGCGCGTCTCCTCAGGGTCGCGCCCTTCAGCGAGGGTCGTGAAGCCGACGAGGTCGGCGAAGAGCACCGACACGATCCGCCTCTCGGCGACCGGCGCGACGGGCGCGACCGGCGCCGCGGGTCGGGGCCGGAGCTCCGCCACGGACGCGCCCGCCGCAGCCGCCAGCGATGTTCCGCACTCGCCGCAGAACCTGCCAGTCGGCGGATTCGCCGCCCCACACGCGGGACACGTGACGGCGAGGCTCGTGCCGCATGTACCGCAGAACTTCTGACCCGGATCGTTGGTGGCTCCGCAGTTCGAGCAGGTCATGAGGTTCCGTTGAGCGATAGTGGTGACACGCCGCGAAGCGTAGCCGACCGAAGAGCGCGACGGACAAGGCGACGGCCCGAGCTAGCGATCATCGACCCGTTCGTCAGACAGGGGACGTGTCTCGCTGGCGCGCCGGCTCGGCTCGGGCAGGCGAGGGCTGACGCTGGGCGACGGCCTCGAGCTGATCGAGGAAGGCCTGCGCACGGAGTCGCGAGAGGATCCCGCGGGCCGCCTCGATCGCGGCCGCCACCTCGGGAATCGAGGGATCGAGCACTGTCGCCATCTCGATCGTGACCTCGGCCACGGAGAACGGAACGCCGAGCTCACGGAATGCCTGGAGGGACTCGCCGTAAAGGCGGAGCGCATCGGCGGCTTGCCCCACGAGGGCGGCGATCCCGGCCCGGATCGCCAGCCGCTCGGCCTCGTGGCGGGGGGTGTGCACGCCGAGCTCGTCCAGTGCGGCGAGATCCCCCTGCGCCCCGGCGACGTCGCCGAGCCGGACGGAGTGTCGTGCGACTCTCGGCAGCCATTCTCGCGCGGAGGACGGCATCACCCGAGTGCCGGCCCGCAACAGGGCGACGGCGTCGGCGAGACGTCCCTCCGCCGAAGCGATCGCGGCGGGTCCTGCGATCGTCGTCCAGGTGACCTGCGGGTCCGAGACCTCCGCTGCGATCGCCTCGATCTCGTCGGTGGCCCCGGGCACCGGCTCACCTCGCGCCGACTGGACATTCATGAGCCCGAACAAGGGCACCAGACGATCGCCCGGCTCTGGATCCTCTGCGAGGACGGCCTGCCACCGATCCACCGCCTCATCCCACTCCCCGAGGGTGTATGCCCCGAAACCGGACAAGAGAAGGAACTGGAGCATCCATCCCCGATCGCCGATCCGGCGGGCGAGTGTGAGGCCGTCGAGGACGCCGTCGAGGTACGCCCTGGGATCGAAATCCGCCAGGTCGTTCAGTCGGTTGTTGAGGCCCCGGAGTACCGTCGACGTACGACCCTCTGCCAGGGCAAGTCGCTCGCCGGTCTCGATGACGCCCATCCCCTCGCGGATCCGACCGATCGCCGCCAGTCCCGAGCCTTTCGTCACCAGGGCATCGGCAAGGATCGCCCGGAGGTCGCCTCGTTCCGAGGCCTCGAGAACCCGCTCGGCGATCTCGAGGGAGCGATGGTGCTCGTCGCGCAGGAAGGCGGCGCGGGCGTGCTGCGCCTCGAGGCCGACGAAGGCAGGATCCGGCGCGAGATCCGCGAACGTCGGAACGGCCGCCTCGAGCATCGTGAGGACGCGTTCCGCCTGGCGCCCGGTGAGCATCGATCGGGCGAGCTCGGTCATGGTCCGGGCAGCGGCTACGCGATCGCCGATCTCGGTCCGGTGGACGAGCGCTCGATCGAGGAACGACTCCGCGGCGGCGTAGTGCCCGGCCGCGCTGGCTGAGACACCGGCCAGCTCGAGGAGGTCCGCCTGTTCGGCCGGCTCGGTCGCGACGGTAAGCGCCTGCTCGAGGAACGTCACCGCCTGTTCGTGAGAGCCGAGGGCTGCCGCGCGTGTCGCCGCTGCCCGGAGCGCGATCCTGGCCTGTCCCGCGAGGGCATCAGTCTCGGGCCCGTCCGGAGAGTTGGCGTGGGCGGCGAGATAGTGACCGGCAAGGGCTCCGGCGAGCTCCTCCGACCCGAGGGCCTCGAAGAACCGCGCCGCGGCTAGATGCCGACTCTTCCGTTCACGCTTGGCGAGCGTCCCATAGGCGACCTCCCGGATGAGCGCCTGGACGAACCCGTACTGGCCACGCTCGGGGCTGCGCGGGTCGACGTCGATGACGAGGAGCTCGCGTTTGACGAGGGCGCGAAGCCGCGGTTCGACCTCGGCCTCCGTGATCCCGGAGATCGCCGAGAGCCCGGCGACCGTGAAGCTCTGGCCGAGCACTGCAGCATCGGAGACAAGCGCCCGATCCGCCGGATCGAGGGTGTCGAGCCGCGACGCGATGAGAGCCGTGAGCGACTCGGGCACGGCGAGGGTCGAGAGGTCGCCGACCGGTCGATAGGCGCCGTCTTCGAGAACCAGGCGGCCTTCCGCGACGAGCATTCGGACGGTCTCGACGGCATACAGCGGGATGCCGTCTGCCCTCGCGACGATCGCCCTTGCCGTGTCGGCCGGCAGGCCCGGGACGAGACCGGCCAGGAGGTCGCGCATCGCCGCTTCGGGGAGCGGCTCGAGGTAGAGGGAGACGAAGTTCCGTTTGCCCGCGCCCCAGTCGGCTCGTCGCTCGAGTAGCTGCGGGCGCGACAGGGTCAGGACATAGAAGGGAACGTTCTTGCTCCACTCGAGAACGTGATCGACGAAGTCGATGAGCCCGGCGTCGGCGTAGTGGAAATCCTCGAAGACGAGAACGACCGGTGCCGTCGCAGCCAGACGTTCGAAGAAGGTTCGCCACGCCCCGAACAGCTCCGCTGTCGCCGCACCCGAGCCGATCCCGAGGAGCGTCAGGAGCGCCGTCTCGATCCAGCGCCGCTCGTCCTCGTCCGGGACGTGCTCGGCGAGGGACGCTGCGACCTTTGCTCGTGTCGTTCGCTCGTCGTCGCCCTCGAGGAGGCCGCACCTCGCCCGCACCATCTCGCCAAGGGCCCAGAAGCTGATCCCGTCGCCGTATGCGGGCGAGCGGCCGTCGTGCCACCAGACCAGGTCGGAAAGCCCATCGACGTACTTGAGGAACTCCCACGCGAGGCGGCTCTTGCCAATGCCCGCTGGGCCGATCACCGACACGAGTCGTGCCCGATGCTCGCGGATCGTGGCGTGAAAGAGATCCTTGAGTAGCCGGAGCTCGTCGTCGCGCCCGACGAACGGCGCCTCGAGCGCATCCGAGCGGTTCCGGCCGCCCCGCTCGGCGACGACCCGGACGGCGCGCCACGCGTTGACCGGCGCGGTCTTGCCCTTGAGGATCTGCTCGCCGGCCGGCTCGAAGACGATGGCGGCCGAGGCGGCCCGCTGCGTCGCCTCGCCGACGAGGACCGCCGCGGGCGGCGCGACGGACTGGAGCCGCGACGCCGTGTTGACGAGATCGCCCGCGACCATCCCCTGGTTCGTCGCGCCGAGTGTCACGGCAGCTTCGCCGGTCAGGACCCCGGCTCGCGCCTGGATCGTGGGGCCGAGCGAGCGCACGGCGTCGACGAGCTCGAGGCCTGCCCGCACCGCGCGCTCGGCGTCGTCCTCGCGAGCGGTCGGTGCCCCCCACAGGGCCATGACCGCGTCGCCGATGAACTTCTCGACCGTTCCGCCATACCGCTCGACGACATCACGGGCGAGATCGAAGTACTGGGAGAGGAGCTCGCGGGTGTCCTCGGCGTCACGGCCCTCGGCGAGGGTGGTGAAGCCGACGAGATCCGCGAAGAGGACCGACACGATCCGCCGCTCGGCGACCGGTGCCGACGGCGCGGCTGTTCGAGTGGAAGCAGCGACAGCCCCGGATCCGGACGTGGCGGCAGGCGATACGGGCGTGCCGCACTCACCACAGAACTTCGCGTCCGGCAGGAGCGCGTTGCCGCACGTCGCGCACGCCAGACCGAGTCGGGTTCCGCATTCCTTGCAGAATTTGGTCCCCGTCGCGTTCTCGGTCTGGCAATTCGAGCAGATCACAACACCCTCGCCCATCCCCGGATCATGTCGAGCCTAGCCGAGAAGCGCCTGCCTGAGAAGGGTGGCCTGGCTACTCCTCCGAAACTCGACTCGCCTGCATGGCGTATTGGCCGCCGCGCCGCTCCCGTTGACCCCGAAGGGCAGGGCCCCGATACTCGCAATCCTGGTATGACCTGCCATTGCCCGTGATCTGTTCCGCCTGTGGTACCGCCAACGAAGCGGGCCGGAAATTCTGCGCCGAATGCGGAACGCTGCTCGCGATCCCGTGCCCGACCTGCGGACGGCCGAACCGCCCCGACGCCAAGTTCTGTGGCGACTGTGGAACGGCGATGTCCGGCCTCGCGCCGGTTCCCCGCGGCGTCGGTGACGCCGCCCCCGAGCCAGCCATCGCCCCCGTCGCGGAACGGCGCCTCGTGTCGGTGTTGTTTGCCGACCTCGTGGGCTTCACGACCCTGTCCGAGTCGCGCGACGCGGAGGCTGTCCGCGAGCTGCTGAGCAGCTATTTCGAAATCGCCTCGGACATCATCGGGCGCTACGGGGGGACGATCGAGAAGTTCATAGGCGACGCGGTGATGGCAGTGTGGGGCGCGCCAACGGCCCACGAGGATGACGCCGAACGGGCGGTGCGGAGCGGGCTAGACCTCGTCGAGGCGGTGCGGCGCCTTGGGCAGGAGGTCGCTGCCGACCTGATGCTGCGTGCTGGCGTAATGACGGGCGACGCCGCGATCACTCTGGGCGCCACCAACCAGGGCATGGTCGCCGGCGACCTCGTCAATACCGCGTCACGGCTCCAGAGCATCGCCCCGCCCGGCACGGTCCTGGTGGGAGAGAGCACCTTCCACGCGGCCAGCGGCGCGGTCGCGTTCGAGGTCGTCGGGGAGCAGGTCCTCAAAGGCAAGCAGTCGCCGGTGCCGGCGTACCGCGCCCTGCGGGTCATTGCCAAGCGTCGCGGCGCGGGGCGGAGCGAGCAGCTGGAGGCGCCCTTCGTTGGCCGGGCGCCCGAGCTCCGAATGCTCAAGGACTTCCACGCCGCGACCGCGGCGGAGCGCCGGCCGCGCCTGGTCTCGATCATGGGCCAGGGCGGGATCGGCAAGACGCGGCTCGTCTGGGAGTTCCAGAAATACATGGACGGCCTCACCGAGGTCGTCTACTGGCACCAGGGCCGCTCCCCCGCGTACGGCGAAGGGATCAGCTTCTGGGCACTGGCCGAGATGGTTCGCAGTCGTGCCGAGATCGTCGAATCCGATCCGCCCGGAACGGCCCGCTCGAAGGTCGCGGCGACACTCGAGACCTGGGTCCCCGATGAGGCCGAGCGGCGCTGGCTGGAGCCCCGCCTGCTTCAGCTCCTCGGCCTGGAGACCGCAGAAGGCGAGCGGCCCGACCGCGAGTCGCTCTTCGCGGCGTGGCGCGTCTTCTTCGAGCGCATCGCCGAGCGTGGCGTCGTCGTCCTCGTCTTCGAGGACCTGCAATGGGCGGACGGCGGCCTGCTCGATTTCATCGACCACCTGATGGAGTGGTCGCGCGATCGCCCGATCTACCTGATCACCCTGGCCCGCCCGGAGCTGCTGGATCGACGGCCCGACTGGGGCGCAGGACGGCGCAGTTTCACGTCGCTGCTGCTGGAGCCGTTGGCGGAAGTCGACATGCGCGAGCTGCTGGCGGGGCTGGTCCCGGGGCTGCCCGAGGCGGCGGTCGCACGCGTCCTGAGCCGGGCCGAGGGCATCCCCCTCTACGCGGTCGAGACCGTGCGAATGCTGCTGGCCGAAGGAAAGCTCGAGCGCGCCGAAGGGATCTACCGGCCGGTCGGCGACCTGTCCGAGCTTTCCGTGCCACCGTCGCTGCACGCGCTGATCGCGGCCCGCCTCGATGCCCTGGAACCAGCCGATCGAACGCTCCTGCAGGCGGCCTCGGTGATCGGGAAGTCCTTCCAGGTTTCCGCCCTGGCGGCGGTGAGCGACGTGGACGCGGACGAAGTGAGCGCACGCCTTGCGTCCCTCGCTCGGCGCGAGGTCCTGAGCCGGGAGACGGACCCCCGATCGCCCGAGCAGGGCCAGTACGGATTTGTCCAGGGCCTGATCCGGGAGGTGGCCTATGGCACGCTGGCTCGCCGGGAGCGGCGCAAGCTGCATATCGCCGCCGCCCGCTATTTCGAGGCGCTCGACGACGAGGGCATCGCCGGCGCCCTCGCCGAGCACTACCTGGCAGCCTACCGGGCACAACCGGAGGGTCCGGAGGGCGAAGCCGTCGCCGCCCAGGCCCGTGTCGCGCTGCGGGCAGCCGCGGAGCGGGCGCGGGCGCTTGGATCGTTCGTCCAGGCGGTCCACTACCTGGTCAAGGCGCTCGAGGTGACGAGCGACCCCGACGAGGAGTTCACCCTCCGGACGCTCGCCGGAGAAGCGGCGACCTTCGCCTCCATGCGGGACGAGCCGACCGTCCACCTTGCGCGCGCGTTGGAACTCGCCCGCCAGGGCACAGACCGGCGGCGCATCCTCGACGCCGTCGTGCACTACGCTCGCGCCCGGAACAACCTCAGCCTGGTGGCCGAGGGAGTGGAGCTCCTGCGCCAGGCGCGGGTCGAATTCGCCGACCTGTCGGGCACAGCCGCATTCGTCCGTCTCGAGGCCGAGCTGGCGCGCGGCTATCTCCTGCTGGGCGAGAACGAACACTCGAATGAGGTGGTCAATCAGGCGCTGCCGACGGCCGAGCGCCTCGAGCTGCTGCTCCAGACGCTGGAGCTGCTCGTGACCCGCGGCGCAGCGCTGGCATCGATGGGCCGCCTCCGGGAAGCCATCGTGACGCTGATCGGAGCGGTCAGCGTGAGCTCGGCCAGACAGCTTACGTCGATCGAACTCCGGGCCCGTGTGAACCTGAGCTTCGCGGCCGCGGCGGACGACCTCCAACTGGCCTACGAGACCGCCCGCGAGGGGTTCGAGCTGGCTCGCCATCTCGGATATCGCGGCCACTTTGCCTACCTCCTGGGCAACGCTGTCGATGGGGCGATCCGGCTCGGCGAGTGGGACTGGGCCGAGTCGGCACTCGAGTCCGTCGAGCCCGAGGACCTCGCGTTCCGAGAGCGCGCGAGCGCCCTTCGCGACGCACAGTTGCGCGGGGTTCGAGGTGAGCGCGGAACTCGGGTGGACGACGTGATCGACTGGCTCACCGCGGATCTGGGCGACATCAGCGAACTCCAGGCTCGCGCAGCGGTCGAGGAGGTTCGCGGCGAGATCGCGCTGGCCCGCGGCGAATTCGAGGCAGGCTACCGGACCTCGATCGACGCCTTCCGTCTGGCGCATGGCCCGGAGATCGGAGCGCTGCCGCGGGCCGCCCGGGCGGCGGCATGGCTTGGCGATATCGGGGCCGTCCGTGAGGCACGACAGCTCATGGATCCCTTCCCGGGCAGCCTGCCGGCGGTGTGGAGATTGGAGATTGACGGTGCCATCGCCGCCCTCGAGGGGCGCCGCGGTGACGCGATCTCCCTCTTCCTCGACGCATTCCGCAAGATGCGCGACCTCGGCCTCGAGTACGAGCGCGCGGTGGCGGCGGTCTTCATTGCGAAGCTGCTCGGCGCGGACACGCCCGAGCTGCGCGAGGCGATCGACGAGGCCGAAGCGACGTTGCGGCGGCTCGGTGCCGCGCCGATGCTCGAGCGCCTCTCCGAGGCGCGTGCCGCTGGCGGGCCTCCGGATGCCACCGCGGGACCCTCCCCGGCTGCCGGTGGCGAGACCGCGCCGTTGTCCGGTCGGGTGGGCTCCGGCTAGAACGCCCCGCGCCGATCCCGCTCGCTCGCAGGCCTGTTTCGACCCGGATCGGTCAATACAATGGCCGCCATGGCTGCCTGTCCGGCGTGCCGCGCAGAGAACCCCGATGGGGCCCGGTTCTGCTCGACTTGCGCGACGCCTCTCAGCCCGGTAGCCGCGCTCCGCGATGTCCGCAAGGTCGTTACCGTCCTGTTCGCAGACGTCATCGGCTCGACGGTCCTGGGCGAGCAGCTCGACCCGGAGACGATGCGGACGATCATGGGCCGCTACTTCGCGATGATAAGGGCGGTCATCGAGCGTCACGGCGGCACCGTCGAGAAGTTCATCGGCGACGCCGTCATGGCCGTCTTCGGTATCCCCACCCTCCATGAGGACGATGCTCTTCGGGCGGTCCGGGCCGCGGCCGAGATCGCGACCGAGCTCGCCACTCTCAATGTCGAGCTGAGCGCCAGCCGCGGCGTCACCATCCAGTTCCGAACCGGGATCAACACCGGCGAGGTCGTGGCCGGCGACCCGGCGACAAGCCAGACCCTGGTCACAGGCGACACGGTCAATACCGCCGCCCGCCTCGAGCAGGCCGCTGCGCCCGGCGAGGTCCTCCTTGGAGCGATCACCTGGAACCTCGTCCGCGATGCTGTCGAGGTCGAGGGCGTGGAGCCGATCGCAGCCAAGGGCAAGGCTCTGCCGATCGTCGCCTATCGCCTCCTGTCCGTCCGGCCCGGGGAGGCCGGCAGGCGCCGCCGACTCGAAGGCCCGCTCGTCGGCCGAGAACGAGAACTGGCCGGCCTCCAGGAAGCCTTCCGACGGGCCGTCGACGACCGGGCCGCTAGCCTGCTCACCCTGCTCGGCACCGCCGGCGTCGGCAAGAGTCGCCTCGTTGCCGAGTTCATCGCCGGCCTCGCCGGCGAGGCGACGATCCTGCGCGGCCACTGTTTGTCGTACGGCGAGGGGATCACCTACTGGCCGATTGCCGAGATCGTCCGGAGCGCGGCCGGGATCAACGAGACTGACAGCAGCGAGGGCGCACGCGACAAGCTTCGCGCCGTGCTCGGCGACGAGCGCGACGGCGACCTTCTGGCTGCCCGGGTCGGTGCGGCGATCGGGCTGTCGACCGAAGCAGCACCCCAGGAGGAGATCTTCTGGGCGATCCGCAGGCTCCTGGAGCGCATCGCTCGGGAGCGGGCCCTGGTCGTAGTCGTCGAGGACATTCACTGGGCCGAGCCAACGCTGCTCGATCTCCTCGAGTACATCGTCGATTGGAGCCGTGACGCGCCGCTCCTGCTGCTCTGCCCGTCCCGACCCGACCTGCTCGACGAGCGGACCGGCTGGGGCGGCGCCCGGGTCAACGCGACGACGCTCCTTCTCGAGTCACTGTCGGACGACGCCAGCAGCCGGTTGATCGCGAGCCTGCCCGGCGGAGCCGCCCTTCCGGACACCATCGTCGAGCGGATCCAGGACGCTGCCGAGGGCAATCCGCTGTACATCGAGGAGTTCCTCTCGATGCTCGTCGACGACGGCCTCCTCGTCGAGGCTCCCGACGGGACCTGGCGGGCGGAAACGGACCTCGCCGCGGTCCAAGTCCCGGTCTCGATCAGCGCACTCCTCGCCGCCCGCCTCGAGCAGCTCGAACCGTCCGAGCGTGCCGTCGCCGAACGAGGCAGCGTCGTCGGCCGGGTGTTCGAGGCGGCCGCCGTGAGCGAGCTTGCGGACGAGGGCCTCCGGCCCGTCGTCGGGCGGTCCCTCCTGGCCCTGGTCCGCAAGGAGTTCGTCCGGCCCGATCGTTCGGAGCTGAGCCCCGGCGACGCGTTCCGCTTCCGCCACATCCTCATCCGCGACGCGGCTTACGCCGCCCTGCCCAAGGCGGACCGAGCCGAGCTCCACGAGCGATTCGCCGACTGGCTGGTACGGACGGCCGGCGAACGGATCGCCGAACTCGAGGAGATCGTCGGCCACCACCTCGATTCCGCGTACCGCTACCGAACGGAGCTGGGCGAGGGGGGTGATGCCGTCAAGCGTCTCGCCCGGCGAGCCGCCGAACACTATCTCGCGGCTGCCCGGCGGATTCGTGACCGCGGGGACGCGGCGGCCGCGACCGCCCTGCTGCTTGCCGCCGAGACGCTCCCGGTTGCCGATCCCGGGTTCCGGGCCGAGCTTCAGCTGAGGCTCGGCGCCGTGCTGGAAGCGTCGGGACGAGTCGCCGAGGCACGGGTCCGGGCGGAGCAGGCGCTCGAGCTGGCGACCGAGCTTGGCAACCACCGACTCGCGGCTCGGGCGCGGATCCTGCGCCTCCAGATCTCGATCCAGGACGGAACCCTGACCGATCTCGATCCCGACGCGGCCGCGGAGGCCGCCGCAGCGCTTCGCGACGCGGAGCTGGCCGGCGACGCGACGGCGCTCGCGGAGGCGTACCAGACCCTCGGCGTCCAAGCATATATGAGCGGTAGGGCAGCGGAGTCCAGGGAATTCTCGCGGCTGGCGATCGAGCAGGCGTGGGCGGCGGGCGACGTCTCCGTGGCGCTCCAGTCGGAAACGAATGCGCTGGTCGAGGATGTCGTCGGCTGGGCGCCGGCGACGGAGGTACTGGCCACGGCGGAGGCATTGCTCCAAGCTGCTGCTGCTTATCCGTCCACGCGCGGCGATGTCCTCCGCCTGCTCGCCGTCCTCGAGGCCATGGTCGGGCGATTGGATGAAGCTCGATCCCACGCGGTGGAGAGCGTTCGCCTCTTCGACGAGATGGGGTTCCCGAACGCGGCAAATCTGGCACGCGGCGACAAATCGTGGGTAGAGCGGCTCGGGGATGACCTGCCTGCGGCGGAACAAGATCTACGCACGGTCGTCACCTCGGCCGCCGCAGCCGGCGATCGAACCTTGTTGAGCTGGGGCGCGTGCCGCCTGGCCCAGGTGCTCATGGAGCAGGGGCGACTGGACGACGCCGAGCCCTATTTGGAGGAAGCCGAGCGCGTGGACATGGTCATGAACCGAAGCAGGGTTCTCGGCGCGCGAGCTCGACTGGAGGCGGCTCGCGGTCGGCCGGAGGCAGCGGACCTGGTCGCCGGACTTGTCGAAGCGCTGGAAGCCATCGAGTTCCCGAATATCCGGGTGGACGGCTTCATCGATGCGGCGGAGGCGACGGCCGTGCTCGGCGACGGCCCGCGAGCCGTCCGCTACGCCAACGAAGCGCTTCGCCTCGCCGAGGC
>Ga0209488_10003633_pt1 | contig 12321 bp, 10 predicted proteins | sample Rivendell_Oct201_8_FD_188349 | JGI IMG/M metagenome (GOLD analysis project Ga0209488, IMG submission 188349) | Vadose zone soil microbial communities from the Eel River Critical Zone Observatory, Northern California, USA -... | ecosystem: Environmental > Terrestrial > Soil > Vadose zone >...
GGGCTTTATCGACCCGCACACCCATTACGACGCGCAGATCTGCTGGGATCCGGCGATCTCGCCCTCCTCTTGGCATGGCGTCACCTCGGTGGTGATGGGCAATTGCGGCGTCGGCATCGCGCCGTGCCGGCCCGAGGCGCGCGAAATCGCGACCCGCGACCTCGTCAATGTCGAGGGCATCCCGTTCGAGGTGCTCGAACGCGGCATCACCTGGGATTGGCAGACCTTTCCGGAATTCCTCGACGCCGCGGAGAAGCGCGGCTCGGCGCTCAATCTCGGCTTCATCGCGCCACTGACCCCGTTCCGCCACTGGGTCATGGGCGAAGCCTCGATGGAGCGCGGCGCCACCCCGGAGGAGACGGCGCAGATCAAGGCGCTGATCGGCGAGGCGGTCGATGCCGGCGCGTTCGGCTTCTCGACGACCATCTTGAACCAGCATATGGGGTACCAGGCCCGCCCCCTCGCCTGCCGCAACGCCAGCCGCGACGAGCTGAAGGCCTATTGCAACGCGCTGAAAGAGAGAAACAAGGGCGCGATCGAGATCGCGCTGACCCAGAAGATCTCGGTCCTGACCGATGAGGATGAGGAGCTGCTTGCCTCGCTGCTTGAGGAAAGCGGCCGGCCGGTGACCTTCCTGGCGCTGTTCCAGCGCGACGACATTCCGGAGGCCTGCGCCGAGACCTTGCGCCGCGCCAAGGCGCATAAGGGCGCGGTGCCGCAGACCTCGCCCTTGGCGCTGACCCGCGAAGTCAACATGCGCAACCCGTTCTCCTTCGCCGCCTTCAAATGCTGGGGCCGGGTGTTCAGCGACAAATCGAAGGAGGCGCAGCGCGCGGTCTATGCCGACCCGGCATTCCGCAATGCGTTCCGCGAGGAATTGAAGAACGCGACCGGGTTCAGCGGCGATTGGCGGCGCATCACCGTGCATGAGGCGCACAAGCCGGAACTGAAGAAGTATGAGGGCCGCACCGTTGGCGATATCGCCAAGGAACGCGGCAAGGATGGGCTCGACACCTTCCTCGACCTGACCTTGGAAGACGATCTCGACATCGAATTCGTGCTGGCCCAGTTCAACGTCGATCTCAAGCGGGTGACGGAAAACCTGGTCGATCCGCGGGTTCTGATCGCCTTGGGCGACGGCGGCGCGCATGTCGACATGCTGTGCGACGCCGGCTATCCGACTTATCTCCTCGGCACCTGGGTGCGCGAGCGCCAGATCATGAGCCTGGAGCAGGCGGTGACACGGCTGACGGCGCAGCCGGCCGATCTGTTCGGCATCAAGGGGCGCGGCCGGCTCGCGGTCGGCAACGCCGCCGACATCGCAATCTTCGACCCCGAAAATATCGGCTCCGCGAGCCGCGGCGAGCGTCGCTTCGACCTGCCGGGCGGCGCCAAGCGGATGGTCATGCCGTCGCGCGGCGTCGAATACACGATCGTCAACGGCAGGACCGTCTACGCCGAGGGGCGCGTCACCGGCACGAGCCCCGGCGAGGTGCTGCGCTCCTAGCGGCGCAGGCACCTGACAGAGGGGGCGGCTAGTAGCGCATCGGCTCAGGGTACGACGAGCCGTAGCCGACCTCCTCGTCCCAGGAGTCACGCGTCGCCGGCACCGAGTAATACTCGTCGCGCATCACCGTGTAGGGCCGGGAGGTCGTGACGTACTCGTCGCGCACCACCGTCCTCGTCGTGCTCCGAACCGCTGGCGGCCGGTACGCGTAACGATGGCCGGCGACGCATCTCGTCTCTTCCCGGATCAGCGTGCGGTGCCCAGCGACATCGTTGTAGACGGCGTTTCTGTAACACGTAGCGGCGTCCGCCGACGGCGATGACCAGCCCAGCGCCGCGATACCGAGAACGGCTGCGACGGAAATGGCTTTGGCTTGCATCCGAACCTCCTGAACATTGCTCGCCGGACTGCGTCCAACCCGCTCCGACAATCAACAAAACGACCCAGGATGAGCCTAATTCAGTTCCCGCCTTGCAGTTGAGGGACGGACGCGCGGCGCGGAACCTTTCGATTGCAAAGGATCGATGAGCTTGGGTTGCCGCGTGAATCAGCCGAGATTTTAGCTATTGGGCAGGTCTGCTTTAGCGCTCGCGCGCTTCCGCGGCGGCAAGGGCGGGTTTTCGCGCGTCCTCGATCGGGCCGTTAAGGGTGAAGCAACTAATTAGGCATTCAACTGTTAAATGACACACGAACCGTCTCGCGGTTCGCGCTAGACAGCGTGCGTCTGTCGTCCGGGTTGGAGGCTCAGAGATGAAGCATTTGTTGAGCGGCGTTGCCTTGGGTGCGGTCCTGGCGATCGCGCTACCGCTTTGGGCGCAAGCCCCCTCCACCCCGCCGAGCGCGGCGCCGCCGACCGCCTCCTCTACAGCGCCGCCCAGCAGCACCGCATCATCGACGCAAGCGCCGGCGGCCTCCGACAAGGCCACCGCCGCGCCCAGAACCACCGCGAGCAGCGGGGCACAGCCCAGGCCGCGGCGGCAGGCGCATCGCGTTCGGCGCTATGCCCGCTATGGGTACCACTCGCATCACGGCTACTACCGCTGGGGCTCGCCGAGCGACCATATGGCGCGGCAGCTGAATGCGCAGCAGCTGTACGGCGGGGGCTGGGGCGGAGGGCCCTATGCCCCGCCGCACGATTCCCCGAACTGAGCGCGAGGCGGGTGAGGGTTGCCGCCGTTCCGCGTCCTCACCCTATGCGCCCGACCTTATTCGTCGCCTCTTCCCCGGTGCGGAAGAGGGAGAAAAAAGCGGCTAGATCTTCTTGAAAAAGCTGTGGTGGCGCTCGGTTGTGTGGGGGCGGATCTTCGATGCCCAGTCGCCCCACTCGCCGGCCTTTTTCCACTCGGCACCGTCGACGATATCGGGTGAGTCGATCTCGTAGACCGCGAGATATTTCTGCATCTTCGGATCGTTGGTCTTTTCCAAGCGGTAGCGCGTCACCTTGTGGACGCCGGGCACCTTCGACAGCATCGGCACATGCTCGGTGTCGTAGATGCGGTTAAAGTCAGCCTCGTGTTGCGTCGGAATGTTCATCTGTACGACATAGATGTACGACATCGGGACCCCTCTCTGGCTGATGGCTAACGGGCGCGGCTGACGGTGTTTCCCGGACCGGCGGTGGTGATTTCAACCTCGCCCTTCGACGACCAGCTCACCTGGTTGTTGCTGCCATAGATTTTGATACTACCACTCGGCGCCATGTCGACGAGCACGCGATTGCCGTCGCCGGCGACCTGCAGCGAGCGGCAGTCGCCGCGGATGGTGACGGTATTGCCATTGCCGGCGAGGCTGGCGGCCGCGCCGCCGCAATCGCCGGCAAAGCTCGCCTCGTTGCCGGCGAAATTGACGGCTGCATCGGCGGCCGGCGCGACGCCGGCCGTGCCGGCCAGCACCATCGCCATGACCGAGATCGCATGCGCCATATCAGCGCCCCCGTGTCTGCTCTTCTACCGGGGCTAACAACGCGGTCGGGGGTGCGGCGCTCAGCGGAAGTGGAAGACGATCACGGCAGCGATCAGCACGAGCAGGGAGGCGAGCACGAATGCCCGCTCGTAGCGCGTGACGAACGCCATGATCCTCGGGCCGCAAAACACCAGCACGGCTCCGACCATCGCAAAATGCAGGGTGCGGCCGAGGACCGTGGCGAACATGAAGGCGAACGGGTCCATCGCGGCAATGCCGGCGGCGATCGCGGCGATCTTGAACGGAACCGGCGTGAACGCCTTGGCGATGATGACGCAGACGCCCCATTCGGCGACGAGGCGCTGATAACTCGCGAAGCTTTCGGTGTAGCCGTAGAACTCGACCAGCGGCAGGCCAATCGTGCTCCACAGCGAATAGCCGATCACATAACCGAGGACCGCGCCAAGCGACGAGCCGACGATGCAGATCAGCAGAAACGCCTTGATGCGCTCCGGGCGCAAGAGCGCCATCGGCACCAGCAGCAGATCGGGCGGGATCGGCAGAAACGAGCTGTCGGCAAAGGCGATCCCGCCGAGCGCCCAGGAGCTGTGGCGGTGGTGCGCCCACGCCACGACGTGCCGCAGCCAGCCGCCGCGCGCCACCGATGCCTCTAGATTCATGACGATCCCTCGGGGCCGGCCGAGCCAGCAACCCGCCAATATGCGCGTCCAAGCATTAGCGGAATGTAACCCGAATGCGGTTTTCCGCAACCCAACCCTTTGGTCGGGACGGCTCTCTTAAAGACGTGGATGATCGGGACAAGCACGGGCAAAGCGGATTTACGGCTGTGGGATACGCGCGGGTACGGGGCTTTCATGGGGCAGGATTAGGCGGCACACTCCCGAAAGGCGCCGGCGATTGGTGTTCGCCGGGATGATCACGGGCCGGGACGGGAGGAAGCGATGCGCGGGTTGATGTCGGAACAGCCGCTGCTGGTCTCGATGCTGATCCGCCATGCGGCGAGTTTTCACGGCGATGTCGAGATCGTCTCGCGCACCGTCGAGGGTGCGACGCACCGCTACAGCTATGCCGAAGCCGAGCGCCGCGCCCGGCAATTGGCGAAGGCCCTCCGCCGGCTCGGCATCGAGCCCGGCGATCGGGTCGGCACGCTGGCCTGGAACACCCACCGCCATTTCGAGCTGTATTACGCGATCTCCGGCATCGGCGCGGTGTGCCATACGATCAACCCGCGGCTGTTCGACGAACAGATCGTCTACATCGTCAACCACGCGCGCGACCGCCTGCTGTTCGTCGATACGAGCTTCATCCCGCTGATCGAGCGGCTGCGGCCGCAATTGCCGGCCGATTGCCGCATCATCCTGCTCGGCGAGGCCGAAGCACCCTTCCCGGTGCTCGCCCATTACGATGAGCTGGTCGCCGCCGAGAACGCCGATTTCGAATGGCCGGAATTCGACGAATGGACCGCCTCCGCGCTCTGCTACACCTCGGGCACGACCGGCAAGCCCAAGGGCGCGCTCTACAGCCACCGCGCGACGGTGTTGCACGCCTGGGCGCTGGCTTCCCCCGACGCGACGGCGATGTCGGCGCGCGATGCGGTGTGCCCGGTGGTGCCGATGTTCCACGCCTGCGCCTGGGGCGTCCCCTACTCCGCGGCAATGAGCGGCGCGAAGCTGGTCCTGCCCGGGCCGCGCCTCGACGGCGCCAGCCTCTACGAGCTGTTCGAGGCCGAGGGCGTTACGCTGAGCCTCGGCGTGCCGACGGTATGGCTCGGCTTCGAGGCATATCTGGCGACCAACAATCTGTGCTGCGCCAGCCTCAACCGCATCCTGTCGGGCGGCTCGGCGGTGCCGCCTGCCTTGATCGACGCGTTCGAGAACCGGCACGGCATCACGGTCGTCCAGGGTTGGGGGATGACCGAGATGAGCCCGCTCGGCACCGCCGCGGTGCCGAAGGCGAAGCATCGCGATGCCGGCCCCGAGGCGATCATGGCGATCAAGGGCAAGGCCGGGCGGCCGGTGTTCGGGGTCGAGATGAAGATCATCGACGATCAGGGCCATGCCTTGCCGCATGATGGCGAGGCGGTCGGCGAGCTGCTGGTGCGCGGCCCCTGGATCATCAGCGGCTATTTCGAGGATGAGGCGGCGACCGCCGCGGCGGTCGAGGCCGACGGCTGGTTCCACACCGGCGACGTCGCGGCGATCGACCCCGACGGCTTCGTGCGGATCGCCGACCGGCGCAAGGATGTCATCAAATCGGGCGGCGAATGGATCAGCTCGATCGACATGGAAAACGCCGCGATGGCGTGTGCCGATGTCGCCGAGGCCGCCGTCATCGCGATCCCGCACCCGCGCTGGGGCGAGCGGCCGCTGTTGATCGTCACCCCGCGCCCCGATTGCCGGCCGGAGCGCGATACGCTCATCGCGCTGCTGGCGGAGCATTTTCCGAAATGGATGCTGCCCGAAGATGTCGTCGTCATCGAGGAACTGCCGCACACCGCGACCGGCAAGGTCATGAAGACCCGGCTGCGCGAGATGTACGCCGGTCACAAGCTGCCCGCTGCCGGCGAGAATTTGCGTTAGGTGGGGTCGCATCCGATTCACCAAGAAGTCATTCCGGGGATCGAGCACAGCTCGAGAGCCCGGAATCCAAGAACACAGGCCTCTGGAAAATGGATTCTGGGCTCCGCCCTTCGGGCGGCCCCGGAATGACGATTCGGGAGCAAGTGTCGGAGCTGGCCCGCTAACTATGTGGCTGGTGTACCGCCCCGCGCGCTGCGGCGGTGATAGTCACCCGATCGAAATCGCTTGCGACGGAGACGTTCGGGAAGAGCCGGGCGGCCTCGGCAGCGACGGCGGCAGGGTCGTAGCGGCCGGAGATGTGGGTCAGATAGAGCGCGCCGACCTTCGCGGCGGCGGCGAGACGGCCGGCCTGCGCCGCCGTCAAGTGGCCGCGCTCGGCGGCAAGCGGGGCGTCCGATTCGAGGAAGGTGGCCTCGATGACGAGGGCGTCGGCGCCGCTGACCGGTCCGACCAGCGATTCGATCTCCTCGGCATCGCCGACCACCGCCAAACTGACCCCGGCGACGGGCGGTCCCAGCACCGATTCGGGTTCGACATGGCGTCCGTCGGGCAACATTACCGCCTCGCCGGCGGCGAGTCGGGCGCGCAATGGGCCGGATGGCACGCCGAGCGCGGTTAGGCGGTCGGCGCGCAAATGCCGGCGTGGGGTTGCGTCGAACCGGTAGCCGAGGCTCGCGGTGCCGCGGTGCTGGACCGGGAAGCAGGTCACGGCGAACTCGCCGGACGACAGAACCGGGCCGGGCTGCAATTCGACGAAGCGCAACGGCACCGGCGCCCGCGGCAGCGGGTAGAGGCTCGCGAGGTATTGCTGCACGAAGCGCAGCGTCTCGCCGCTGCCATAGATGCTGAGCCCCTGGCGCACATCGAACAGGCCAAGCGTCGCGATCAGCCCGCCGAGTCCCAGCACGTGGTCGAGATGCGCGTGCGTCAGCAAGACATGGCCGAGGCGGCGGAAACCGCTGCCGGCGCGCAATAGCTGGCGCTGCGTACCCTCGCCGCAATCCACCAGAAAGCGCGCGGAGCCGGCGCGGACCAGCACGGCCGGAAGGCCGCGCTCGGCCGACGGGGTGCTGGCGGCGGTGCCAAGAAAGGTCAGGTCGAACATCGCGGCCCGCTTAAGCTCCGGCCCTGGCGGATCGTCCGCCGCATAGGCATGCGGTTCCTGGTTCTTTACATTGGATCGGCATCAGATTGGAGCGGCGTTACATTGCGTCGGCCGCATCGAAGCGAAAGGCAGCGGATGGCGGAACCCGATTGGCTGGTCTGGGCCCGGCAGTTGCAGGCCGTCGCGCAGAGCGGGCTGACCTTCACCCAAGATCCGTACGACCGAGAGCGCTACGAGGCCATGCGCAGGCTCGCAGCGCAAATCATGGTCGCGCACAGCGGCGCGGCGCTGACCCACGTCGAAGGCCTGTTCGCGGAACAGTCCGGCTACGCCACGCCGAAGGTCGATGTTCGCGGCGCGGTATTCCGCGACGACGGCAGCTTGCTGATGGTGCGCGAAGCCACCGACGGCCGATGGTCGCTTCCCGGCGGCTGGGCCGATGTCAACCAGTCGCCGCGCGAGGCGATTCTCCGCGAGGTGCTTGAAGAATCGGGCTTCGAGGTCGGGATCCAAAAACTGGCCGCGGTCTTCGACCGCTCCCGGCATCCGCATTTTCCGCCGCGTCCGTTCCATGTCTACAAGCTGTTCTTCGTCTGCACGATCCTCGGCGGCGCGCCGCGAACCAGCCTCGAAACCACCGAAATCGGCTTCTTTACCGAGGAGAACCTCCCCGCCGACATTTCGATCGGCCGCGTCGTGCCCTATCAGATAGGCCGCATGTTCGAGCATTACCGCGCCCCCGAACTGCCGACAGAATTCGATTGACGGCGCTTCACAGCGGCTAGGCGAGCCATTAGGTTTAGGGGCATTCCAATCCGGAAGTTGCCGCCATGGCCTTTCTCGCCGACCGTCTTGCTCGCGTAAAGCCTTCGCCGACGATGGCGATCACCGCGCTCGCCACCGAGCTGAAGGCGGCCGGGCGCGACATCATCGCCCTCTCCCAGGGCGAGCCCGATTTCGACACGCCGCCCAACATTCGCGAGGCCGGCATCCGCGCGATTCAGAACGGCGAGACCCGCTATACCGTGTTCGACGGACGGATCGAGCTGAAGCGCGCGATCTGCGGCAAGTTCAAGCGCGAGAACGGGCTCGATTACGAGCCGGGCCAGATCACCGTTAGCAATGGCGGCAAGCAGGTGCTGTACAACGCGCTGGTCGCGACGTTGAGCCCGGGCGACGAGGTGGTGATCCCGGCGCCCTACTGGGTGTCCTACCCCGAGATGGTGCTGCTCGCCGACGGCAACCCGGTGCCGGTCGCCTGCTCGCAGAACAACGGCTTCAAGATGCGCCCGGAGGATCTCGACGCGGCGATTACGCCGAAGACCAAATGGCTGATCCTGAACTCGCCGTCGAACCCGTCGGGCGCGGCCTATACCGAGCGCGACCTGAAGGAAATCGCCGAGGTGCTGTTGAAGCACGAGCATGTCTGGGTCATGACTGACGACATGTACGAGCACCTCATCTACGACGATTTCGACTACAAGACGATCGCCCAGGTCGAGCCGCGGCTCTATGACCGGACGCTGACCGTCAACGGCGTCTCGAAGGCCTATTGCATGACCGGCTGGCGGATCGGCTATGCCGGCGGCCCGCAGAAGCTGATCAAGGCGATGGGCGCGATCCAGTCGAACTCGACCGCCAACCCGTGCTCGATCAGCCAGGCCGCGGCGATCGAGGCGCTGAACGGGCCGCAGGACTTCATCCCGAAGAACGCGCAGGTGTTCAAGGAGCGGCGCGACCTCGTCGTCGACCTGCTGAACAAGGTGCCGGGGCTGCATTGCCCGCGGCCGGAGGGGGCGTTCTACGTCTACCCATCCTGCGCCGGGCTGATCGGCAAGCGCACCCCGAAGGGCGGCACGATCGGCAACGATGAGGATTTCGTGCGCTATCTGCTCGAGGCCGAGGGGGTGGCGGTGGTGCACGGCGCAGCCTTCGGCCTGGCGCCGCATTTCCGCATCTCCTACGCGACCTCGACCGACGAACTGCGCGACGCCTGCGCCCGCATCGACCGCGCCTGCCGCGCATTGCAGTAGTTTTAGTTTACGATGAGGCAGTGAGGCATTGAGGTTCAGCGGGTTGGCGACCTCAATGCCTCACCGTCTCATTGTGAAGCTAAAGATCAAGATTAACCACGAAGGCACGAAGAAGAGGACGGCGTAGGACCGCGGGCGTCCCGCCCGCATTGAATGGATTGCGGGCCAGAGGCCCGCGGTCCCAAAGAGAACCTCGTGCCTTTCGTGTCTTCGCGGTGCCTGACGAAAAGCCGCTAAGGCTAGCCGCTCCACACGATCGCTCGCACTCTCCAGATTCCGATTGCCTCTGTGGGGGCGGCGCGCCACGATCTGGTCCAGAGAGGGCCGCCGGGCCCCGATGGCGGCCATGACCGGATTGTGGAGGATCCTCGATGCCTAGTGCCCCCCGCTGCGTTGCGCTTGTCGGCCCGTATCTGTCGGGCAAGACGAGCCTGCTCGAAGGGATGCTATTCGCGAGCGGCACGACCAGCCGGCACGGCAGCGTGCGCGAGGGCAACTCGGTCGGCGACCATGCCGCCGAAGCGCGGGCGCGCCAGATGTCGACCGAGATCAACGTCGCCAATACGACCTTCCTCGAGGATCCCTGGACGATCCTCGATTGCCCGGGCAACGTCGAGCTGTTGTACGAGGCGCAGCAGGCGATGCTGGTCGCCGATGTGGTGGTCATCGTCTGCGAGCCCGAGGTCGAGCGCGCGGTGACGGTCAGCGCGCTGTTGCGCTTTCTGAGCCGGCACGCGATCCCGCACATGATCTTCATCAACAAGCTCGATACCGCGAGCGCGCGGGTGCGCGACGTGCTGGCGGCATTGCAATCCTATTCCGACCAGCCCTTGGTGCTGCGCCAGGTGCCGTTGCGCAACGCCGAGACGATCGACGGCTATGTCGACCTAGTCAGCGAGCGCGCCTACCACTACCGCCCGGGGCAGGCCTCAGACCTGATCCCATTGCCCGATGGGTTCTGGGATAACGAAGCCGAGACCCGCACACAGCTGGTCGAGAAGCTCGCCGATTTCGACGACGCCCTGCTGGAGCAGTTGCTCGAAGACGTGCAGCCCTCGAAGGAGGACATCTACAAGCACCTGACCAAAGATTTTCAGAAGAATCTGATTGTCCCGGTGTTCCTCGGCGCGGCGACCCAGGATCACGGCGCGCGGCGGCTGTGGAAGGCGTTGCGTCACGAAACGCCGAGCCCGCAGGAGACCGCGACGCGGCTCGGCATCAAGCCCGAGGGCGAGCCGATGGCGCAGGTGTTCAAGACCTTCCACCTGCCGCATACCGGCAAACTGTCATTGTCGCGCGTGTGGCGGGGCGCGATATCGGAAGGCAATGTGCTGAACGGCTCGCGCGTCGCCGGGGTGGTACGCCTGCTCGGCGCGCAGCATGAAAAGGCGACCTCCGCCAAGATGGGCGAAGTGGTCGGGCTGACCCGCATGGAGGAGATCGCCACCGGCGCGGTGCTGACCCCCTCGGGCAAGGCCGAGCCCCTGCCCCAGCCGGAGCGGCTGCAGCCGGTCTATGGCTTGGCGATCCACGCCGAGAAGCGCGGCGACGACGTCAAGCTGACCGGCTCGATCGGCCGGCTGATCGAGGAGGACCCCTCGCTCGAACTCGAGCAGAACCCCGAATTGCGCGAGATGGTGCTATGGGGCCAGGGCGACGTGCATCTGCAGATCGCGCTCGACCGGCTGCGCAACCGGCAGAACCTCGCGGTCGTCGGGCAGCCCGCGACGGTGCCCTACCGGGAGACGATCAAGCGCGGCACCGACCAGCATTCGCGCTTCAAGCGGCAGAGCGGCGGGCACGGGCAGTTCGCCGATTGCACGATCGAGGTAAAGCCGCTGCCGCGCGGCTCGGGTTTCACCTTCAAGGACAGCGTCGTCGGCGGCGCGATCCCGCGCAACTACATCCCGGCGGTCGAGGAAGGCGTCACGGAGGCGTTGCGCCACGGGCCGCTCGGCTTTCCGGTCGTCGACCTGACGGTCATTCTGCTGACCGGCCAGTTCCACGCGGTCGACAGCTCGGACATGGCGTTCAAGACGGCCGGCCGGCAGGCGATCCAGGAAGCCTTGCCGAAATGCGACCCGACGCTATTGGAGCCGATCGACTCGGTCGAGGTGTCGATCCCGAACGCGTTCACCGCGCGGATCCAGCGGCTGGTGTCCGGGCGGCGCGGCCAGCTGCTCGGCTATGACGCCAAGGAGGATTGGCCCGGCTGGGACGTCGTCAGGGCCTATCTGCCGCGCAGCGAGTTGCACGATCTGATCGTCGAGTTGCGCTCGCTGACCCTCGGGGTCGGCAGCTTCGCGCATAAGTTCGACCACATGCAGGAGCTGACCGGGCGCGAGGCCGAGAAGGTCATCGCCAGCCATCGGCAGGAAGCCGCGCAGTAGGCGCTCGTTCGTCACGGGGATTGCTTCGTCGCTCTGCTCCTCGCGATGACAGCCTTTGGCTAATTTGCTGTCATTGCGAGCGAAGCGAAGCAATCTCCCTGCGGCAGAAGGCGGATCGCAAAAGCGTGACTTGGCGCGCACGGCCGTGCTGCCCACATCCGGCGCGGTTGATAGGAGACAGCACATGCTGATCCGCAAGAGGCGCGGCTGGGAACTGCCCGACAGCACGGCTACCAGTGAGGCGGCGTTCCGTGACCGGCGGCGGCTGCTGCAGGGGCTGGCGGCGGGGCCGATCCTGATGGCGGCGGGTCTCGGCAATGTCGCGGCGTGGGCGGCGGATGCCGATCCCTCGGCTGGGCTCTACCCGGCCAAGCGCAACGACCGCTACATGCTCGACCGGCCATTGACCGACGAGAAATATCCGACGACCTACAACAACTTCTACGAATTCGGGCAGGACAAGACGATCTGGCGCGAGGCGCAGGCGCTGAAAGTGCGGCCGTGGACGATCAAGATCGACGGCATGGTCGAAAAGCCGCTGACGCTCGACATCGACGATCTGCTGAAGAAGGTCGGCCTCGAAGAGCGGCTCTATCGCCATCGCTGCGTCGAGGGCTGGTCGTTCACGGTGCCGTGGACCGGCTTCCCGATGAAGGCATTGCTCGACATCGCCAAGCCGTTGGGCTCGGCCAAATATGTCCGTATGGAAACCTTCATGGACCCGGCGACGGCGCCCGAGCAAAACAAGTTCTTCTACCCCTGGCCCTATACCGAGGGGCTGACG
>Ga0209488_10003634_pt1 | contig 12321 bp, 19 predicted proteins | sample Rivendell_Oct201_8_FD_188349 | JGI IMG/M metagenome (GOLD analysis project Ga0209488, IMG submission 188349) | Vadose zone soil microbial communities from the Eel River Critical Zone Observatory, Northern California, USA -... | ecosystem: Environmental > Terrestrial > Soil > Vadose zone >...
ACCCAGCTCACAGCAGCACATATAATTATCTCGCCGCATGACTTGCGCCGGTCATTTGACAACCACTTCAAGGGGTTACTCGGGCTCAATCCTGATTCGATCCGGCATCGCGAAGAAAATCTGATCTGCTCTGATATCCTTTTGGTCCAGCTCCAGATTCTGAACAATGGACTTGCACTAGGCTCGATAATCATAGAGGGTGGAAACGATGCTTCCAAACCGTTCAGTTTGGAACTCAAATATCTACTTGAGCGCTTCAGGGCCGCCCTTACCTCTCAAAATACTCTTCTATCAGATACGTTGAGCGAATTCTTTGAAGAATGTCGGTCTCCCTCTCCGGCAACCTTACTCTTCGACTGGTCGACTCTCGTTTTCCTGGCTACGAGTGCCAAGTCCCTAGAAGATGGGCCCCGCAGTTATACTGGTGACCTACGTGATCCTTTTTTGGACACGCAGTCGGACAGCATTACGTCGCGAACCAATAACTACGATGCTGTTCCCCTCGGCCTACTTTGTGAAAACCTGGCTACGCACTTTCAGATACACCTTAATATTGCAGCCGAGGCGTTGCTCAGCCAGTTCCATCACGTTGGCCTGTTGGAACTCCCGGAAATCCGCCTGGTCGAAACTAAAGATTTACTGCAATGCAAGGAATCACTCTGTGTTTTCGCATTGCCTCTAAGTCTCGACCTCTCAGCCAACGTCGAAACCCTCATCACGGCTATCGAAGCATGTCTATCGGACATCGATCTCTCTGTAAATGAAGCAGGGTTCCTTCTTCTGGTCAGAAGGGCGTGGCCCACGGGGATGTCGACGACCTATGCCCTTCGTAGACTCATGAAATCGGTTCTTGGTTGGATCCTTGCTGAAGTGCGTAGTTTCGCATACACCTTCAAGGCGACATCGAACTCACGTCTTGTAGGACGAGAGACTAGCGGTCATACTCCGGGACTATGTTCCTCAAGAGCGGGAATTCCCAGGTGTTCGTACGGGCAGCATTCATCAATCGTGGCCTTATACCGCAAAGAAGCTGCCGTTTACTGCATCATCAAGCAATGGTGGGGACTACGTTGCGCATCGTCGATCCTTGCTCAGGAGCTACGCTGCCGCGTGGTTGCTCGCACTTCACGACCAAGATACAGTATTCTACGGCAAGACGTGCTTTGATTTGGTTCTTGAAATCGCTGGAGAGATACCAGAGGCTGAAACCGGTGAAATGGCAAGTGATTACAGTCCTCTGATCGTCCTCCATATTAACGCCTTCAAAGGTGGACTTATCGTTGCGGCACATCATCAAACTTTGCCAAGCATTCGTGGTATTCACCACATTCGAGGATTTGTTCCTCCTGTGGCTAGAATCAATGTTGGCCTGCCCTTTGGAAAAGGTAACTCAACCAGTCTCTATCCCGTCGCTTACTCAAGATCCTTATAGCCCATTCTGTCCTTACAACGTCTCCTAAATCGGGAGAGCAACTTGAATCAGAGATTTAGCGGTGCCATTGAAATTACCACATCAGTGGCTGATGGCTTCAATGTTACGGCAATCGACCCGTGGGGCATAGTCCTCAGAATTGCATCCAGAGATGAGATGGGTTTACGGCAGTGTTTGGAATGGTTGAGCATCTTTGCTCTCTCTGCGGTTGAGATACCAGAATCCGTCTTCAACCATTCCCAATCTTTAACTGATCGGTTCAAGTTCTCCATAGCCGAGACTCATCCCTTAATTCACGCCACATTGCTATGTGTTTGGATGAGGTCTCTCGGCCGACAGGAGCTCCTTGGCATGATCAGTTCAATTCATGTTCGCCTATCCACCGGCGTGTCTGAACACTTGAATGAGGGGGAGGATGTCCTTCCAACCACGTAAGGAGCGGCGTTACATAGGAAGATATTTGGTACTTATACCTTTCAGCACTTATTTCCTTCGGTTATCTCTGGCGGCATGTCTACTATTAGCAGGCTGTCCGCGTGGCTACCTTATTGACCACGGTATGGTCATGGAAAGCGAAGTGCAACAGTTACCCTCTAGGTTTGTCTCAATATTTCTAGCCTCCCTCTGTTAATGCTCAGGCGCCGCACAGACGAACCGTCACAAGGGCATCAATGGTTCCGGACCCAATTCATGTGGATACTAGCTTCATCCTTGCGCTTGGTAACTACGTTAATGCCCGACAAGAGGATATCAGTGTCATTGTCGCCAAATTCCTTTATCTTTTCGTCAAGGAGTGTTCATTACTAGAAACATACGAAGTGGATAATTTTATCCTCCGCAACGCTGGTGTACTTAGTTCTTGGTAAGACCTTAATAACATTTTCTGTATGACCCTTACTCATCTCCAGAAAGTGTATGGTCCTTCTATGAAATGCAATCTAGCCATCTATCCTCAATATGCCCCAATCTACTGATGCGTATACTTGTTGTTGACTCACAGCCTCTGGACACTCTCCTTCGGGCCTCATTGTCCTCTGAAACCCGTTGGGAAACGCGGTAAGTAGGCTACAATTCCAACATCGGCGCCATGATTCCTCATCTTTCCCAGGCTCCAAACATTGACGCAGCTCTTCCGCATTATTCTCGATGTGATCAACCCGTCATTTGTCATCGAAGATCGCCAGTGGCAACTTAGTGCAACTGTCATTTTTTACAATTACTTCACCGCATTGATACAAGACCCTCAGGTATTTAGTCTTCTACCATCCCCTTTTCCAAGGCTAGAGCTCTCCTGCAGGAAGAAGTTAGGATTGCCGTGGATACCTTGTCACAAACTCTGCTTCCTGCACATTTTGAAGCCATAACTAGTTGTTGGGATGAAGCTCTGCTCAAGGCGCCAGTGACTGAACGTGTGAAGCTTGTCAGTTTTCTCATACGACTTCATTCCTTGTTTTCGAGCTGGAGAGGTATGTGCCAGGTCGATCTCATAATTTCCCCTACACTATCTCTGCAGTTCTTTCCTGGGATGTCATCATCAGGATCCTTTCTGAAGAGGATCACATTTCTGATCAAGAAGGTACGAAAAATGAGTCCCCGTATGTTCACACGGTGAGTTTTCTTTGGGGCCATATTTTGGCAGAGCGTTTATTTTCGTAGCCACCCTCGGACTTCAACCCAACCGCCAACGACCCTGACATCGCTTACTTACGCGTAAGTCCTTCACAGTGTTACGGTCTGACCTTTATTAACCACCCTCAGATTTCTGTGCTGCTTCTGAGCTTGAAAATGATTAGTTCCGGTATCAACATCGACCTACTTACCTTACTCAAGCTGAAGAAACACCTCGTTCACATTTTGGGGTTTTCCAACGTCTCAACCGCCTCAGCTCCTTCAAGCCAGGTATTTTATGTGACATTCGAGCACACGAGAGCCACAGTTTACGACGTGTCATCGTGCATGGACGAATTGCTATCTGTGCTCGATGCTTCACACTCATTCTCCCTTGTCGCTTCTGCAATGACCGAATCGCTGCCTCCTAATGACGCCCCAGTATCGCTGCTTGTTGGATCCGTCTTTGTGGATGTCCTCCTTGCGCTTATCACAGGATCAAAAGACTTCCTTGACCTGCCCTTCTTGACAATAAAGAGACTCATTGAGTGTCTTCTAGTCGTCATGTACAAGCATGACATGGAAAGTCGACCTCTCAAACACTTGCAGGGTAGTCTTCGGAGGGCTGTCATCAGGGTGCTGAATCTCGTACCTACCGGACTCAGCTACGAGCTACGCCAACTATCCTTGACTGTAACGCAGACATATATCAAACTATGGCCGAATCCGAATACTTCAGGGAGCTTCGTGATGTAGGTTGTTTTTCCTTGGTTGTAGAGGCTGATTGCTGATATGCAAATCCAGTGAGTCCATTGACGTGTGCTCGCAAGTGCTCACAGATCTGGAGTCAAATAGAGACGATCCTCTCGCATCTCAAGCGACATCCTTCATCGAGGGTACTTTATCAATGTACACTTTTGCAAAGTCGCGACGTGTGACAGGCTGATGTTAATCACTAACCAGGTTCGCTGAAAACGGGATAACTATCGCACTATTCAAAGCTAGTGCTTTTTCGTAGCACGAGTCTCGCAACTTACTGACGTAAGCCGCAGAGAACGCACCCCAACACTTTCTTCAACGTCCTCCGGTCATGCACAGAAAACAGTTCGCGTGGCGTCGCCGAGTCCCAGAGTCTGAGAGATATCCTTCTACGAGACGCCACTTCCCGGATTGGGGACTGTGACGCAGAGAGTTTCAAGTTGGTTTTGCACAACCTTGGTCTATTTATCGAGAAGGTCCACAATGGTGCTTATGATCCCGGTCTCGTACGCAGTGAGTACCATGAAGGGATTTCTCATCATCCCTCTAAACCCCGCCCTCGTCAGACGTGGCACTCTGCCTCACAAATGTTGTTCGTCGCACGGCAGAGTTTCCACCAGAAAGTTTCGATCCAGGTCCACTACTGCTGATCATCAGCAGTGTCGCGGAAAACAACCCAACCCAAGCTCGGGTATGGTTTACCTCGTCGCATTTCCCATTTATTTACAGGACCCTGCAGGACTTCCTTGTCTACGTCGACACTATACTTCGGCTGATATTGAGCAGATTGATTGTTGGTCAGTCGAGTCTCGTCAGCATGCTACAGGTGGCAAAACGCCTCCATCCACGTATCAAGAAACAAACGACGCCAGCAAATCTCAGGCTTGAACAAAATCGGATCATGTCCGTGGTTCTTGAAACCTACGGTGAGGGGCTCCGACGAAAGGCCAGGATCTTTCCGTCAACATTAGCCGCAATCGCTGAGGTATTTCCATTCAACTCTGAGTTAATTATCGTTTCTGACGGCTTTAGGCTATAATACAAACTAGCATTGACACTATCGAGTATGAGAAGGACTTGGATACCGCAATAGCAAGGTTAGGAGTAGACGGCATCGCCTACTTGCAAAGCCGCGGCGGTCTGCAAGGATTGAATGCGGAGACTGAGATCAAGGTCTCACTATCTATCGCGAATCTGATCTTGTATGGCTGGAACATCGACGCAAATTTAATTAATCAGCTGATTTCAGAGCCGCCCCCAGAGGTATGTCCGTCGACTCCATTTGATCATTTATGATTCAGTCTGGCGTGGATCGCATACAGAAATCTGCTCGACAATCAAGCATCAACGTATGGAATGTATTGTTACTGGCCGCGTTGTCTCACAAGGACACGGGCCCCGGAGTCCTTTTTATGGAACAGTTCCCGGCCTTCGTTACCGCGCATCGGGAAGCACTGGCCGCTTCTTCCTCCGCCGCGCAAGGTGTCGTCAATGCCGCGGCTAACGTCAACCACTGCTGCGCCTCCGTAAAGCTGTGGCTCCTGCTCGAACGTAAGCTGTCGCAAACACCGGAGTTACAGGATGGTCGTGTTCCCACTCCGAAAACGATGCCGTTCGTAATATGGAATAACCTTTGGCCTCCGTTCTCGGACCTCCTTACAGCGTACGAGGCGGACGTGTCAAAGGGACAGAATGCGGTACGTGCCACGTCGCAATAGTAGCCCATAGACGCCGCCTCATTTTCGAGCCCAGACTCTATGGAGCGCTACGTCGTCCGTCATCGCGGGCCTTTTCCTGTTTTTGAAGGAGTTTCACTCGGTTTTAGCGTTGGAGACCGCGGCGCATGAGGCGACTCTTAATCGTCTTCGGATGTTCGGTCAGCCCGATAACTCCAACAGCAAGGTAATTGTCTGCGCTTTCTTCGTGGTCCTCTTGCTCATCAACACGTATAACGTAGTTGGTACGAGCCCTACGAACAATTCGCGAGCCAATACCGAGGGCCGCATGGAACACGCTTCTTGATCAGGTCAAGGGAGATATGGTTGCCGCGGAGAAACTAGAAATGATGGAATCACGGGATATCGGTAAGATTGCAAATTTTGAAAAACACTGGAGAGAGTCCAGCAGCGTGTGATAACCAACGCAAAAATATCTGTGTAATAGTACCGATAAAGCCGTAATACATTCCACTTCCACATCATCGCAGACGATATGAGGGTGGAGGTGTACGTTGTTCTAAAAGCGGAGTCGTATATATACTCAAGGTGAAGGCTCATATACGTAAAACATGATGGAGGGTACGTTTAATGTTCAGGCGCGTCTCGTGTATTCGGTTGTTGTATGCGTCGTTCCTCATCTCTTGCCAACACCTCGCTGAGGGAGGTCCTTCTGCGCTCCTCGCCTCGCTCCCGGAGGCCGGGAATAGCCGAGCGCACTGCACGCTCCAAAAGCGGCCATATCTCATCAGATGTGCTACCGCGCAGTGAAACAACTTTGGCTTTCGGGCCATGTAATCGCGCGGTCGGAAGGGAATTGTAATATTGAAGGAGGGGGGAGGTTGATGTGTAGAACTCCCGCAGGCGGCGAGCGAAAACTTCCTAACGACGCAATATCTCCGTGAGGACACTGAACGAATTATCACGTCATTACACATACTGGGTTATCATCGGGCCGCTTTGTCAGCGGTTCACCAGTCTCGTCATCGCGTCCGTCGATGCGAGGCCGGTTATATGAGAGGTTGTAAACGCGTCCCGAGGGGAGGTGGACCCATCTATCAGATATGCGGGCCAGGATCACCTCATCTGGGACGTCGAGGTTGATGACGAGATTGAGCGGGATGCCTTGCTTTCTAGAGCAAATCAAGGCGACTTAGCGATACCGGCAGGAAAAGCTAGAGAAAGACCTACCGGAGATGTGCATCGAGGAGTTTTCCTTGGCCCACGGTCCGAGGAAAGCCGTCTAATATCCAATGCTAGACAAACGAATCGGCATATTTTCTCCACAAACGACTACATTGCAATGCGCACCTTGTTGCGGAGGGCATCAAGTTTACTTGACACGATCTTCAACATGACCTCATCGGGCAGCAAACTGCCCTTTGCGACGATTTCCTCTGCGATGAGTCCGATGTCGGTCCTTCAGAGTCTGAGCGAGCTCGTGTGCGGTTGAACATGACTCGACTCACTTTTCGGCAATGTGCTGTCTCAATAAATCGCCGGTGGAAAGTGAGATGACATCGTATTTCCGCACAAGACGTGCTGTGAGTGTCCCCTTGCCCGCACCAGGCTTCCCGAAGAAGATCATGCGCAGGGCCCTCCCATTGGGGTGCGACGAGTCCGAGCCAGAATCTGCATCAGGGGCTGCAGCCGACCGGGAGGTGCGTAAGAGAAAGGGCAGAGCGGTTTGCGAGTAGAAAGACGTAGAGAACGTGCGGCGACATATGCTGCGTTGGACGATGGAGTAGTATGAGAACATAGCAGTGGGTGGAGCCGGGAGAACTCGGCCGCCCTTTTTTCCCCAACGTCAAGTCCGTACGTATCCGACAGTGTCGTGATTAGATAAGATCAGTTCAAGTTATCAAATCCCGCATCTCTCGCACACCATACACCCCTCGTACGTCTGCTCTTCTCTCATCCGCCGCTACACAGATGGCCTCCGCAACCTGGTCAACGTGTATAGGAGGTAGGGAGAGGGCCCTCGCAACGGAGTCAAGAGCCGACGGTTTCCCAACCAGCGCTTTCGAGAGTCCCTGGAGGAAGTCCGAAGGGCCAGGCAAGCCCTTGGGAATCTTGGACTGTACCGTCGACGACAAGTCAAGAAGCGCAGCGGCCACAGCAGTATACGGCCTGAGGTGGGGATGGTAAACAAGGCCTGACACATGATTACTATTCATTAATTACACGCAAACTTGAGTATCACTCACTTGGCCGTAGATACACCCCACGGTAATTTGTCCTCCCCTTGATCATGCGTTCGATCCGTTCCTCCGCTTCCCGTTTAGTTTCAATATACGCAGCAGGCACGATAGGTCGAAATATATCCTCGGCGGAGATGTAGATAAACGGCCGTGGCAGTCCCGTTTCCGCTTCATTGTTACTGTTGACAAACGCGTCGGCCACTCTTAGCGCTGCTCCGTACGTCAACATCATCAACAGTCACAAAGAGAAAAGGCCGCCACAGACCTGAGTCCCTGTTGAGCCTCTCGTAGTCACTTGGGCGCTCCTCGAGCGGGTTACGTCCAGGCCCCGTGAGACCTGTTAGAAAGCTGTCCACAGCGCCTGCCAGATCCTGCCTCCGCAGCGCGTCCTTATACTTACTATCCGCCAAGAGCGTGCCAATTGTATGCACGACTGCCGAAACGCCAGGGAGCAGATGTGAATAAGTCTCGGGCTGCAGCGCGTCCCCGCTCAGCCACTCCACCTAGAGAATAGGTCAGCCAATGAAGATCGTTTGGGGAAGAGAAAAATAAATGTTCGAGTTAGGAACGCGACCTTCTCAGTCCACGTAGGTGAATGGCCTTTCGGGGTCTGAAAGGGGCGTCCGGACGAGCTATGGTACGCCTTTCGTCAGCTTGACGATTTTGTTGCGGAACAAGCCTATACTAACCTGATACTAGTAACCTGATAGCCGTGACGTAGAGCTGCTCGACAGACTGCAGAGCCTGAATGGGCGTTTTATTCGTTCGAACGCGTAAGCGCACTGGGTATAGAAAACTTGGAAAGGGAATTGCAAACCAATGAACCCATTACCCCCGACGACGAGAACTGTCCGTAGTGTGGGAGGCATTCTGTACTTTTTACGAATGACGATCACGGGCAATCGGTCATTAACAGTTTAGACGAAGACGGGGTGAGCATGACCCAATTAGGTCCACGATTCTTGTTTAAGGCCTCACGGATAGGTGATGAATTCATCACCATCCCAACACGACGTTTATAATTGACCAAACCCTCCAGAGGAATAACATCTGCAATACCTACGACCAAAATAAAGCGTAGACAGCTTGTGCGATTGAACCATAATTTACGATAAAGAAAAGACCAGCTATAACAGGGGATATACATGTAGCGAGGCGCACGAGTGGGGGTGATTGGATCAGTGCATGGGTGTCATTGCCACCAGGGTTTTCAGTCCCGTATCAAAGCTCGTCAACCCTAAGCAAGTGCAGCACCTACAGTCAAAGGGGCACAGCCCAATATCGAAAACGAGGCAATGCGAAGAAATGAGGAAGACATTTAACGACAGATGGGAGCCATCAATCCACGAATTTCCACTTAATGGGGAACGTGCCCTTGTCCGCCGAGCCGAGCTGCGTAAAAGTACCTTGAGAGCAGTCAACGGAATACTTATTTTGACAAGTAGGGCAGGCATCCGCAACGGTCGCGGTGACGCTCTTGCTCTCGTCGTCCACGTTGTAGATCTTCACTTGGCGGCCGCAATATTGGGATTTACTACTGGTGTCGCCATACATCCTGTAATCTTTTAACCAGAATGAGTAAAGGTGAGTTGGCTTAAAAAACATGCTCACCTAAGGCGACAATCAAGTCGTTGTCAGAGTGAACTGTGCCACAAGCACCGGCATTATGGTTCTGCAGGAACCAGGTAGCACTAAAATGGCACAGTCAATGGCACATAAAGAACAGACTCGAGAGCACATACATGCCACCAGTGTAGAAACCACCATCACCGCCAGTTGCTGGGGAAGACGAAGTGGCCGGCTTGATAGTCGTAGTCGTATTAGTATGTGTGGTAGAGGGTTCGACGGTAGGGGGTTTTATATAAGCGGGTTCAGCATAAGCGGGTTTGACAGGATTGGGCTTGGATTTTTCGGGAGAGGAGGACGTGGGCGGAGACAAAGGTGAAGCCGATGGATAAGAAGCCGCCTTGGCTCCGGAAGGGGATGGACAACCGCGGTCTTCAAGGACATCAATGCATTCGTTTTTCTGGTTGATCAGTGAGTATGCCATGGAGAAGGGAAATCAACACGTAAGCTTACAAGAAGAGGGTGGCAGCATTGGTCAAAAACGGGGGTGCTATGGTGCTTGTCGCAACCCCAGTTCAGATACCGCTCGTGATATACGTCGTAAGGCTGCAAAAGAAGCTCGAAAAGGTGATTCAAAGTAGGGGACGAGATGCGGACGAACCTCAAGAATCTCTGTCTCCCAGTACTTGGGAGGGGCTTTGTGCTTCCATCGAATAACGTGACCAGAAACAGCAGTCACGGCAGCAAGGACGAGGGAACCAATACAGACGATGCGAACCATTGCAACAAGGACAGTAATAGTCAAGAGAGGGTGTGTTGTGAAGGGAGTGTGTTATGATGCCGGGGGGGGAAGGCGGAAGGGAAGGGGAGGGGAAACAAGAAAGAGAAGAGACGAGGAGTGAGAGAAGGAGAAAAAGAGAGAAATGGAAGGTTTTATAGCGGTGATGGCCATGCCAATGCCAAGGGAACTCCATGAGGAAGGAAGGAATTTCTTGAGTCGTTTTTGGCACTCCTTGGCGACCGTATCGACCGTCAAAAGCCGGGCCGAGGCCCGCAGCGCATCATCATCAACTGCTCCGCGGAACTCACTGTCTCATCCGCCCCCACCTCGTCTCATCATCTTCCATGAGCGCAGGTGCGTGCTTTGCTTTCTCACCACCCGTACAGTGCTTCATCCTCATCCAGCTACCACAAACGACCCTTTTGCTTCAACCGAGTCTCTATCCGTTAATCCCTTCGATGACCCTTCCGCAGACCAACATTCTGTTAACAAGGCACCATCTCAATATTCACACGAGCTCGCCGCCTCACGAGCCGTTGTCCTTGATCATCGGGAGCAAGACTTGGAACGCAGAGAACGCGAGTTACAGCAAAAAGCTGAAACAATCCGAAAGCACGGTCGCAACAACTGGCCTCCCTGTGAGTGCCTCTGTCCTTCCTATGCGTCCGAAAAGGATTTAAACCCCATCTCCGCCCATGCCTCGTGTAGTCTTTCCCCTCATTTACCATGACATTTCGGAGGAAATACCTGAAGCATCGAGACCACTCATCACAAGGCTCTACTTACTTTGGCTCATCCTCGCGGGAACCTTGATCGCAAATATGGTTGCTTGCGTATTCGTTCTCACCTCAGGGGGCTCAGATGGCGTAAAAGATCTGATCGTCAGTATCATGTGCGTACCCGCTTCGAAATGTGTCGTCCTGGTCCATTCACAGTCTTTCGGACAGCATGCTTCCATTGATTAGCGTCTTATCCTTCCTATTATGGTACAGGTGAGCAGCGGCATTTTCGTATCACCTTGTCGAGCGTTATGTCCATGACTTCAGGCCAATCTATAATGGATATATGAAGGTGTGTTTTCCTCTCCATATTGATCAATCAACCCCGCTGAATACCTCCAGGAGCAATCCCTGTATTACTGTACGTGCTACCACGTCACGTTCTCTCGTCTGATGTCCCTGCTCATTTGGCGCAGATATTTATTTTTTCTTTGGCGGCTGGCACCTGGCTTTTAGCCTGTATATGTGAGCCCCTCGACCTCCTTCCCTGTGGCAGTGCACTGATGTGAATGGGCGCTTCAGGCTACTTGGTATTCCGAGGTAACAATTCCACCTTTCCATTTTTGCCCACTTGCCTTTATCCTTCCTTTCTTCAGTACCGGTTCCGCTGGCATCATCCAGACAATTCAGAGGTTCTCCCATGGTGCCTTGGTGGCCGGAATCCTCGGTATCATAGCGACTGTTGGTTGGGCCGTTCAAGGGCTGGGAAATGCCTTTTATTATCGTCAGGTAATAATCCCATTCAGCGACATCAATGGGCGGCCATTCACTGTGAGACAGATTTGGGCACACCACGCTGCTGCAGGTCACACAATGGAAAAGGTAGGTTAAAACGCAATTGTATTCGCTTGGTGTTTGTGTTTATGGTACATTAGGCCAAATCGGAGCTGGCGACACAAGGAGCAAAGGCCTACTTTACGCGGGGATGACGATACTTTCCGTTTTCTTTTTTTTTTTTTTCATCTATGAACAATACAGCCCTAGCACGTAGTCCTGATGTGGTTGATTGTATGCGTGTCGTGGCCTCGAAATACAGTAACGTTGTCGGCTATCAGACCTCATTTGAAGGAAGGCAAAGCGTGTGTACGGGTCGGAGATTGAATGTCCAAGGAAGAACCCGAGTCAGCCGTTTTTTTGCTTGCTTTAAATCCACCATCGTCATCTAAGGTCGGTCACTTCACCTCCCTCTGTCCCCTCTTTCTTTACTCTTTCTCTCTTCCAGCCAAAAAGCAAATAAAAAAAAAATACTAAAAAACGCGTTCACAAAGCGGTTGTTTCGTCTCTTTCCTGTGTATGCTCGCCTTGCCTCCCTCCAGCTGTGCATTAAAGATCATGTAGCCACAGAAAAAGTCATAAAGCAGTAACGACCCCCCGAACCCAAACATAAAATGTCTGCCTCGCCTGTCCCAGCCCCGGAGGTTCCTCCTCAAGTTCCTGATGGCCCCACGGTTCCGGCCCCGGCAGCGCCTACCTACAACCC
>Ga0209488_10003635_pt1 | contig 12321 bp, 12 predicted proteins | sample Rivendell_Oct201_8_FD_188349 | JGI IMG/M metagenome (GOLD analysis project Ga0209488, IMG submission 188349) | Vadose zone soil microbial communities from the Eel River Critical Zone Observatory, Northern California, USA -... | ecosystem: Environmental > Terrestrial > Soil > Vadose zone >...
GCGGACCGAGGGATGTCGTTGACGATGCACTGGAACAACGACGCGTCGGTTGGACAGCTGCTCGACATCTTCGAGCGCGTGAACAAGGAGACGCCCATCGCCAACCTGCGGTGGTCCATCGCCCATCTCAACGACGCGTCCGACGCCAGCCTGCGCCGCATGAAGGCGCTCGGCGTCGGCTGGACGGTGCAGGACGCGATGTACTTCGGCGGCGAGGGCTACGTCGTGCAGGCGGGCGCGGCCGCGGCGAAGCGCGTGCCGCCCGTCAACACCGCGACGAAGATCGGCGTGCCGATTGGCGGCGGGACCGACGCGCATCGCGTCGCCTCGTACAACCCGTTCACGTCGCTCCAGTGGTTTCTCGACGGCAAAACGGTGGCCGGGACGCCGATTCGCGGTCCTGAAGAGACGCCGGATCGCCTCGCGGCGCTGCGCTTCTACACGCTCGGCAGCGCGTGGTTCTCCTTCGACGAGAAGAAGCGTGGCTCACTCGAAGTGGGGAAGTACGCCGACCTCGCGGTGTTGTCGAAGGACTACATGACCGTGCCGATCGATCAGGTGCACACGATCGAGTCAGTGCTCACGATGGTCGGCGGGAAGGTGGTGTTCGATGCCGTTCAGCCGGGTCGCTGAGCAGCGAATCCGAGAAGCGATGGCCGAAGGCCTGTTCGACAACCTGCCGAATGCCGGGAAGCGCCTGGATCTCGAGGAATATTTCGCCACGCCCGAAGGCTTACGGATGGCGCACTCGATCCTCAAGAACGCCAATTGCGCGCCCGTTGAGGTCGAGCTGCTGAAAGAGGTGGCGCGCCTGCAGCAGGCCATCGAGCAGGCCGCGGACGCCGATGCGAAGCGGTCGCTCGAGCGGACGCTGGCCGACCGCCGGACCGAGCTCTCGGTGATGCTCGAGCGGGCGGCCGTCAGCGCGCGATCGCGCCCGTGAGCAGCTTCCGCGTCGTCTCGGGATCCGCGACTTCGACAATCAGCTTCTTGTAGCGCTCGTGCTCGAGCGACACGATGACGGTCTTCGTCGTGTCGTACACGTCCCAGAACACCAGCTCGCCGTGATAGTAGAACGTCCCGGCCGCAAAGAGCCCAGGCGCGTCGGTGCCGATCAGCTTGAAGCCGTGCCACCAGCCGCTGACCTGGTCGTGATTCACTTCCACGCCGGCAATGTGAGACAGCGGGATCTCGATCCGGTTCTTGAAGGCCCACAGCTTGTGCGAGCCCTCGACGTTGAAGATAGCGCGACTGGCCTCGACGGTGACATCAACCATTGGTTCGGCCTTTCAGGCGCACGCGGCGAACGATGGTCACCACGAGCATGTACGGAAGTATGAGGAAGCCGCCGATGATGAACTCAAACGGCAGCAGGTTGTGCGATGTTCGGTCAGAGACGATGTCGAAGACGTCCTTGATTGTCCAGAAGCCGAGGGCGGCCGCAGGCACCGCGGCGGCAATCCGCCAGCCGCCGCGCCACCGTACGATGCCCCAGACCGGCCACGCGAACCCCGCGAACAACGCGACGCCAGCCACGACGACCATGACCAGTCCCAGGCCGATGCTGACCGCGCCGATTCCGCCCGAGCCGCTCCCGAGCCGCCGCTCCATGTCCGCGAATTCCTGCTGCTGATGCGCGCGTTCGGCGGCCAGCAGCGGTCCGACCCACGGCGCCTGCGTCTCGCCGCTCGAGGGCTGCGCGTCCCAGCGGAAGTCCACCGCCACGTCCTGGCTTGCAAAGCCGTCGCGTCCGCTCGCACTCGCCGACACGTGGATGGAATCGATGCTCGCCGCCTCGCGAAAGGTGACCCACGCGAGCGCGTCGCCCTCGCCAGGATCGAGAAGCCACTGGCCGCTCGTGAGTCCCTTCTTGATGCGCGCGCCGCCGCTCGAGTACACCGGCCGGATCCACATCTGGACGTTGGTCTGATAGTGGATGCGAAGGTAGAGGCGATCGTTCTTGTGCAGCCCGGCCGGGCTCGACGGGCTCATCTCCGTGACCTGAAGGGAGATCTCAGGCTGTTGGGCGCTGGCCGTCGTCGAAAGCAGAAGACCGGCGGACGCGAAGACAACAGCGAGTCGCATCGATGAGAGCGCTAGTATGACTGGTCTTGGAGGAGGAGTGATGCCGCAATTCATGAAACCGGTGGCCTTTGTGCTGGCCGTCGTGACCGCGGGCGCCGTCGCGCTCTATGCCCGAGGCCAGACCCAGCGCCCAGGCGACATGACGCAGGCGCGGGTATGGGTGCAGAACCGGCCCGAGGAACCGGTGCCGGTGGTGGTCCAGCGGACGGTCGAGACGTCACGCGTCAACCTTGTTGCCATCGATCCGTCAGTCACGCTGCCGACACGGGCGGTGGTTCAGGGCTGGGCCTATCAGTCGATCTCAATTCCGTCGAGCGCCGTTCCGGAAACAGCGCTGCAACAGGCGGGCAACGCGGGCTGGGAGGCCGTCGGCATCCTGCAGTCGGGACCCACAGGCTTCACGGTGCTCCTCAAACGTCCGCGCTGACTGGAGACTGCCGACTGGAGACTGTAGACTTTCCGCATGGACCTGAAACTCACGGGGAAAGTGGGCATTGTTACCGGCGCCAGCCGCGGTATCGGCCGCGCGATCGCGCAGACGCTGGCGGCTGAAGGGATGAAGCTGACGCTGGCGGCGCGCAGCAAGGATCAGCTCGACGAGCTGGCGAAGTCGCTCCCGACCGAGTGTCTCGTGCACGCCGTCGATCTGCGGAAGCCAGCGGCGGCCACAGAGGTGGTGGAAGCCACGATGAAGAAGTTCGGTGTGATTGACGTCGTCGTCAACAACGCCGGCGCGACCAAGCGCGGCGACTTCTTCGAGCTGACCGACGAGGACTGGGCCGACGGCTTCGCGCTGAAGTTCTTCGGCGCGATGCGCCTGAGCCGCGCGGCCTGGACGCATCTGTGTGCCAGCCGGGGCGCCATCGTCAACATCATCGGCATCGGCGGACGAACGGGCAGCGCGGAATTCACAATTGGCGGCAGCGTCAACGCGGCGTTCCGGCTGCTGACCAAGGCGCTGGCCGATCGAGGCGTGAAGGACGGCGTCCGCATCAACGCGATCAATCCCGGGTTCATCAAGACCGAGCGCCTCGAGACCCGCCTGAAGACGTTCGCGGAGGAAAACAAGATCCCGCTGGCGGAGGCCGAGACGCAGATGGCGAAAGCCACCGGCGTCCGTCGATTCGGCGAGCCGTCGGAAGTCGCCGCGGCTGTCGCGTTCCTCGCGTCGCCGGCGAGCGGCTACTGTCACGGATCGCTGCTGGACATCGACGGCGGTCAGACCAGAACCCTGTAACGAAAAACGAACAACGAAAAACGAGAAGCAACGAAACGGGCGATGGACGCGATTAAGGTCAGCGACGAAGGACTCGTTGCGAATCTGTATCTGCCCGCGACCAGCGGCACGGCGCCGGCCGTCATCGTGATTTCAGGATCGGACGGCGGCATCGCGACCGCCTCGACGTTCGGCGAGCCCCTGGCGGCGCTCGGGTATGCCGTGCTGTCGCTCGCCTACTTCGCGATGGACGGTCTGCCGGTCGACCTGGTCGAAGTCCCACTGGAGTACTTCAACCGCGCGATCGACTGGCTGCACGCGCATCCGGCCGTCGATGCCGAACGCCTGGCGCTCTTGGGCCACTCGCGAGGCGGCGAAGGGGCGCTCGTCATCGCCTCGACGTACTCCCAGATTCGTCTTGTCGTCGCCAACGTCCCGAGCCATGTGATCTGGAACGGCATTCATCCCGTGCCGGGCACGAAAGTGTCTGCGTGGAGTCTGAACGGCGTCGGGCTGCCGTACCTCTCGCTCGCCCATCGGCCCGAGGACGGCAAGTGGTGCGAGGCCTTCGAGGACAGCCTGCGTGTTTCTCCGGTTGCGCAGATTGAAGCGGCGGAAATCCCGGTCGAGCGGATCAACGGCCCAATCCTGTTCGTCTCCGGCACCAACGACGGGATCTGGCCGTCGACGCTGATGAGCGAGCGTGCGATCGAGCGGCTGCGGCGTCACGCGTTTCGTTTCGACGTGGAGCACGCGCGCTACGAGGACGGCGGACACGCCGTCCTAATGCCGCCGTACCGCGTGGGTCCGGCGAGCAACCCGTGGCCGAGTTCCATGTACACGCCGCCGAAGTGGAGCGCCGGTGGCATGCCGTCGATGGGCGGGACGCCGGAAGGCAACCGGCTCGCGCGAGGGGACGCCTGGCCGCGGATGACGGCGTTTCTCAACCGGCATCTAATGTCCGGCTAAAGCCGGACGCTACCGGCGTTTCTTCCGGCCGACCACGTCGAGCACCGTCGGAGAAATAAGCAGCGATGTCTTTTTCTTGCCGGCGGTGAGCCAGTGGCGGCGCAGCGCCGCCGCCTGCTTCGGCGTGAACGGACGGAGCGTCGCCATCTGCGGCATGACGCCGAGAAAGTACGTCGTGAGCCAGTCCCACTCCCTGCTCCCCGGCCGCCCGTACTTCGTCGTCGGCGTGATGTCGATGACGTCGAGTCCCGCCTTCGCGTAGATCTGCGGCAGACGCGCGCCGATGTTGACGTCGCCGCCCTGCGTGGCGAAGAACGCGCCGTCGGCCTTCAGGAAGTTCTCCCATTCAGGCGGCTCCGGCACCATGCGGAGCGTCCAGCGGCAGTAGTCTTCGATGGCCAGCCGCCCGCCGGGCTTCAGCGCCGCGACGAGCTTCTTCACGTGCGCCTCTGGGTTGGGCAGGAACAGGAACACCCAGCGGGCGAAGATCAGGTCGTACGTGTTGCGCGGCAGCGGCGCGTCGACGAGGTTGCACTGCCAGAGCTGGCCGTCGCCGAATCCGTCGCGCCGTGACAGCGCGCGAACGCCGTCCGCAAACGCCGGCGACGGCTCGACGACGTCCACGGGTCCGCGGACGCGACGGCGCAAGTCCTTATGGAGCGAGCCCAGCCCTGGCCCGATCTCGAGCACGCGCGAGCCGCGACGGATTTTCAGTCGATCGAACAGCGCGAGCGCTTTTGGATCCCAGATGCCGGCCTGATGCTGCAGCCGCGCACGCTCCCGCCGCGCGTCGCCGAGCAGATATCGATACCGGGGCATGGACACAGCCTACTTTGAGTTGCTTATTGGGCATCAATCCAATGGTTGATGGATCGCTTTTCACGAAGGCACGAAGAGGTTCTTTCGTGCCTTCGTGATGACCGGCGCCCGAATCAGCGGGACATATTAGGTGCGTAAATCTTAGCCACGAAGTAGAGTGTGGACGCCTTCCCCAGAAGGAGAGACACGATGGCTCGTTTCAAGACGGCTGCGCTGTTCAGCGCTGCCACCTTGGCCGCGTTGGTGGCGACGCCGGCCCTGGCCCAGATCCCATCTGCGGCTGGTGTGTATACGGCGTGCAGCAAAGACGGCAAAGACCTACGGCTCATCGACCCTGCCGTCGACACATGTAAGAACAATGAGTCGATGGTCACCTGGAGCCAGAACGGGCAGAAGGGTGACCAGGGCATCCAGGGCATCCAGGGTCCGCAGGGCCTCACGGGCCCGGCCGGCCCAGCAGGTCCGCAGGGTGCAACCGGCGCGCAGGGTCCGAAGGGCGACACCGGCGCAACCGGCGCGCAGGGCCCAGTTGGTGCGACGGGCGCGCAGGGTCCGAAGGGCGACACTGGCGCAACCGGCGCGCAGGGCCCGAAGGGCGACACCGGCGCAACTGGCGCGCAGGGTCCGCAAGGCCCCGCCGGCGCGGATGGCGCGGGCCTGGTCAACGGCACGATCGCCGGCCAGTTGCTGGAGTGGAATGGCAACAGCTGGGTCGCCACGCTGCCGACCGCCGTGGCGCTCACCGCCAGCAACATGCAACCGTATCTGACCGTTAACTACATCATCGCGGCTGAAGGTATTTTCCCGTCGAGGAACGGGCTGGAGCCGTTCCTTGGTGAGATCGAGCTGTTCGCCGGAAATTTCGCGCCCAAGGGATGGTTTGCCTGTGACGGCCAGCTGCTTCCGATCAACCAGAACACGGCGCTCTTCGCATTGCTCGGAACGCAATACGGCGGGAACGGCGTGACCACCTTTGCGCTTCCCGACTTGCGAGGACGAGTGCCCATTCACGTGGGGCAGGGACCTGGCCTCAGCAATCGCGCCGAGGGCGAAGCCGGCGGCAGTGAAGCCGTCACGATCAACACCCACCATCACTGATTCGCAGTAGTCGCCGATGGATACGGACGTTATGTGGCGCCGGTTGGCGGCGTTGTGTCTGGTCGTGGCCGTCGGCGCGATCGCGCGAGGCGTCGCCGACGGCCAGACGACAGACCAGGACGACTGGTTTCTGAACGACGCGCGCGTGCCCAGGAAACTGGCGCCGCGCGCGGGTCAGAAACCGGTCGTCATCGCCATCGTCGACGACGCCTTCCGAATCACTCACCGCGATCTGGCGGGCTTCATCTGGACCAATCCGAAGGAAATCCCCGGCAACCGGATCGACGACGACGGCAACGGCCACGTGGACGACGTGCACGGATGGGATGTGGCCGATGACGACGGCGACGTCGGAGCTCCCGAGGGAAGAACCGATCTTTATCACGGGACCCACCTCGCCGGAATCGTCACGACGATCGCGCGCGCGGCGTACGGAGACGCCGCCCCGCGCCTCGTACAGATCATGCCGGTCAAGACCATCGCTGATAACTCGCCGACGACAAATCTGGAGAAAGGCTACGACGGGATCGCGTATGCCATCCGTGCAGGGGCGGACATCGTCATCTGTTCCTGGGGCGTCGGCCAGATCACTCGGCGGGAATCCGCGATCCTGCAGGACGCCGCCGACAGGGGCATCCTCATCGTGGCCGCTGGCGGCAACCTTCCCGAAGAGCGCGAGCAGTTCCCCGCCGCTCACAAGGCGGCGCTCGCTGTTGGCGCGACCGATCAGCATGGACAGAAGGTCGTCAATTCCAACTTCGGTCAGTTCATCGACATTGCGGCTTCGGGGGTGGCGATCCGCGGCGCCAGCGCCGCCGCCGACGACGCCTACGCGCTTCGAGACGGCACGTCGTACGCGACCGCGATCGTGGGGGCCGCCGCCGCGCTGGTGAAACTGCAGCACGCGTCTTTCACGGCCAGGGAGATCAAGGCGTGCCTCATGAGTGCCAGCGCGCCCGTGGAATTGCCCGGGCGCGAGTACAACGCAAAGATCGGCGCGGGAAAGCTGAATGTCGAGGCCGCTGTCGCCTGCCATCTCCTCGTTGACGACACGCCGGCGGCCAATCGCCTGACGCACACGAAAGGGTTCCTGCACGCGGGACACACGAAGGCGGCGTCGATCACCTGGGCCATCGAGCCGCCGGGCGAGTTTCTTGGAATCCGTTTCACGCCGGTCGTCGGCAAGGGGCAGGTGGCACGGGGCCGGCTCGAATTCCGCGCCGATAGCTCTCCTGGTGCGCGTGTGGTCGCGAGCCATGCGCTCGATGCGCTCCCGGCAGATGTCTATGTGCCAGGCACTACCGCGTACGTGACGTTCGTGCCGGTCCGTGGCAGCGCCCCGGCTGACTGGCTGCTGGAATATGAAGCCGTCGCGATCGACTTCAGCAAGCAGTACTGCCGCGGTACTCAGGAACTTCGCATGGAGGGCACGCTGACCGATGGCAGCGGCCTCGCCGATTACGCGGCGCGCTCCGACTGCAAGTGGCACATCGTCGCGCCCGAGGGGAAGCGGATTCGGTTCCACGTCGATGAGTTCGACACCGAAGCCAAAGTGGACATGGTCGAGTTCTTCAACGGCGCGCGAACCCTGCAGGAGCAGCTCATGGCGATCTTCAGCGGCCCCGGCACCACTCCGCGCGAGCTGACCACCTGGAGCAACGAAGTGCTGGTCTGGTTTGTGACCGACGGAAAGAACCAGGGCAGAGGGTGGCAGATGACATACCGGTTCGTGGACCCATGAGATCCTGGCGATGCGTTGTCGCGGTTGGGTTATGGCTGATCGCCGGAACAGCCGTGTCTGCGCAGGACCGTGGGAGTCGCGTGACCGGGCTCCTCTCGGACCCGGCGGGTGCCGCTCTTCCAGGCGTCGAGGTCGCGCTGACCGGAATCGAATTCCGCGCCATCTACGCCGCGCGCACCGACGACGTGGGTCGCTTCGATTTCCCCCGCGTTGCTCCCGGCGGCTATCGGGTGGACGTCCGGTACCCCGCCATCGTCCCCGTAGTTGACGCGTTGACGGTGGCGGCCGGCCGGCCGCTGACAACGGACATCAGCACGGCGTTCAAGGTGCAACTCGGCCTGACGTTGCGCGCCGCCTCGGCTGACGCCCTGCGGCGCTGGGTCTCCGGCGGCCCGAGTCCGGCGGGGCCGATCGAGTGGGAGTGCACGTCGTCGGCAGTCATGCCTTTGCTGGTCCAGCAGCCTCCGGGGGAGTTCGCGCTCGAGGCGATCGTCGCTCTCGCAGGGCGCCCGGGCATCGTTCAGATACGAGGACTGATCGGCGACGACGGCTCGCCGCGCGACCTGATCGTCAGCTCGGCCACGTCCTCAGAGCTTGCCGCGGCGGCGCTGACTGCGGTTCGCCAGATGCGCTGGGAGCCGGCCCGTTTGCGCGGCGTTCCGGTGCGCACGTCGATGACGATGGAGATCCGTTTCTAGACTTGTTATTTGCACACGTACGAGCCACGGAGGCACAGAGACTACACGGAGGATGCACGGAGAACTCTTTTTAAAAGAGATCCTCTGTTCTCTCCGAGCCTCTGTGGCTCGTACGTGGATCTAGTCGCTTAGCCTGTGAAGGGCCTGGACGCCGGACCGCATCGACGTCAGCCAGATCGTCACGCTGAGGATCGCGGCCGACGCGAAGCAGCCGATGACGAGCAGCTCCTGCGACGTGCGGAACGGGACGCGGCGGACGCGCTGGAAGAGGTAGATCGACGCCGGCCAGCCGAGCAGGACGATCATGACGATGACGAAGAGCACGGCCTGGATCATGAAGGCGACGCCGCCGTACGATCCGGCGACCTGCGTGGGGTCGGCGTCGAATCGCGGATAGCGCGCGCCCATGCCGATGGCGAGGCCGCAGAGCGCGAAGCTCATGAAGACGATCGCGACGGCGGCCATCCCTTTGAGAAACGGATCGACGCCGAGGAGCTCGTTGCCGACGACGGTCAGTCCCTCGGTCAGCAGGAGCACCGGCACGAGGCCCGTCCAGAACTTCGACCACAGAAAATCACGCAGCGAGACTGGCGACGTGCGGATGATCCAGAACGCCGCGCCCTCGGCCGACACGGCCGGAAAGACGAACCGGACGGCGACCGTCGCCATCACGAACCCCGCCATCCCGAGATTCACGAACGCGTAGATGTTCTTGACGAACCCCGCCATGTAGGGGATGCGCTCGAGATCAAGAACGCGGAAGTTGTAGAGGTAGACCGCCACGAGCGCGAGCAGTAGCAGCAACTGCGACCACTGGCTGACGTCGCGCAGGAAGATCTTCAGGTCCTTGACCAGCATCTGCCGGCGGACCGGCGTCCACGGCAGCATCGACACGATCGCATCGAGCGCCTTCAGTTCCGTGAACCGCGCCTTCGGCGCCTCCTGCGATCGGCTGAAGCCGGTGAAATACCACCGCTCGTTCGCCATGCGGGAGACGACGATGGCGGCGCCCGCCGAGAGCCAGAGCGCGGAGAAATGCAGCCAGTCGGGTGTGCCGCGCAGGGCCGAGAACAACGTCTCGCCGGCCCAGAAGCTCGGCAGCATCGGCGTCACCGGCGACTGCAGGGTCGCGAAGAAGTCGGTGAGGTCGGGCAACGACTCGACACGCATCAGTTGCTCGGGCCGGATGAAGCGGAGCAGCAGCACGAGGCTGGCCGCGAAGAGCAGCCCCATGAGCATCAGGATGTCGCGCGCGCGCTTGGCGGGAAACGTGTTGACGAGCACCAGCGTCATCAGCGAGCCGGCGGCCACCGGGATGACCGCGAACGGCACGGTGGTGAGCACCGCCGTCACGTAGAAGCCGGGGCCGGCACAGCGCGCCGCTCCGACGCCCATCAGCACCGGCGCGAGGAAGATCACGACCATCCACGACGACTGCGCCACGGTCCGGAAGAACCTCGCGTGAAACAACCGCCGCACGGGCACCGGCGCCGTGAGCAGCAGCCGGAGATCCTCGGACAGAAAAAATGTCGACAGCGACGTGACGACGCCGCTGAAGGCGAGGAACGAGAGAAACGTGAGGAACAGCCACGACAGCCCGAGCCGCAGCAGGTAGTCGCCCAGCTCTTCATAGCTCTCGAGCTGCGTCGTCAGCCAGTACGCGCCAGCAAAGAGCGCCCAGACGACGAGCAGGCCGATGGCGAAAAACATCAGGCCGCGCGTCAGGTCGCCGCGCTCCCGCCGGCGCGCGCGATTGCGCGACGCCAGGACGCTCGGCAGCAGCAGATAAGGGAAAGCCTGCACTAGACGATCTCGTCGATTTCCTGGAGGCCGCTGCCGCCGGTGAGCTTGAGGAAGACCGACGTCAGGTGATCGTCGCCGCCGTCGCCCATCGCGCGAATCTCGGCGACCGTGCCGCGCGCGATGATCTTGCCCTTGAGGATGATGCTGATGCGATCGCACATCTCCTGCGCGACTTCGAGCGTGTGCGTGCTCATGAGGATGCCGACCCCGCGCTGGCTCATCTTTCGAAAGACGTCCTTGATGAGCCGCGCGCCGCGCGGATCGAGACCGACCATCGGCTCGTCGACGACCACCGCCTGAGGACGATGAAGGAAGGCGGCGCTCATGACGAGGCGCTGCTTCATGCCGTGCGAGAAGCTTTCAACGAGTTCGTTTTCCCAGCGGCCGAGCTCGAACAGGTCGAGCATCTCTTTCACGCGGGGACCAATGCCGCTGCCGTCCAGGCCGAACAATCCGCCGTGGAAGCGCAGGAATTCGCCGGCCGTGAGCTTCTCGTAGATGTAGGGCCGATCGGGAATGAAGCCGAGCGACGCCTTCGCTGCTTCCGGGTCCTTCGCGAGGTCGTGGCCGTTGACTTCAATCCGCCCCGACGTGGGTTTGAGCAGGCCCGCAATCATCCGCAGCGTCGTCGTCTTGCCGGCGCCGTTGGGGCCGAGGAAGCCGTGGATTTCGCCGGCCTTGACGTCGAGGCTGACGTCGTCAACCGCCGTGAACTTGCCGTACGTCTTGACGAGGCTGTGAATGGCGATCATGGCGTTGCGCTCAGCGTCAACGCGTACACGCGCAGCAGGTCTTGCGGGTGGGGAGCGGCACGGCCAGCGGACCGAGATCGGCGGGCGGTGTGGCGCCGGCGAGGATTCGCGGCGCGTTGGGGTCGATGTCGAGATCGAGGATCGTCATCTTGAGCCGGCCGATGAGCGGCAGAATCGCCGTCTGCTTTTCGAGGCCGCCGCGCGCGAGGCGGACGTGCGTCGCGTCGGCGGGAAACTGGTTGAGCGTCGGATCGACCGGCAGCCACAGCCCCCGGTTGTTGCCTTCGTCGATGTAGACCTCGGGCCATGCGTGGTAGTAGAAGGCGCCGCGGACAAAGACCAGGCCGACGTTGATGCGCGCGGGGATGCCGGCGGCGCGCGCCATGGCGACAAAGAGCGAGGTGTGCTCGTTGCAGTCGCCGACCTTGGTGCGCAGGACCTCTCGCGCCGACGGGATGCTGACCGTCGGTTTCTTGTCGAGCAGGCCGTTGACGTAGCGGGTGAGGCGCTCGGCCTGCGCGCGTGTCCCAGTGACGCCCTTGAGCGCGCGCGCCGCTTCGGCGCGGATGTCCGGATCGTCGCTTTCGATCAGCGGCTCGGCGGACAAGTACTGCTGGACGTTGTCGTCCGCGAGATCGGCCTTGAGCGTCCGCGGATCGCGCACTTCGACGATCGTCCCCGAGGCGCGCGTGCCGGCGGCTGAGGTCTGCGACCCGCCGTCGAGATCGGGCGACGACAGGTCGGCGCCGCTCAGCCGGATGCGCAGGCGCCGGACGTCGCGCGGTTCGTCGATGCGCTCTTTCGTGATCGGCACGATGGCCGCCGCGTCGTACATGTCGGTCTGGATCTTCATCGGCACGGCCATCGCGCGGGCGCGCTCCGGCGTCTCGCGGACGGTGATGAGCCCGAGCGGGCTTTCCTCGCGCACGACCTCGCCGGTGTCGGTGACCCACGACGTGGTCCGCAGGCCGGAAAACTCAATCTCGACGCGAAATGCCGGAATCGGCCGGCCCGAGCCGTTATTGACGAGCTCGCGCTTGCCGACGTCCACCGTCACCGGCGCGTTATGTAATGTCGCGGGGTCGAAGACGGTCCAATGATGCCGGGCGCCGGGGACCAGTCCGCCGCTCGCGAGTCGTC
>Ga0209488_10003636_pt1 | contig 12316 bp, 6 predicted proteins | sample Rivendell_Oct201_8_FD_188349 | JGI IMG/M metagenome (GOLD analysis project Ga0209488, IMG submission 188349) | Vadose zone soil microbial communities from the Eel River Critical Zone Observatory, Northern California, USA -... | ecosystem: Environmental > Terrestrial > Soil > Vadose zone >...
GCCGACGGCGATGGTCGCGAACCTCGAGCGCGCTTCCTGCCGCATCTGGACGCTGAAGTAATAGGTGCTGGCGGCGGAAAACGCCAGGCTCGCCGCGAGCACGGCCCAGCGCAGCCACCGATGGTGCATCGGCAGCTGCCGCAGCCGCGCGATCACATCCGGCTTCGCGTCAACGGGTGCGGTCATGGTTGTTCGTCCGCGCAGTTGGGCGTTGGGGCATTCCGGCCGTTAGTCTACGCATTTGCGTTTCCCGATAAGAACGGTGATCGCGTCGAAATCGACGGGCTTGCTGAAGAGGTAGCCCTGCATCTGGTCGCAGCCGAGGCGCTTCAATGCGCTCGCCTGGTCCTCGGCATCGACGCCTTCGGCGACGACTTTCAACTGCAGCGAATGCGCCATCGAAATGATCGTCGAGACGAGCGTCATGACAGTCGGGTCCTTGAGCATGGTGATGATGAACGAGCGGTCGATCTTGAGCGTCTGCACCGGCAGCTTCGCCAGGTATCCGAGCGAGGAGTAGCCGGTGCCGAAATCGTCGATCGCGACCTCCACTCCGAGGAGGCGCACCTCCTCCAGCTTTTCGATGCTCGCCTTGACGTCCTCCATGATGAGGCTTTCGGTGATTTCCAGGTCGACGGGGGGCGCGCCGGTGTCCGTGCCGAGCACCTTTCGCACGGACTCGACAAAGTCGCGCCGGCGAAGCTGGACCGGCGAAACGTTCACCGCGACCCGGGGTGCGGCGAGCCCGAGCTTCAGCCAGCGACGATGGTCGAACGCCGCCTGGCGCAGGGCCCAGGCGCCGACCTCGAAGATGAGGCCCGTTTCCTCCAGCAGTGGAATGAACTGCATCGGCGGGACGAGCCCCAGCCCCGGACTTTGCCAGCGGATCAGCGCCTCCACGCCTTCGATGCGTTTCGTCTGAACGTCGAACTTCGGCTGGTAATGCAGCACGAATTCCTCCCGCTCGAGCGCCTGCCGCAGCTTGCTTTCCAGCGCGAGCCTTTCGGCGATGCGCTCGGTCATCTGCTGCGTGTAGAAGAGGTAACGCTCGCCGCTGGTCTTGGCCTTTTTCACGGCGGCCTCGGCGTTCCTGAACAGCGTGTCGGCGTCGGCGCCGTCGTTCGGGAACATGGCGATGCCGACTTTGGCGGAGATCCGGAGCTCCGCGTCTCCGACGCGGAACGGTTCGCCGAAGCATCCCCGCAGCTTGTCCTCCGTGCGCCGCGCGACTTCCTGCTCGGTCTCCACCTCGGGCATCACGATTGCGAAGTCGTCCGGGCCGACGCGCGCGAGGCGCCCGGGATCTCCGCAGAAGCGCAAGAGGCGCTTGCCGGTTTCCTTGAGAATCTCATCGCCGACGTGCCGGCCGAGCGAGTCGTTGATGGCTTTGAACCGGTCCACGTCGACGAGCATGACCGCGAGCTTGCGCTGTGCCGGCCCTGCGTCGTGCACATGCTGGTCGACGCGATCGCGGAACAAAGTCGCGTTGGCGAGCCCGGTAAGCGCGTCGTAATACGCGAGATAGTTCAGCTTCTCTTCTTTCGTGATGTGATCGAGCGCGTACGAGATGTCGCTGGCGAGCTCGAGCAGCAGCTTCATCTCCTCGTCGTCGAAGAATCCCGTCTCGCTGGCGTAGAGCGCGAGCACGCCGATGCCCTCGTTCTCGACGATGAGAGGCAGGAAGACCAGTGAATTGATGCCGCGCTCTCTGCACTGCTCCTTCATCTGGGTGCGGGGATCGGTCTGTATGTCGTTCGCGATCATCGCCTTCCTTTCGCTGATCGCGCTTCCCGACATTCCGCGCCCGGCTGCGCGGTTCGCGCTCAGAGAGAGGGGCGCCGGGGCCAGGAACTTCTCCGCCCCGCCGCCCCAGGCGACGGGCTTTACCCGGCTGGTTTCGCGGTCGACCAGGCCGATCCATGCCATCGGAAATTGTCCGGCCTCTACCGCGATGATGCAGCTTTCGCGGAACAGCTCGTCCCGGTCGCGCACCCGGACGATGAGGGTATTGATTCCGCTCAGCACCGCGTACACGCGGTTGAGGCGCCGGATCTTGTCCTCGGCCTGCTTCTGCTCATCGGCGGCGCGCTTGTGCTCGGTGACGTCCTCGGCGACGCCGGCTATGCGGTAAGGCCTGCCTTCCGGGTCGGGAACCGGGAACGCCCTGTCGCGGATCCATCGCGTCGAGCCGTCCGGCCGGACTATCCGGTACTCCTCGTCGTAGTCTCCCCGCGCCTGCTTTGCAACGGCCGCTTCGAGAACGCGCTGCCTGTCCTCCGGATGGATGGCGTCGATCCAGTCGCGCGGTGAAGCGTGGAGGGCCTGGCAAGTGCGGCCCCAGATCTTTTCGTACGCCGGACTGATGTAGAGCATCTCGCTCTTGGATGGGTCGGTCAGCCAGAACACTTCGGTGATGTTCTCGGTGAGCTGGCGAAAGCGGAACTCGCTCTCGGCCAGAGCCTCCTGCGCCTTCCTTCGGTCGGTGACATCGCGCACGATGCCCTGGTTCATGCCGTTGGATAGGCGCCGGACCGACATCTCGACCGGAAACAGCGTGCCGTCCTTGCGCCGCATCATGCGCTCGAACAATCGGGTCTTGACATCGCCGAGGTCCGCGAGGCGTTGGGCGAACAACGCCTTTTCCTCCTCGGCATAGGTGTCCCCAGCGCCGAGCCGCAACAGCGCATCCTCGCTATAGCCCAGCATTTCGCAGAACCGCGGGTTGACGAGCTTGAAGTTGCCCTGCACGTCCGTGACGAAGATGCCGTCGGAGGCCTGCTCGATGAGCTCGCGAAATTTGGCCTCGCTTTCTCGAACTGCCTGCTCGGCGTGCCGGCGCTCCGCGATCTCGACTTGCAGTTGCGCCGCGTGGCGCTGGATGACGTCGTAGAGGACGGCGTTTTCGTAGAGCACCGCGAGCTTCGCGGCCATCATCGCCGCGAGGCGCTCGTCTTCCTCGCTGAATCCGCCCTCGCCGCGCTTGTCGGCGAAGTAAAGCCAGCCGTACACCCGCTCCTTGGAGGCGACTGGAATTCCGAGAAAATTGTGCACCAGTGGATGGTCGGGCGGGAGTTCGTCCGCGCCCATCCGTGCATAGGTGCCCTGCCCGCGAGCTTGGCGACGCCCCGCAAGCAGCGCTCCCAGAATCCCGGCGCGGCCGCCATCCGCATTCCGGTAAATGCTCGCCTCGATGCCTTTGGAATAGATGAACCTTAGAGCCTCCTCCTGCTCGTCCAGCATCCCGATGGCGGCGTATTTCGAATCGATGATGTCGCAAGCGGCGGCAAAGAACAGCTCCACCAGGCGCGCTGGATTGCGCTCGGCGGTCATCTCCATGCCGACTTCGATGATCGCGGAAAGCCGCGACGCGATGCGCTGCAGGCTCATCACGTTCTCGGAGAATTGCTCCGACAACTGCCGTACCTGGTCGCGCCTGTCGCGCAGTTTCGCGCTTCCCTCGACGATGTCGTCGAACTTCGACTTGACTGACTGGAGATCGTTGACGTATTCGGCGAGCTTCTCGTCGATCTTGTGAAGCTCGCCCGCCTTCTCCACGCTCTTGAGCTCGGGGATACGCTCGGGAACGGCGTTCGTCTTCCCGAGCGCCTCGTTCACCGCCGCAAGAATCCTTTCCGGATCGCAGGGTTTCGGCAGGACGATGCGCACGCCGCAGGAGTCCGCCAGCGCCTTGGCCTGCGGCTCGCTGTACGTCGCGGTGTAGAAAATGACCGGTATCGGTGCGAGGTCCGGATCGGCCTTCAGGTGCCCGACGAATTCGTAGCCGTCCATGGTCGGCATCAGGATGTCGGTGATCACCAGATCCGGGCGCTCGGCGCGCACGCGCTCGAGCGCCTCCGCCCCGTTCGCGGCTTCGAGAAGACGATGGCCGCCGTAGCCGAGCAGCGTCACGAGGAACTGGCGGTTCGTCGGCCGGTCGTCGACGATCAGGATGGTGGCCATGATCCGGTCTGCGCGTTACGTTCCAGACGTACTCGCTTGCTCCTCTCCGATACGGAAATAGAACGTCGCCCCTTCATTGACCTTGCTTTCGGTCCAGACCCGCCCGCCGTGGCGCTCGATCACGCGCCGCACCGTGGCAAGGCCTATTCCGATGCCCTCGAATTCATCCTGGCGGTGCAGGCGCTGAAATACCTTGAACAGCTTTTCCCCGTGGCGCATGTCGAACCCCACGCCGTTGTCGCGCACGAAGAACGCCTCCTTCCCGTCGTCCGCGGTCTGCGTTCCGACCTCGATCTTCGGCTTCGCGTGTCGCGACGAATACTTGAGGGCGTTCGACAGGAGATTGATCCACACGATCCGCAGCAGCACCGGGTCGCCGCTCACGGCGGGAAGCGCGCCGATTTTCCAGCCCAACGCCGGGCGCGCCGCGTCCGGCCCGAGCTCGCTCCGCGCGTCCTCGACCAGCTTCGCCATGTCCACGCGTTGGCGTTGCAGCCCCGCGCGTCCCACGCGGGACAGCCCCAGCAAGCCGTCGATCATCTTTCCCATCCCGTCCGCGGCCTGGACGACGGTGTTCAGATGCTTCACCGAAGCCTCGTCCAGGCCGCGCGACTCGTCGAGCGCCATCCGCGCAAAGCCGTCGATGTGCCGCAGCGGCGCGCGCAGGTCGTGGGCGACCGAAAAGGAAAATGCCTCCAGCTCGCGATTGGCCGCTTCCAGGGCCGCGGTGCGCTCGTCGACGCGCCGCTCGAGGCTTGCGTTCAGGCGCAGGATCTCGCTTTCGGCGCGCTTGCGCTGCTGCACTTCGATCTGCAGCCCGGCCGCGTGGCGCTGAATGGCGTCGTAGAGGGTGACGTGTTCGTACAGCGGCGCAAGCATCTCCGCCATGGTGGCCGCGATGCGCTCGTCCTCTTCGCTGAAGCGTGCTCCGCCCGTTTCTCTGGCGAAGTAGATCCAGCCGCAAGCCCGGTCCCTGAAGAGGAGCGGGCCTCCGAGGATTTCGCGAACCACCGGATGACCGGGAGGGAATCCTTCCATGCCTCGTGTCTCGGCATCCGCGACCCGGCGCAAGAAGCTGTACTCGGAAAGCAGCGATCCCGGCAGCCCGCTTCGGGCGCTCCGATCGTAGATGCCCGCATCGATATCTTTCGTGAAAAGGTGCTTCACGGTCCGTTCCCCTTCGTCCAGAACACCGACCGCGGCGCAGTCCGACTCTATGATTCTGCAAGCCGCTTGGAAAAACTTCTTGACCATGCTCGCAGGATCGCGCTCGGACATCATGTCCATAATGACTTCGACGAGAGTGGAAAGGCGCGACGTGATCCGCTGCAGATCGGCGATGTCTCCGGAGAACCTTTCCGAGAGAGGGGGCGTCCGCTCGCGTTTTTCGAGCACTGCCGCACCGCGCTTCGTGACGGCTTCGGTCCCTTTTGCGGAAGCTGGGGTCCCGGCGACCGCGCCGAGCACCCGCCCTACCGCCGCCAGAATTTCCTCCGGGTCGCTGGGCTTCCTGAGCACGGTGTCGACATTGCAGGCTCTAGCGAGGAGCTGCGCTTCCGGGGTGCTGTAGGTGGCGGTATAGAAGATGATCCGCGTCGAAGCGATCTCCGGGTCAGCCCTCAGCTCCTGGACGAATTCGTAGCCGTCCATCGTCGGCATGAGGATGTCGGTGATGACCAGGTCGGGATGCTCGGCGCGGACAAGGCCAAGGGCCTCGGCGCCGTCGGCGGCTTCGAAAAGACGATGTCCGGTGTAGCCGAGCAGCGTCAGCAGGAACTGGCGGTTCGTCGGGCGATCGTCGACGATAAGTATCTTTGCCATCGTTGCGCGATCAGGATTCGCCGGGCGGCCGGCGGGCGCGCAGCCCCGGCGGCAGGAAGCCTTCGACCGTCCGGACAAATGTCTCCGGGTCAATGGGCTTGGACAGGTAGCCGTCGAAGCCTGCGGCCAGCACGTTGTTGCGATCTCCGGGCATCGACAACGCGGTGACCGCGATAACGGGAATCGGCCGCAGCAGGGGGTCTTTCTTCAACTCTCGCACCACTCCGTAGCCGTCCATGATGGGCATCTGCAGATCGCAAATGATCAAATCGGGATGTTCTTTTCGCGCGCCTCGGATTCCTTCCTCGCCGTCCCGGGCCGTGAGCGTCGCATATCCGGAAGCCTTGAGCAGATACTCCGCCAGCTCGAGGTTGGCCTCGTTGTCTTCAATGATCAGAACACGTGCCGCCATGGTTTATTCCTCCGGCAACACCAGCGTAAAGGTGCTGCCCTTGCCGTACTCGCTTTTCAGCTCGATCCTTCCTTCCAGCGCTTGGGCGAGCTTCTGGCTCAAGTGCAGGCCGAGCCCGGTGCCCTCGTAGCGTCGATTGTTCGAATCGTCCACTTGCGTAAAAGCCCCGAAGAGCTTCCTCTGGTCTTCGGGGCTGATCCCGATGCCGGTGTCCTCCACGCTGATCTCGAGGACTCGACTTCCGTTTTCGGCACGCCGCTCGGCCCGGATACGGACGCTGCCGCGCTCGGTGAACTTGATCGCGTTGTTGGCGAGATTGATGACGATCTGGCTCAGGGCGCGCCGGTCGGTGCGCACGGTCAACTCCTGCGGCACCGTCACCGTGAATTCCAGGCCCTTCCCCTCCGCTTGCGGGCGCAGCGAATCAGCAACTTCGTCGATCACTTTCCTGCAATCGGTGGGGACGAGGCTCAACTCCACCTTGCCCGACTCGATCTTCGCGAGGTCGAGCAAATCGTTGATCAGCGCGAGCAGGTGGTTGGCCCCGGTCTGCACCGTGCGCAACTGCTTCTCCTGGTCGGCATTGAGCGGCCCCGGGAGCTTCATCAGCAAAGTGCCGGTAAAGCCGATGATGGCGTTCAAGGGCGTGCGCAGCTCGTGGCTCATGCTCGCGAGAAAGCGGTCCTTCGCCTGGTTGGCGTCCGCCAGCTTGGTCGCGAGCGGCTTCACCTGCGAGCGCAGCAGCACGGTCCCGGCCGCGGCGAGGACGACCAGCACTCCAAGGGCGAGCTCGAGCTGCTCGCGGATCGGCCGAAACACTTCGGCCGCGTCGATCTTGACCACCATTCCGAGGCCGAAATCCCCTACCGGGCCGTAGGCGGCGACCACGTTCTGCGCGCGGTAGTCCCGGGTGATTATGACGCCGGTCTCGCCGCGCAGAGCACGGGTCATCGGGAGCGATTCGCCGGTGATATTGACCAGCGGAATGGAGAACACCCGGGGATTGAGCTTCTGCGGGAAACAACGCAACTGATCTCCGCGCGCGACGCATAAACCCATATCCCCGGTCGCGCCCATCCCCAGCACGTTCTGCGCGAGGCGGTTGAGCACCGGAAGCGGTTGGTCGGCGAACACCGTGCCGACCTCTCCTGTCGCGTCGCGCAACGGAATATGATGCCGCAGGACAAAGCCGCCGTCCCAGATCAGCTCCGGCTTGTCGGGTGTCGCGAGCGTCACCGCCAGCTCCGGCGTTTTCGCGAAAACGCCCCCGCCCGCGACCAGCTTGCCGTCGACGTCGTGGTAGGCAAGACCGCTGAAGCCCTCTTTCAGAAAGCTGTCGACGACCGCCCTGACGTTTGTCATGTTCGAGCCGTCGTCGCGACCTGCGTGAATGACGCGCAGATTGCGCAGCACGGCCGGGCGCGTAGCGGCGAGCCGTGCGTTGCTTTCGCGCAATTCAACCAGGTCGCGAAGCATTTCCGTACGGCGCGTCAACGCTGCGAGAACATTGTTGCCCACCAGCGTCTGGGTTCTCCCCTGGAGAACGGCGAAGCTGGCGATGCCCGCAGCCAGCGCGATTGCGACCAGGATCGTCGCGCCGACGGCCGTGATCCGGTCGTCTTCCCGTACCAGGAGCGGCGTCCGCGCCCACTCGAACCGCTTCCAGGCAGACCGCAAACCGATTGCGAGAACGAGCAGCCCGGTGGCGGTGTGCACCGCCACACCGGCGAAAAAGTACTCGGGGAAGAGCAACGGAGCGCTGACCAGATAGCCCGCCAGCCCAAGCACGCCGATTGTCGCGGTCCCCAAGGTCAGCAAGCGCACCGCTGCGCCCATGCACGGGCGACCTACGCGGGTCGCGAGGATCAGCACCGCGCCGCTCATCAGGAATGCGCATGCGGTTCCGGCCGACATCCGGCCCGGGGCCTTGCTGGTGTCATGAAGCCACGCCTGCAGCGAAGGCCAGTCGATGCCGAGGTCTTTCTGCAGCAGATGCTCTGCGAGCACCAAGGCCGCGATGACGACGAGCGCGCCGCCGATCGCGGTCGTGACACGCCGGTACCGCTCCGCGTCGGACAACGGTACGAGCAGCGCGCCACCGGCGAGAACGAAGCACAGCGCCGTGTTGAACACCATCGGCGTGAAGCCCGGCAGCACGCGCACCAGAGGCGAGAGCTTCGTTGCCCAGCCGAGCATCACCGTCCCGCCGAGAAGGACAAGCAGGGCTCCCACGAATCCGGAAAGCGGGACGCGTTTCATTGAGCTCATTTCTCCGGAAGCACGAGCGTGAAGGTGCTGCCTCGGCCGTGCTCGCTTTCGAGCTCGATCCTTCCACCCAGCGCTTCGGCGAGCTTCTGGCTCAAGTGCAATCCGAGCCCCGTGCCTTCCTGACCTTGCCTCGTCCCTGCATCCACTTGGCTGAAGGCGGCGAAGAGCTTGGCCTGGTCTTCGGTACGGATTCCGGCGCCGGTGTCCTCGACGCTGACCTCGAGCGCTCTCTTGCCGTTCCTCTCGCGACGTTCCGCCCTTAACCGGACGCTGCCCCGCTCGGTGAACTTGATCGCGTTGTTGGTAAGGTTGATGACGATCTGGCTCAGGGCGCGCCGGTCGGTGCGCAGCGTCAGCCCATCCGTGGGCGTCGTGACCATGAGTTCCAGCCCCTTCGCTTCCGCCTGCGGACGCAAGGAGGCGGAAACCTCGTCGATCACTTCCTTGCAGTCGGTGGGAGCAAGACTCAGCTCCACCTTGCCCGCGTCGATCTTGGCGAGATCGAGCAGGTCGTTGATCAGCGCGAGCAGGTGGTTTGCCCCGGTCTGTACGGTGCGGAGCTGCTTCTCCTGGTCGGCGTTGAGCGGCCCGGGGAGTTTCATCAGCAGCGTCCCGGTGAAACCGATGATCGCGTTCAGCGGCGTGCGCAGCTCGTGCGACATGTTCGCCAGAAACTCGCTCTTCGTGCGGTTGGCGGCTTGTGCCAAGTCGAGAGCTTTTTGCAGGGCCGTTGCCTGGGCCTCGATCCGTTCCGCCATGGCATTGAAACTCCTTCGCAACCGACCCAACTCGTCGTCGCCGCCCACGTCGAGTTTGAAATTCCAATTGCCCGCGCCGATCTCCCTCGTCGCCTGCTGGAACCTGACGAGCGGAGCCAACACGTCGTGATTGACGATCCACGACGCGAAGCCCTTGGTCAGGGCGATCAAGACCAGTCCCGCGAGAGTCACGAACAACAGCTGGCGCTGCGCGCTGTCGATGCGTTCGGTCGCGATGTCGGTCAAACGGAATACGTCGGCGAAATTGTCCTGCTGTTCGGCCAGAAGCCGGCTGAGTAGCGTGCTTTCGAATAGCCGGGTCGTTTCGTCGAGCGGCGCGTCGGAGCGGGATCCGCCCCCGCCGGAAGTGAGTTCCGTGAAGAGGCGCAGTACTTTTGCCCTCCTCTCGCGCAAAATGGTCAGTATTTGATCCTGCGTCGGTATCGAGGTCTGGGTGTTCGCGATGAGGCGGTCGACGCGATTCGAGACGGCATACCATTGCACTTTCGTGCGCTCATTGTGGTACAGGCGGTACTCAAAGGTCAGCAACCTCAGCTGTGAAAGTGCTCGCGCGATTTCGCTCGCCTCCTGACGCTGGCGGTTCGCGACATCGACCTCCTTGTATGTCCACGATATCAACAGCGCGATCAAGCCGATCATCGCAAGCGCTATGATTGTTACGAGCCGTTCCTTGGTGCGGATTTTCATAGGGCGGACTCGCGCTAACGCATCGCGCTTATTTCTCCGGCAGCACAAGGGTAAAGGTGCTGCCCTTGCCGTAGTCGCTTTTGAGTTCGATCTTTCCGCCGAGTGCTTCGGCGAGCTTCTGGCTCAGGTGCAGCCCGAGCCCGGTGCCTTCCTGGCCCTGCTTCGTCCTTGCATCCACCACCTGGCTGAAGGCCGTGAACAGCTTCGCCTGGTCTTCGGGACGGATCCCCAGGCCGGTGTCCTCCACGCTGATCTCCACGCTGATCTCGAGCGCTCGGCTTCCGCTTTCCTCGCGCCGTTGCGCTCTGATGCGGACGCTGCCGCGCTCGGTGAACTTGATCGCATTGTTGGCGAGGTTGATGATGATCTGGCTCAGGGCGCGCCGATCGGTGCGCACGGTAAGGCCCTGTGGCACCGTCACCGTGAATTCCAGACCCTTGGTCTCGGCCTGCGGGCGCAGCGATGCGCCGACCTCGTCGATCACTTCCTTGCAATCGATCGGGACGAGGTTCAGTTCCACTTTGCCCGCTTCGATCTTGGCGAGATCGAGCAGGTCGTTGATCAGCGCGAGCAGGTGCTTCGCGCCGGTCTGGACGGTGCGCAGCTGCTTCTCCTGGTCTGCGTTCAGCGGTCCGGGGAGCTTCATCAGCAGCGTCCCGGTGAAGCCGATGATCGCGTTCAAGGGCGTGCGCAACTCGTGGCTCATGCTGGCGAGAAAGCGGTCCTTTGCCTGCATGGCGTTGGCGAGCTCCACGTTCTTCTCCTGCAGCGCGCTCTCGATGTCCTTGCGCTCGGTGATGTCGCGGATGGCGCTCGAAACCAGCGTCCCTTCTTCCGTTTCGAGCGGGCTCAGGCTGATCTCGATGGGAAACTCGGTTCCGTCCTTGCGCCGGCCGTAGAGCTCCAGACCCACGCCCATCGGTCGCACCTTGGGATCGGCGAAGAACCCGTTGCGGCGGTCGGGATGCTTGCCCCTGTACCGCTCCGGCAGCAAGAGCTCGATTTTCTGGTCGAGCAGCTCGGCGCGCGAGAAGCCGAAGAGCTTCTCCGTCTGGGAGTTGACCAGAACGATGTTCCCCTGCCGGTTGACGATGATGATCGCGTCCGGCGCGGATTCGAGCAGGCCCTTGAATTTCTGCTCCGCCTTCTTGCGCTCGCTGATGTTGCGGATCGCGCTCATGACGAGCGTGCCTTCCTCGGTCTTCAGCGGACTCAAGCTGATTTCCACGGGGAACTCAGTGCCGTCCTTGCGCAGGCCGTAGAGCTCCAGGCCCATGCCCATGGTGCGGGTCCGCGGCTGGGTGAAATAGTTGGAGCGATGGCCGACATGCGCTTCCCGGAAACGCTGCGGCAGCAGCATCTCGACCGGCTTTCCCTTGAGCTCTCCGATCGAATATCCAAAGAGATGCTCGGCCTGGGAGTTCGAATACACGACGCGGCCGGTGAGATTGATCATGACGATGCCGTCGGGCATGGATTCCAGGAGATCGCGGAACCGTGCCTCGACCAGCTTCGCATCGCGCATCACCCTCTGGTGGGTGATGTCCTTCTTGCTCGAGAGAACGAACTCTACTTTCCCTTGAGCGTCGCGCACCGCCCTGGAGGAGATATCGACATAAACTGGCGAGCCGTCCTTCCTGCGGCGGACAGATTCGTAGGCGGAGAAACCGGTCTCGAGCGCTTCACGAAGGATCTTGCGCTCTTCCTCGATGCGATCCGGAGGGACGACGAGGTCGTTGACGGCGCGTCCTACGGCCTCGGCGCTGGTGTACCCAAAGACGGCTTCCGCGCCTTTGCTCCAGTACAGCACCTCCCCTTCCCGGCTCGTTGCGATCACCGCGTCGGGAGATTCATCGAGCAACAATTTGCCGAAATCGATTTTCAAGCCGTCCCTGGAAGCCCGGGTACGTCCTGTCGCAGTGGGGCCTCGGTGGGAGCTATTTCACATCTGAGCGCAAGCGTCTGTCCGGTACCGCACATATGCTCGCTTTTTCGGACAAATGAGCGAAGTCGGGGTTTCTCCTGCGCTACTTTCTGCGGCGCGCCTTGCCTTCCGCCGCCTCCGGGCCCAGGAGTGCCGTCATGTCATCGAACGGCAGCGGTTTGCTGAAGAGAAAGCCTTGCCACTGATCGCAGCCGAGCCGATCCAGTGCCTTGGCCTGTTCCTCCGCATCGACGCCCTCGGCGACCACTTGGAGCCGCAGCGAATGAGCCATCGAGATGATGGTCGAGACGAGCGTCATGATGGCCGGGTCTTTCAGCATCGTGATGATGAACGAGCGGTCGATCTTGAGCGAGTGTACTGGGAGCTTGGCCAGATAACCGAGCGAGGAATAGCCGGTGCCGAAGTCATCGATCGCGATGCTCACTCCAAGCACCCGCACCACTT
>Ga0209488_10003637_pt1 | contig 12316 bp, 12 predicted proteins | sample Rivendell_Oct201_8_FD_188349 | JGI IMG/M metagenome (GOLD analysis project Ga0209488, IMG submission 188349) | Vadose zone soil microbial communities from the Eel River Critical Zone Observatory, Northern California, USA -... | ecosystem: Environmental > Terrestrial > Soil > Vadose zone >...
TAGAATGCGCACTACTTGTACGCAGAGAATTTCATGCTCAACCAGACTTTACCCACTCCCGTACAGGCACAAAGGGGGCAGAGGCCGACTTTGGAGTGGCCAGAGCCACGGACGAGGCGCGGGGTGTAAAGATCGAGACCGTCACGGGGAGGGTTAAGTGCGCAGCCAGAAGGACTAATAGACTGTAAGATGAAGGGTAGCAAACGACAAACGAACATACGCTTTGAATACAAGTGGGATTACCGGAAAGCGGATGTAAAAGCCTGGAAATTCACGGTGAATCGGGATCGAAGAAGGGAAGGTACGTAGAGGAGGGACAGATGGCGACGGGGAAGACTCAGAAGCCTTAAGACGCTTGTTCTCCCGGTGGATTGGGGTCCTGAAATTCGTAGGACGCTTTAGAGTCACAGCCGAGGGTGGTGAATTCCCAGAATCCGATCGTGTCTTACTCGGGGATGGCACAGGACGGTAAGGTGCAGGAGCACAAGACAATGGAAAGTCAGGAGAAGACGAAGTTGACAAAGGAGAAGAGAAGGGTGAAACGGATGGCGTTCGAGTAGCTCTCAAAGGGGTGGATGTGCAACCCAAATGGACTGGAGAAGGCGGAAGAGAAGACTCATCAACGTCGTTTTCAGACCCGAGGTCATCTTCAGAGTCATCCCTTACATTAAGGAGTTTCTCAAGAAACGGTCGACGGGTTGGAGTGCGTGTTAAAATGTGGATCGGTCGAGGAGGTCGAGGAGAACGGTCAATAGGCGACAGGCCAGGGGTGAGTGCGCCTCTCATGGGAACGGGCGGTGTGAAGAGGTGAGGAGATGCAGCCAACGCAGGAGAAAGCTTCTGAAAGTTCTGGGAGTGCACAGGTGGAGGCGGAGACGCATACATTTCGAGATGGGGTTTATGTTCGGGAGATAGAAAGAAAGAAATACCGAAGGCAGTGCCAAAAGGTGTGGACTGTGTCGAAGTACTGCTGGATGAAGAACGAGAGGCGGAATTTAAGAAAAGAAAGGAAGGGATGCGCCGGCCTTGACTGACTTGCAACGTTGCCTCCGAGTTTGAGCTCATTGTCGCTGCGGAGAGAGTGTCAGTTAATGAGATGAGCGCGCCATGGCTGCTCTCATGGCCACGTGTCTCTCTATCCCTTTCTCAACGGCCATGGTGTCCATCACGGCCATATTCACCCTACTCGGCCTCGCCGCAACTGCATATTCCGTTTCATTCACGACACCCGTCACACCAAACGAGCGTTTATGTTTCTATGCGGACGTTGATAAAGCCGGGGAAAAAATTGGTGTGCGTTCCTCATTTACATCCCTTCGACATTCTTCACTATATGTGTTTTCCAGTTCTACTTCGCTGTCCAGAGCGGAGGTTCATTCGACATCGATTACGAGATAAAGGACCCCAACGATAAGGTCATCCTTGATGGGCAAAGTGAACGCTTCGGTGACTTTGTCCTTACTGCCAACACCGTCGGAGAATACTCTTTTTGCTTCGAGAACGACATGAGCACGCTCACTGACAAGCTTGTCGACTTTGACATCATGGTTGAGAGCGAGCCCAGACGCGAAGCCCCGGCTAAGGCTGGGCAACTACAGGAACAAACCGACGAACTTCAAGAGAGTATCTATAGGTTGAACAGCTTGTTGATGAACATAAAACGCACGCAGAAATAGTGCGTCTCCCGTCCTTACCCCATCGCCTCATAAATCTGATTCAGGACCCGGTCTCTAGCTTTCATACGCGTGAAAATCGAGGTTTTTCAATCGTGAGGTCAACGCAAAAGTGAGCGGTCTTCAGGCTCGCAGCCCAAGATCCTCCTAACCCTCTCACGCAATCTCTCTTCACAGCCGCCTTTTCTGGTACGCAGTGTTTGAGACGCTTGCTGTCATTGCCATGGCAGTGTATGTTCTCCATCCGTCCACGTTGGCTTTCTGTTCATTCCATCCCCTATACAGACTCCAAGTGTACGTCCTCCAGACGTTCTTCACAAAAACAGCACGGAGGTACAGGGTGTAGAGTTACTTGCGGGACATGTCTTCGCATATGTTTATGCGATTCGATTTTCTTTTGCCGTTCGTCGGCTTGCTAAGTCCTTCACCCGTGTTCTTCTATACGCCTCTCCCCGAACATAACGGTTACTCCCTCACCGATTTGCGAGTGCCATCCGCGAAGGGGAAATGCTCAAGGAACTGACTCCGGTGATAGAGAAACCGGCTCTTGAGCTAATGATGTGCTCTGGTCGGGATCGAATGAGGACAATGGCCAGTCGTCAGAGTACGGAGGGACTGGCAAGGCCTCTGTGGGGTAGGGAGACAGCAGAGTACTTGTCTTGTGGTGCTTTGACCTCCATCACTAACTGGCCATATGAGTCATTAGAAATAGAACCCCCTACAGCACCCACTGCCAGACCTGACTATGCCTCACTGTCTATGTCGGGCCTTAATGCTCACAGGGGTATAATACTCCCAACAGGGTCACAAAACCCTTTCCACTGCCAGGCCTACTGGCCTGCCCAGCCCATCAGAGCCACCCGGGCTGTCCAGATTGTAGTAGTTTTAGTTTGGCCCACGCAGATAGCCGGAAGTGAGGCTCACTACCACGTGACGGCCGCGATACACTCTGACTTGCTTCGCTCGCTTCAGCTTCAACTGACTAACTAACTAACTAGGAATTGCCATACAACCAGCCGAAGGTCTCAAGGAGATCCCTAAACGGCTGATTTCTGTAAAACTGTACGGCTAAAAGGGTCCTCTCGATCTGGAGGTGCACGTATGCGCTATATATGCTCCTCTCAATTGAAGACCCTTATTAGCGTCCCACACCTGAGACGATCGGACCAGGGTAGCTAGGTTTGAAGGTGAACGCCCACTTTTTAAACCTTACTTCCCTTGTCAGTCTCAATTCTTGACCCCTATCAAGATTCGACCTATAACTGGTAGAGACTAGTCAATAATGAAATGCCCATATTTCAGGCAGCATGTTGCGCCTCTCTCCCCTTCGTTCTTACTCCGCGAAGTACTATCACTGTACCAGCTACTCGTGAGATTTACTATGCGTCTCTACAAGCAGAAGGATATCCACAAGCCACGTCGCAGTCCCCTCGACCTTTCACCCGGCCTCCCATCGGCCCCGTCAGGCTCACAGCACCCGGACCGGCTGAAGCGTGCAGCGGAGGTCGTGAGCAAGCAGATTTCGGGCCACAAGGCCATGGTTGCGCAGTTCAAGGAGATGAAGTTGCCGCGTCCTTCGATGTTCAGCTCGAAGCTGGCGGTTGCGCCCCAGACAGACCGCCCTCGTCTGCTCAAGCAGGGCAAGGACGGGTCATCCCAGAAGCCTCCAACTGTTCCGGTGAGGCCTCCGAAGGCTCCAGCCTCTGCTGTCATTCCAAAGCGGCGTTCTCCACTCTCCAATGTCAGCACGAACTCGTCACCCCCTGCTAAGCCCCCTGGTCTCGGCTCTGAGAAGGCGAATCCCCCGGTAAAGACAGTTTCCACTTTCCGTCCAGCCGCGGGCAAGCGTCAGTCACTCTTATCTCCCATCCGCTCCCAACAGCAGAGAGCTGGGCCTCAGCCTGCGATTTCGGCAGCGTCTACCCCTACTGGAGCCCATCTTGCAGATATTCCCGCCACTCCCCCCCCGAAGCCAGTCGGTGTTGACGAACCTATTCTCTTCGTGTCGTGCTTCCATTCACTCGAGGAGGACCCTGAGCTGGAGGATGACCCGTTGGAGCCGGTCGACCTGATGTCTAGTTTTCAGGCTCAAGTCGCGCGAATATTCAGCATCGGCCTTGGATCTGAATCTGAGAGTGAGGTGGTCAAGCACGGCGAGGTGGTCTGCCCTATGGTCACCCCGGAGGCAACTTCCGCATCCACGTTGGAGCCCATGTCCGCAATCGTGGAGTGGTGGGAGCCAGCGCCAAATAGTGCAATCGAATCCGTTGTCGCAACGGAAGTCAAGAGCCAAACGGACAACTTCGTTCGGTCCAACCATTCAGCGCAGACGGATGGCATTCATGATGTCACGCCTGTCCACACTGTGCAGCCACCATTGTCCGTTGTCCGCCCTGCAACTTCCGCAGCCAGATTCGATTCAGGACTTGCGAAGAATGTTCCGTGTCAGCCCCCCTCGTCAACCGACTATGGATATGTCTCCTCGATAAGTCAAGGCGCCTTTGGCGCCGTCGCATTGGGTATTCACAAGCAAAGCCGGCGCCATTGTGTAGTTAGGGCCATCTCGAGTGCCATCGTTCAAGAAGAGAGCGTTATTCGCGCGGTCCTCGCAGAACAACGTATCATGCGTGACGCATCCGGCTACCCGTTCCTGTTAGGTTTGCTTGCTTCGTTCCACGACAACCGCGGTTTCTACCTTGTCTCTGTGAGTTTTTGTTCCCCGCATTCAGCGAGGTAACGTACAGGTCTCACTGCCTGGTTTCAGGAGTATTGTCGTTCTACTCTGTTCGACGAGCGCATTCATATGCCTACGTCGTACAAGAAGCTTGCGTCAGCCGAACTGGTAAGCCCCTTCGTAACAAGGAGACTCGCGTACTGATGCAAGGACTACAGGCGTGCGCAGTTAATCACCTTCATAGTCTTGGAATCGTCCACCGAGCCATCAGGCTAGAGAGTGTGATGGTGAAGAATGATGGTCACGTCGTTCTGGGAGACTTTGGCCTGGCAGTTCGTCTGGATGCTCCCCACTCGCTAGCTCCTCGTCTTGGCAGATCGGTTCGCAAGGAGAGGAACAACGCCCTCAAGACCCGCGGCGTTTGCGGCACGCTTCCCTACATGGCCCCTGAAATCTTATGCGACATGGAGTATTCCTATGGCGTAGATTGGTTTGCATATGGCGTGTTCCTGCACGTGTTTTACCTAGATCAGGTACGCCTTCATTTCCTCCAGTACCTCCAATGTTTACTGGGTTAAACATAGTTTCCTTGGCTTGGCGAGTACGAACATCCAACGAGCTATCTGAAGGAGATGATGGCTACAATATCCCGCGGTCTCATCCTCCAGGATGGGTCTTTTGGTGATCTCCTCAACAAGGTATAGAAACTCGATTTTAACAAGCTGGTCATGCTCACACTAATACTCTTCTGTAGTTATTGTGCGTAGATCGGGATGTCAGAGCAGACTTCTCTGCCATACGAACGGCTACATTCTTTTCCGACTTGTGAGTGCCTCTGCTTTGTTACCCTGCCTGTCGCTTACAAGTAGCATATACCCCTAGCGACTGGAAGAGAGTAATTTCCAAAGATTCGCCCAGTAAGTACCATTTCCCAATTCTGCTCAACTGAAGTACATAATGCTGAGTATTTCATCAAGTATCATGCTTGTCCCCCACGCCCGTGGGCGATGGTGGCATTCAATTCTCTCTCAATTCAGATTCGTATCCGGGTTTCACGTGGCTGAGCCCGTCGATGATCGTCGAGGAAGCTTCTCCCGACGTTAGCAGCGTAGATTGGTCATTTGAGTCCACCGCCTCTAATGCTTATACCCCTTCCCATTTTGGTTCCCCATTCAATGATCCGTCTCTCGCCCCTTGTGGGAGCTTGCAGTTTTTTAAATCTTTTTCTTTATCTCCTTTATTCCAGCATTCTCCTTGCGACTCCGACCCGGAAGTCCACAGCAACGACGCTTTACGAAACTCAGTGCGTCCACTCGACGAAGGCGAAGACCTTACCGTCACCTTTCCCCCGGGGTGGATTGCCGCTTTCCGAAACTCCAGTATTTGTCTAGGTCAGGGAAAGGCCGCCGAGCCAAGCCGCGAGGACGACGAAGCCCTTGTACGCATGTCCATCAGGTCACTGGACGTCGGAGAAGAGCCCGTGTTCGATTTGCCATCGGGGTGGGAGGAAGCTTTTGTTTCCCCACCCGACGTCACCGTACCCTCTTCGTCCCAATCGCAAACTACAAGGAAGGTCTCCGTCCTCCCTAGACTCAAGTCGTTATGGAAGCGCGCCACGAGCAAGTTTGGCTCGCGGCAGGTGTGAGGCGTTTGCCCGCGCCGCGCATCCACATAAGCATCTACCGATGTCAGCCACTCAGCCACCTTCGAGATTCGTGTGATTTGACAGGTCAATATCGTTTGTATCTTGTTCATTTCTCTCTTCTTTCGCTGTCCCCTCTTGCTGGTTCTCTAGCGTGTGGTAACATACTTGTTTTTTTTTCTTTCTTACTTCGACTTTCGCCCCCATTTGCATTTATATTCTTTAGCTTTACAGCTGTGATACCTTGCGCGGTTGTATCTACCTTTTCGTCCTCTCCTTTTCATCTTTTCTCTATACCCGTCCTTCAATTCCGTCGCTTCTACGTCTTTCCGATTCGTTCCGTATATTTTGTTGTAGATGATGATTTAGGTAATACGTCGTCCCATATGCACCAAATGATATGCTGTCGTCTCTTTTGGACTCACTCGAAATCATGATGTCTGTGTGACCGCTCGGCCAATGAACTAGCAAGCCCATGGGAATCTAAGGGAGTAGGAATAGACACCAGTCGCGATTCAGAAGAAGCCGAGCTTGCCATTGCAAATACTGGAAGAACCCAGAGGGGATAAATCAGAGTTGGGTTCAACTGACATATGAACCGATCAAAACATTGACAGCCAAGTATGCCTCAGGCTACTGCCCGTCTCTGACGCCACTGGCAGAGCTCCAGCAATAGGCCTCCCATCCAAATGCAGAACTTCGCTGCGCGTCTGGGTTCGCATGAGACTCGGCAAGCCCGAATACAGCACCTCGGAGGTGCCACAGGATCGACTTCGGCATGGAAGAGCTCCCAAACACAAGGCCGTTGTTCTCACGAAACATATCGCAGGTCATTGGCCATATTAAATATTCAGAAAGTCCTCGCACTCGCAGCGAATCGTATTCAATTAGGAGACACTTGGAAAGGGTATCGATGATGTTCAGTAGTCGTAGTCCTGTGCCAAAATGACAGACGTATATTTGAGACGGCAGAAGATAAGAGGGCTACGCGAAGATGAAAGTTGCCCACTCCAAGCTAGGTGGCCCATTAGTGCAGCCCGGGAGAACTTTGTTGACGGGTTCTGATTCTCGAAAGCTTCAGAAACAAAATCAGACAACAACTCTCACCGTAACGATGCTCCTGTCAGCAGCAGCCATGAACCACGATTCCCCCGACGTGAGGGATTGGCAGAGAAATGCGGATGCTCAGGTCGTAACAAAAATGGCATGCATGTCCAACGACCTTCAATTGTCGTTGCAGGCTTGAGTAAAACCTGTATAAGTACCGTTATCATCGCCAAGACACAAAGCCCCAATCTCTGATGCTTTCACGTTGGACGACGGGATAGCTGGCGCTTGCAAATAACCGACAAGGTTGCTCGATGTAAAGCAGCGTATACTCAGAGTACATAGTGTCGAATGTGGGCCAACGCACAACGTACGACATAATTGGCCGACCGTTTGAGGGTGTACCATCGATATGCTGTGTCTGCGTGAGTAATCTGAACCCCCTACCACCTCACGTTACGGGTACAGGGGAACGTGATTACCCAAACGCTATAGAGAACCCATTAGGCGCATGGTGTAATATTCGGACAGGAGGCCAACAGCAGGGACAAGTCAGGCAGGTAGCCTGACCCGGGTTCCACACACATTGGCAATGCTGGGAGTTGGGACTTCTGCGGATTTGACCATGATGACGCGCCGGTCACGGCTCCCCGTACAGTTGGCCCCCCTCCCCCCTTTTTTTTCACGCCCGTGCACAGGGAACGTTGTCCCGACCCCAGAATGAAAGGAATCAGACTGACACGGACTGGGCCTGGGCCTGGGCCTGGGTGTACGGTTGATGGCGGTTATAAGGGGGAGCTTGGAGGGTGCAACGGAACTTCGGTTACGTTGGTGGTCAAGTACGAAAGGACATCAACCAACTATCATAGCATAGGATCTAGCCCAACAATCAGCATCATGATGGACAACCTAGGCTATGCAGCGACTCGTGCGTCAGGAACTGATGGGTGCCAATTTATTTGGATCCGGCGCCCACGTATTTGACTTTTGATGGTGAAAACTCTTCCTGCTGAAAATGTCAATAGACTATAAAAAAGAGGCGTGGACATTGCACGTGAGTGCTACTTGAAACAAATGGACATATAATAACCACACAAGGACTGTCATACTGCTGTCATCCAGTCGCATTGACGCATGGTTCCATTGCGACAGCGGAGAGGGTGACGCCGTGAATGGAATCTAGCTATCGGCAAACGTCACTTGGTTGAATTGAGACTCCACCAAGCACGGAAATCTGGTCAAGTCGGGCAAATCATCCACTAATTAGAGTGGTGCACGCTGGTGCACACTTCCCATTCAGGGGTGCAGAAGGTCCGTGGTTGAGAGTCAGAAACAGGAGGCGTCGATACAAACACGAGACACGGGTGACATATCGGTCAAATTAGTAACATCCAAGTCAAGGATGACTGCGCCTCAAATTGTCTCTGTGGGGAAGGGTCCTTCTTCAGTTCAGTAGGACGTCAGTGCATCAAGGGCAGGGGGGAAGGTCATCTCAGAATTAACGGGTCCCAGGTGCCGCATAGCCTGAAACAGGGTGACGACGTAAAGGAAGCCGTGAACCTTACGGATCCCGTTCCAGCCGTTGGCAAGAGGGTACACGATATCGAAAATACAGTTTCCATTAGTGACCTACGCTTCGTCTGACGCGCCCTCTGACCCCGACCCTGACTCGGAATCCAAGTCTGATGATGGTGGGTGGTTCGGGTTCGCAACCAAAAGGTCACCACTTTCCTGATCCTCTGGAAAGAACGCAGAGTAAGCCGCTTGCGAGGATATTTATGTAAGGGTCGTCTGTACCCGGGGCGCAACGAGCAGCTGCGTAGCTCTCTTCGAGCTCAGCGAGAACCTGTTCTTGCACTTTTACGACCTCTGCTGCGTCCTCGCAAGCGCGGTATCGTTCGAGGAGATGTCTAACGTGGCGATGGTTTAGTGAAGCAATTACCACCACTCGTGGGATGAACTAAACGCACCGATTGACAGAGTAAAATGAGCTGCCCCACCCAAAGAGTGCCAACAGTCTTTCGGCCCAGTCGTCATGACCAGTCAAGTAGAATGCGGCTGCAAGAGCTTCAGCACAGTTCAGCCTCCAAGGCTTCCCGTAATTTGTTGGGTTGGTCGCGATGAGATACGGCACTACATAAGCGAGACTCGGCTGGTCAATGGGAGGTTGTGCGGCTAGCGCGGAAAGGCGCACATAAGCGTTCGTGGGGAGACGCAATTTTAGAAAAAGGAATCTCAGATAGGCGTGCCCAAGAGCACTCGACGACGGCAAGGCCATCTTTGTCAATAATATCTTTGTCTGCGGGTGATAGAACTTGTGTGGCTTTCGGACTGAGATCGTGCTAATGTCATCGAGAGCGCAGCGAACAAAAAAAAAAGACGAACGAGAGAACGACACCTCGGAATCGGGAGCTGACGCGCAGTACAGTAATAAGCTTCTGTCGAGCAAGCCTCTTTCCCGAGCACCGCCGCGGATCGCAGTGATCAAAATCCTAAAATTGAACGCGAAATAAAACAACAAGGAAGGTGTTGGAGGCGCGCTTACCCACATTGCCAGCGAGACAGTAATTGACACATCTGTTGAAAGGGGTATAAGAGGGGTTTGAGAGAGAGGAAAGGGATGTACCTGGGGTATGCTCTTCATCGTTCTCCTCGCCGCTAGAGCGAGCATTGGAAATAATGCTCTCGGGCCGGGTCGAGGTGTCGTCAACAATGCGACGGGTTTGAATGATTCCTGCCCTTCCCTTCTTCCGACTGCCATGACCTCGTCCGCGCCCATTCGACCCCGAGTGTGGGTGGTTGCCCTTGCCCTTGGCCATGCTGTGCAGCTGCCGTGATGTGTGGTTACTACCGAATATGACAACCCCCCTGTTCAGGAAATTAATTTTGACAATAAATAAGGGGGAGCTAGCTCGAGGCAGACCCGTCCCCCTCTCAATACCACCAACACCACCCCTTTCCTCCTGTCATTATGCGTCTTGCACTTCTCGCCTTTGCTCTCCTACCCTCTACTGTGCTCGGTGAGTACCCCCTGCTTTGTGAATCAACCGCTCTCTGCCAACATCTGTTCGACAGCCTCGATCGACATCTCTGCGCCCAGCACATCGAGCTACTGGTGCGCACCCCACGACGCAGTCTATACGTATTGCATCTCAATTTTTATCTCTTAGGGTTCAAGGTGCTCCGAACAACCTAATTCAGTGGACTTCCACAGGGGAAAATGCAACCTTTGCGGATGTCGTCATCACGAATAAAAATATTTCCATATTGAATGGGAATTTCTCAATCGCTGTTAATGTTGCAATCGCCAATTCGGTACAATTTAGTCTTTTATCGTATTCTCATTGTCCTGATCGATGTTTTGTAGCCGTTTGCAGTGACAAATGTGACACTTCTAGTGGCAGATGGTTACACCCTCTCGTTCGTCAACACTTCCAACCTCGGCCAGGTACTTGCACAGAGCTCTTCCTTTGAGGTCAAGCCGCCTGGAAGTGCGTATCTTTACCTCGGACTCCTTGTTCCGAGTATTCATGTCCACCCTTTTTCGATGTAGCATCACCTGCCCCCACCACTACCGCCAATCCGACTTCTGGATCAGGCAGCGGAAACTCTTCCGGTACCGGAACTGCTAGCGGGGCGTCTGCTTCTTCCACCTCGAATAATAAAAATGGAAACGGGGCGCTGGGATCCGTTGCGGTCAACCCCGGGTTAACGTACGCATTGGGTCTTGCGTTTGGCACGCTGTTACTTTGAACGCCGAACTTGCGCCACCGAAATCGACATTAATTATGTAGCACACCACCAAAGACTTTTGCCCCCACCTTTATATCGTTAATTTGTTTTTTTCTCACGACGCCTGAATACTGTGAACGAATAAGGAGATTGGTGATCAATGTTTGTTCTCCTGCATTATGTTTCTCTACACCGTATTGTTGTTTTGTCTACACGGACGTATGTGTGTACTATCGAGGATCATTTTCCAATACACCTCTCCCTAACTTTGATTCAGAATGTTGTGATAAGTGTAGCTGGTGGCCCGAAGCAGTCTACGGGGGTGCCCTACTGACTATGCCCTCTTGCCCTCTCTGTCACCTTTCCTCTGGCCAATTGTAGGAAATGTGAATATATGTCAATCTATGAAACACAGGCTTACCAAGCGAGTGGCGTGACTGAGACCGAGGTAAAGTCGGAAAAGCCGCACGCATTCTTCGTCTCCCATGTGCGGAAAATCTGCGCCGAAGCGGTAAGCAGCAGCGAATCCGCTCGTGATTGCAATCTCGTGCATGTTGAGGACTATGGATGCATCAGACAGCAGGTTGAACGTAAGGAGATACACACCTGTCCATGCGCCGGCATAGCTACGATAACAAATGAGCAAAGTGTTGTATGAATTGGGAAAGGAGACGGTGCACCAGGTTCCACGCGTGCCGTTGATCAGCGACATCCAAGGAACGACACGAGCGTAGTGTTGCCATCTGTGGCTCTGCTGCTTCCACCACTTCTCGCCAATGATCAAGTCCTGCTTGATTTCGTCCTTTGTCCAAAGCTTTCCTGACCAATCTTTGTCAAGGAAGATCGTTTGGTAAACATGAGACTGCCCAGCAGAAGCGGACAGCTGAGGCTGGTAAAACGTCAGGTCGAAAGACATCTCCAGCTTCTTGAGCGCGGAAGGGTACTGGTAGGTATAATAGAGAGGGTGGAAGCCGGTCTCGGCTCGCTGCCTCTCGGCGTCAGTTGCGTTCGATGCGATGAGCTGAGGTCTGAACTCGGTCTCGTAGTGCTGTTTGGTCGTCTTTCTGTCAGAACGTCGAGATTGGGTGGGAGAATAAAGTGACCTTGCGCATATATTCCGCGTCCATATGGGTCACGGTCAGATCGTGCAGGTACTTGACTCCGCCAAGTACGCGGCGTTCCATCCAGCTTGCCTCCTTCCCCAAGATGGTGAGTGCATTATCAGCGTCCGTCGCGAGAATGAGAGAGTCGAACTCGGCGGTCCGTAGCTCGCCCGAATAAGGGACACGAAATTCGAGCACCGTACGCTTTTTGGTGCGCGAAATGAGACGCGTGACGGCGTGGCCGAGGAGGAAGGTAACGTTGCCCGGTTCTTCAACTTTGTGCTTCCAGGCTGCATAAGTGTCCGAGAGCTGCGAGTGGGTGAGCGTCATATCACTGAAGGACCCTGGAAGAGACAACGGAGGACCTTCTGGAATGCATACATCTCCGGAACGCTCGCAAGGAGACGACGCTCGTCATACTCGAACAAACGCATACTTGGATCCT
>Ga0209488_10003638_pt1 | contig 12314 bp, 10 predicted proteins | sample Rivendell_Oct201_8_FD_188349 | JGI IMG/M metagenome (GOLD analysis project Ga0209488, IMG submission 188349) | Vadose zone soil microbial communities from the Eel River Critical Zone Observatory, Northern California, USA -... | ecosystem: Environmental > Terrestrial > Soil > Vadose zone >...
CTTCCGTGCGGATTGCAACAACTGTTCACGAACCTCGGCGGGCAGTGTCCTCTTGCGCATGAGTAATTAAGTTGAAGTACGAAAGGGCCAAATCGAGCGCAATTGTAAACCCTCGCTCCACAATTCAGAGCTTTTTCTTGGGAGCATCGCTTGCAAGTGGGAAGGCAGAACCGCTCGTCGACATGATGTGCGAAAAAGCGGGAATCGGAATTGCTTTTGCTGTGTCTCAGGTCTAGGATACTGCGGTCAACACTTCCGTCCGTCCGGCATCTTCATGTCGTGCAAGTATCTGCCTGATTCAAGGAGGATCTATGGGCATCGCAGTTTCCCCGCAAATTCATCCGCGCGTCGCTGATTTCATCGAGAAGCCTCGAAAGATGTTGATCGATGGCAAGTGGATCAGCGCCGTTTCTGGAAAGACGTTTCCCAGCTACAACCCCGCTACCGGCGAAGTTCTGGCGCAAGTAGCGGAGGGAGATCGCGAAGATATCGAGCAAGCGGTGAAAGCCGCACGGCAGGCATTCGATCACGGACCCTGGCGGCGGATGACCGCATCCGAACGGGGTCGCCTGATCTGGAAGCTCGCTGACCTGCTCGAGGCGAACACCGAAGAGTTCGCTTATCTGGAGAGCCTGGACAATGGCAAACCCCTCGGTGTCGCCAAAGCTGCCGACGTGCCGCTGGCGGTCGACCTCTTCCGCTACATGGCGGGTTGGGCCACCAAAATTGAAGGCAACACAATCCCCCTCTCGGTTCCGTATACGCCCGGCGCCAAATACCTCGCCTATACCCTGCGAGAGCCGGTCGGAGTCGTGGGCCAAATTATTCCCTGGAACTTCCCACTGTTAATGGCGGCATGGAAACTGGGGCCGGCGCTGGCCTCGGGTTGCACCGTCATCTTGAAGCCTGCGGAGCAGACACCTCTCTCCGCTCTGCGCCTGGGTGAACTGATTATGGAAGCCGGGTTCCCCGACGGTGTGGTAAATATTGTGCCCGGTTACGGCGAGACCGCAGGTGCCGCGCTGGCAGCTCACTCGGACGTCGACAAGATCGCTTTCACCGGGTCAACCGAGGTCGGCAAGCTGATCGTGCATGCGGCCACTGGCAATCTGAAGAAGGTTTCGCTTGAGTTGGGCGGCAAATCTCCGAACGTGGTTTTCAAGGATGCCGATCTTGAGAGCGCGATCCCGGGCGCCGCAAGTGCGATCTTCTTTAACCATGGGCAGTGTTGTTGTGCAGGCTCACGGTTGTACGTCGAAAAGCCGGTTTATGATCGCGTGGTCGAGGGAGTTGCTGACCACGCCAAGAAAATCAGGGTGGGCTCGGGCCTCGATCCCGAAACGCAGATGGGTCCGTTAGTTTCAGAAGAGCAGCTCAACCGGGTCTGCGGATACATCGAGGCTGGATTCTCCGAGGGCGCAAAGGCTATTGCCGGTGGCCGAAAGGCTGGCGACAAGGGCTACTTTGTGGAGCCCACGGTCCTGGTGAACACCCGTGAAAACATGAAGGTCGTGCAGGAAGAAATTTTCGGACCAGTCGTGACAGCGATGCCATTCGATGACCCCGAAGAAATTCTGACCCGGGCCAACGACAGTGATTATGGTCTGGCTGCGGCGGTTTGGACGCGGGATATCAGCAAAGCGCATCGCCTGGCAGACAGTCTGCGCGCAGGCACTGTGTGGATTAACTGCTACAACATCTTCGACGCGGCCATGCCGTTTGGTGGATATAAACAATCCGGGTGGGGCCGGGAGATGGGACACGACGCGCTCAACCTGTACACGCAAACCAAGGCGGTTTGCACCCGGCTGGCCTAGCAATACGCTCTAGACACGAAGGGCGGCGGTGAAACTCCGCCGTCCTCATTTTACTTTTCCATTAAGAGGACTTTTTCCGCATCATCAATTTCGGTTAGCTTAACTTCAATTACCTCGTTCATCGTGGTCTGGATGTTGCGTCCCACAAAGCTGGCCTCAACCGGCAACTCGCGATGTCCCCGGTCAATCAGGACGCACAATTGAACTTGTCGCGGTCTTCCATGGGAGAAAAGTGCGTCGAGCGCTGCCCTGGTCGTTCGGCCGGTGAAGAGAACATCGTCCACCAGAACAATGTTCTTGTCCTCAATCGAAAAACCGATCTCTCTCTCTTGCACCACGGGCTTGGGACCCAGCGTCGAAAGATCGTCGCGGTAGAAAGTAATATCCAGCGTGCCGACCGGAACCTGGGCATTCTCGATTCGCGTAATAATCTTTCCTAGGCGCTCTGCAATCGGTACGCCGCGGCGACGGATTCCCACCAGGCCGAGTCCATCAACTCCGCCATTTTTCTCGACGATCTCATAGGCTAGACGCACCAGGGTTCGCTCAATTTCGGAAGCAGACATCAGTTGTGCCTTCTGGCGAAGGCCAGTCTTGCGGGAGGAATGTTTTACATTCATTGCCGGAGCGCCTCACAAAAAATGCTTAGGATCATGAGAAACAAACTGCGACTTACGCGTCGATAACTTTCGGGCCGATTGTTCAATGTAGTGAACGGGATCGCCAAGGTCAAGGGGCCGATCATCATCGTACATCGTGGAACAATCGTTTGATTCGACCGCGGTGAAAAACCTAGGCTCAGTCAGGGCAAGTTCAGGACGCGACGCTAGACGGGTTCAGGCGTAGGTACTGCGATTTCTGACAGCGAGAGCGGAGCTGGGCATTCCGTTACTATGACCCGGGTAAGGCCGTTCCAGTCTTCCTTCAACGAACGAAGCTTGATAACAGAGGGTGCAGAAGCAGCAGCATCGCTCGGCAAGAGTCCCACGCCGCGATTTCTACCCAGTGCCTTGGCTCGGTAAAGAGCGGTGTCCGCAAGAGCGATCACCTCTTCGGCGCAAATCGCTTCGAAAGCGTCGCGCGCCCAAGGATACGGGGCCCAGCCTACCGAGCATGTCTTTCTCACCGCAATTCCATGGCCCAGCTCAAACGGTTTCGAAGACATGACTTCGAGAATTCGACTGCAAAATGCGGGAGTTCCAGAAGGATCGGTCGACCGGTTCATGATCAGGAATTCTTCTCCGCCCCAGCGGACCAGTACGTCTGACTTGCGAACCACGCTAGTCAGTCGCTCGGCAACCAGTTGCAGCAACCGATCGCCGGCCGGATGACCATATTGATCGTTCACCTGCTTGAAGAAATCGACATCAACCATCATGAAGACCAGATCCCGATGATCAAGCTTGCGGATGTCGGTGCCGTGCGCACGCTGATAGTTTCGCAGCACCTGTCCGGCTTCGGCTGCAAGGATCTCTTCGAGGTAACGGCGGTTCCACACTCCAGTCAGGGAGTCAGTAAAGGAAATTTCCTGGAGTTCAAGATTCTTACGCTGGAGTTCCAGGCTATGCCAGCGCAAGGAATGCTCCTTGTTCTGCAGTTCGTCTTTCAGTCTGCAGGTCTCCTCCAGATTCTGGCCCGAAGCTCGCAGCAGGCTGAGGAGTTCCTGATCGAGCAGATGCTGCTTCAGAAAAACCAGCGCTCCCATGACGATCATGACGGCCACGGTCAAGAGCAAACGGTAGGCGCGGACACGGGGTGGCGCATTTCCGCCGAATTGTGCCCAGGCCACCATCAGCGGCGTAAAGAATACGGCCAGCATGGCCAAACGGGCCTTCCATATCCCATGGCCGTCCGCGGGAACTTCTTCCATCGGATGCAAACTCGAGATCTCGCGCGCCATAAATCCGATTGCCGCAAACCAAGCCATGGCGGCGACCAGCGGAACATCATAAAGACTCCCTGTGTAGTAGGCATGGTAGTCGATGGCTTCACTGGCAGCGACCGAGCCTACGCAATAGAGAAGTGCGGCGCCGAAGAACTGCGCATACAGGATCCGCCAGGATCCTTGGCTTCGACGCCAGACCAGAAATAGGGCAAGAACGAGGACGAGTTGTTCGCAGGCGTACAAGACATCGAAAGCCCGACCGTATGTTGCATCCGCCGGGTAAACGTATTGCCAGGGGATAATGATGAAGAGGTAGAGATAAAGCCAACAAGTGAGAAGCAACAGAAAATCAAGTGATCCCATGCGCCGGGCGCGTTCGTCCTGATAGAGATGCGGCTGCACCGCGACCGCCGCCATCATGGGAACAATATGCAGGAAGAGAACGACGTCGCCGACAAACGGGTTCGGCGATTCTTGGCGTAAGAAGACTTCGAAGTAAGTCCAGAGCACCTGGGAGCAGAACCACATAGCGCAGCCCAGGGCCAGAAGACCCCAAAACAGTCTGGCTTTCTTCTGAGCGGTTCGAAGATTGGAGAGAGCGGCGACCGCCCCGCATAATAGAAGGATGCTCTGAATCAAATCGCCAGAGGCCGTCAGCGCAAAACTGCGAGGCGCCAGAACAGACAGCAGGATCTGACCGCATGTGATCGCGCAGACCGCGAACTGCCATTTCCTGATGCGCTGGAACGGAGCATTCCCCACGCACAGATTGTAGTTTTGTCGGGATTATCTCGAATGTTACGGAGGTAATTGAAAATGCGTCTCTACCGAATCACGAAAGCTCCGCTACAAACCTTTGCACAAACCTGTAAACATCACTGTATGAATTGTATAGAGGTACGGGTGCCACTCGGAACGTGTCCGGTTCGCGCCAGTCACCGACGATGCCGTTCTCGGCTAGTTCCTTACATAACTGTCCGTTGTCAAGAATTCGGATGGAAATCTGCGCGCCCCTTCGTTCGGCATCGCTCGGAGTGATCACGGAAAACTTTGGCGAAGCATGCTGGCTGAGTAGGAATCCGAGGTAACCGGTCAGGGATAAACTCTTGGCTCGCAAACGCTCTATTCCGGCTTCATCGAAAATATCCATTGACGCTCGCAAAGCGGCCAACGACAGAATGGATGGGTTGCTCAATTGCCAGCCTTCCGCCCCGGTCATGGGTTGAAAGTCAGGCGCCATCTCGAATCGTGTCTTTTCGTCGTGACCCCACCAGCCGGCAAAACGCGGTAACGTCCACGCATGGGAGTGTCGATCGTGAACAAAGCAGCCTCCAACGCACCCTGGACCGCCGTTAAGGTATTTATAGCTGCACCAAACCGCAAAATCTGGACCCCAATCGTGAAGCCGTAAGGGTAGATTCCCTGCCGCATGCGCCAAATCGAAACCGACTACGCATCCTTTCCTGTGGCCAGCATCTGTAATGCCGGCAATATCGAACGCCTGACCGGTGGCATAGTTCACGCCTCCCAGAAGAATTAAGGCGATCGAATCGCCCTCGCGGTCGATCAACGATTCGATATCTTCATCACGGATGCACGACTCGCCGCTTCTCGGCGCCAACTCCAGCAACGACGATGCGGGCTGGAATCCGTGAAAGCTGATTTGCGATTGCACCGCATACTGGTCGGACGGAAACGCTCCCCGCTCCACAAGTATTTTGTGCCGTTGCGATGTTGGCCGGTAAAACGACACCATCATGAGGTGCAGGTTCACGGTCAAGGAATTCATCACTACGACTTCCTCGGGCCTCGCGCCCACAAGGGATGCCGTCTGTTGCGTCAGCAGGCGATGATAGGGCATCCATGGATTACGCGCCTGGAAGTGCCCCTCCACGCCCAGGCCAGCCCAATCGGTCAACTCCTGTTCAATGTACTTGCTCACGGTTTTGGGCTGCAAGCCGAGCGAATGGCCGCACAAGTAAATGCAGCCCTCTCCAGTTTTTGTTTTGGGGAAACAGAAGCGATCCCGGTAGTTTGCCAGCGGGTCGCGAGCGTCCATTGCGAGGGCGAACTTTTCAGTCGCTTCAAACGAAATGCTAGTCACGACGCCTGCTCCAGCGGGGAGAGTTGGCTGCGGATCAACTGGTCGGCTCTTGTCCAGTCGAGATCCTCGACGCGGTCAATCGGATCGCAGAGTTCCGCCAGTATCCGATCCTGCACCACGCCTCGCGCAAGCGCTACCGAGTAAGGAATTCTATGAAAGGTGACCATCGCATATTTCGGGACGAAGAGCTGCGGGTACTTTGCTTCCAGGGCCAGCTCGACTTTCTTACGAAAAAGAAATCGAGGATCCGCCACGCGATCTCTCATTTCGAAGAAATTTTCGATCGCCATGTCGGCGATGGCATCTGTGTTGATTCTTCGCGATTCCTCAAACTGTTTGAAAACGAGCTTCCACTCCGCCCCGTGGCGATCGAGTATCTCAAGAAAACGAGTGCAGTCTTCGAAACCGCAATTCAATCCCTGGCCGAAGAATGGAACGATCGCGTGAGCCGCGTCTCCTAACAGCAAGCATCTACCTTCTACATGCCAGGGAGAACACTTAATCGTGACCATGAATCCAGTGGGGTTCGCAAAGTAATTTTCGGAGACCAGCGGCATTAAAGGAAGCGCGTCAGGAAATCGGGAACGGAAAAACTCGACCAAGTCGGAAGGTGTCGCCAGCTCGGCGAAGCTATCGGGACCTTCAAAGGGCAGAAACAGAATGCAGGCAAACGTGCCGTCGATGTTGGGCAGGGCAATCAACATGTAACTGCCCCGAGGCCAGATGTGAAGAGCGTGCTTGTCAAGAAGATGTTTGCCGCCTGGGCCTGCTGGAATCGTCAGCTCTTTGTACCCATAGTCGAGATACTTTTGCGAAAAGTTGAAACGGTTGAGCTTAAGCATTTCGGCGCGAATAGCCGACGCCGAGCCGTCGCACCCGATTACCACCTCGGACTGGATTGTTGTTTCTTCGGCCGTCTCTTCATGCCGCAGTCGGACGAGCCCTGTTTTCACATCGAGTCCCATGCAACGCCGCTGGAAGTGAATGCTCGCACCCTTGGCTTCGGCTGCATTCATCAGGGCCATATTCAAGGCGGCGCGGGATATCGAATAGATCACCTCGGCATCATCCTTTCCATAAGGCTGGAAGGTAAGTTCTCCGGTCACCGAGTGCATCATCCTGCCCTTCATCGGGATGACGATCTGGCTCATCGCGTCCCACAGTCCCGCCTCGGCAAGAGCATGAATCCCGCGCGTCGACAGCGCGAGATTAATGGAACGTCCAGCGTTCACGGGTACAAGACGCATGTCCGGCCGGCGTTCGTAAATCTCAACGCGAAAGCCGCGCTTTACCAGGGAGGTCGCAAGCAGGGGGCCGTTCAATCCGGCGCCGATCAATGTGACTGTAGTCGAGGTGGGATGCATGGGAAATGAGCTTTACTGAATTGTCTGCGAGAGATTGCGACTGGGCCAATCATTCCGTCAACAGCGTCCGGGCCTCCCACAATTCTGGGAAGAATTTCTTCTCCAGCGTGAGTTTGAGGTAAGACGACCCCGCGCTGCCGCCCGTTCCCATGCGCACTCCTATTGTGCGTTCCACCAACTGAATGTGACGGAGCCTCCAGCTCACGACGAGTTCGTCAAATTCTGTGAGCCGCTCGCATACGTCAATCCAATCGCGATGGTGTGTCTCATCCTTGTACAGAGCAAGGATTGCCCGGGCGCGAGCCTCGAATTGTTCCTGCTCCGTTGCTCCATCCATAGGCTTCGCAAGTTTGCCCATGGCGCGGAGAGCATCAAAGAACACATCATGAAGCGAAGGCTCCCGCAATCGGCGCTCAAGCTGTGCGTGAGCCTCCGGTGTGGGCTTGTGATAGCGGAGCATTTTGTCGTCCTTCAGGCCGCATAGGAATTCAAGTTCACGAAACTGCTCGGATTGAAATCCGCTAGCCGGCTCCAGCTTCGCACGAAACGCCAGAAAGTGGGTCGGAAGCATGGTTTCGAGGATCGTGAACTGCTCCACCAGTACGCGCGTAATTTCGGTGCAGCGGCGAAGCAGGCGCGCAGCTTCGTAGACCTCATCCCGCGAGTTCGGATTCCCCCCCGCGGCGCCCAGGTTCGCAACCACTGCGTCCAGGTCGTGGAGCAATTCTTTGAACCACAGCTCGTAAGTCTGGTGAACGATGATAAACAGCAATTCGTCATGATGTTGGGGCGAAGACTGCGGATGCTGCAGCTCGAGTAGTTCGGGAATTTTCAGGTACGAACTATACGTCAGTTGTTCAGAACTCGTGGGGATCCGGGAAGGGAGCGCCGCGGCCTGCTTACCTGGATCGTTATTCTTACCATCGTCGGCGTTTCTCGCACCATCAATGTTCAGAAATTCTGTTGCGTTGTCGCCTAACAATTTGGCCTTTGCCTGCGACGGAAGCTGGCTGTTCCGAATGAGCGATCCTACGCGCTCCTCCCCAAGCGGAAATGGGTAATCGGAACCAAGCATTACACGGTCGGTCCCCATTGTTCCCACCAGAAACTCCAGAGCGCGTTCCTCAAAAACTGCCGAATCCACATAGAAGCGATCGAGATATCGGCTCGGAGCAAGCTCGCAGACTCCATGCGCCACAGGATGATGATGCCAGGCGTTTTCCAGGCGTCCCAACAGAAACGCGAAACTTCCTCCTCCATGGGCAAAGCAGATGCGCAGATTCCGCGGCAGCTTGTCGAACACTCCGCCCACAATCATTGCCACGATGCCGAGCTGTGTTTCAGCGGGCATTCCGACAGTCCAGGGCATCATGTACTTCGGCATGCGTAGCTGGCCCAGCATGTCCCAGGGATGAACCAATACCGCTGCGCCCTCGTCCGCACAATGGTGCAGGAACGTCACGATGCCGGGGTCGTCGAGGTTCTTGTCGCCAACGTGATTTCCGATTTGCACTCCGAGATGCCCCGCACGGATGCAACGGCTGAGCTCTGTACATGCAGCATCGATGTCCTGTAGCGGAACCTGGCACAGGGACTTCAGCCTTCCGTTCGCTTGAGCGCAAAGCTCACGTGCCGCATCGTTGAACAGGCGCGCGCAATCGAGGGCGTGTTCGGACGGACGATCATAGGCAAACAGTATCGGCGTGGCCGACATCACTTGCATATCCACGCCGTCTCGGTCCATTTCCTCCAAGCGTACTTGCGGATCCCAGCAGGCAGAATCGATGTGGCGAAAGAAGCGGTCACCGACCATGACGTCCGCCTTCCCAGCTTCGGTGTGTTTGATCCACGGCCAGTTGGGAGTGCCGTAGCGCTTCGCCAGATCGGGCCATGCGCGAGGGAGGAAATGATTGTGGATGTCGATAACGCGCATCGTTACTGTTTGCCCGGATGAATTGCGCCACAATGCTTGCACTTACGAAGACTTTCACTGCTGTAGAACTGTTCGAAAAGCGGGGGCAAATCTTTAACGATACTTTTCAACTTCACCTCCGCCCGATGCAGTAACTGGTGGCAGTTCTGGCAATACCACTCAAATCCGTCAACAGCACCTTCGGGGCGCGGCATCTCCACTACTACGCCGATGGTTCCGGGCTGCAGCCGCTGGGGAGAGTGCCGCATGTGTTTTGGCAGAAGAAAAATCTCGCCCTCCTTGATCGGAATTTCGAGAGGCGGTTTGCCCGGCGTCTGCATGATCCGGAGAAAAATGTCGCCTTTGAGCTGGTAGAAAAATTCTTCTGTGGGATCGTCGTGAAAATCGCGCCGATTATTAGGCCCGCCGACGACTGTCACCATCATTTCGCCGTCTTCCCACACTTGCGCATTCCCGACCGGGGGCTTTAACTTTCCTTTGTTCTCTTCAATCCACGTCTGGAAATTGAAGGCTTTCAGGCTTTGTATGGACGGCATCGCGCCTCCTATTTCACCGGCTTATACGCCATGGCTCGGATTTCAATCAGCAGTTGCGGATGGGGTAGTTGATGAACCGCTATTGTGGTACGGGCGGGCCCATCGTAGCTGAAATATTCCCCGTACACCTCGTTGTAGCCGGCAAAATCATTCATATTCACCAGGTACGCGGTTATTTCAACAACATCCTCGAGCTGAGCGTCAACACTTCGCAGAATGTCGCGGACATTCTCGATTACGGCTCGAGTCTGTATGCGAATATCGAGACGTGTGGTTCCAAGTTCATCGACGTCGGCTCCGGCAATCGTGTTGTCGGCACGACGCGCACTCGTTCCTGACACCAGCAGGAAGTCTCCGGCACGTTTGACGTGGGGATACTTGCCCCGCGGCTGCGCCTTTCCCTCAACGACTTTACTCTCGATCGTACCCATGTCAAATGACGCACTGCGCTCCGCAGGTTCGGAGGTCGAACTTCAAAGCCGGACACAAATATTATTGAGTTCCGAATAAAAATTCAGGGAGTGAATACCGCCTTCCCGGCCGATGCCAGAGAGCCCCACCCCTCCAAATGGCGTTCTTAGATCGCGCAGAAACCAGCAGTTCACCCAGGTGATGCCCACATTCATCTGCTGCGCGATGCGGTGTCCGCGCTTCAAATTTGAGGTCCAGATCGAGGCTGCCAGTCCGTACTTCGTGTCGTTGGCCATTGCCACCGCTTCATCGTCAGCGTCGAAGGGCGCTATGTGGCACACGGGCCCAAAGATTTCTTCTTTTACGCAGCGCGCCGATTCGGCCAGTCCAGTATAGATCGTCGGCTGCACGTAAAAACCTTTGTCGAGCGCGTTGCCGAATTCGGGCATGCCGCCGCCGGTCACGACCTCAGCGCCTTCTTCGCGCGCTAGTTTGTAATATGAAAGGACTTTGTCTCGATGCTGCGCCGAGATCAGTGGGCCCAAGTTTGTGCTCTCGTCTATCGGCGATCCGAGTCGCAAGCTTTCGGCCTTTTCTTTCAATGCCATGACAAATCGCTCAAAAATTACACGCTCCACATATACGCGCTCAACGCACAAGCACACTTGTCCGGTGTTCAAGAAAACGGCCTCACTCAATCCGTTTACCGTTTCTTCAAAATCGCAATCCGCAAAGACGATTGCGGCGTTCTTGCCGCCTAGTTCGAACGAAACCGGCTTCACCGAGGGCGCCACGGCCTTCATGATTGCCGCTCCGGTCCGTGACTCACCGGTAAAGGTCACGGCATTCACGTCAGGATGCCGAGTCAGAAACTCTCCTGCCGAATTCGGCCCGAAACCATGCACCACGTTATAAACTCCCTTCGGGATTTCAGCCTCCTGCATGACCTCGGCCAGCAGCGTCGCAGTTGCCGGAGTCTCCTCGGAAGGCTTCACCACAACCGTGTTTCCACAAGCGAGAGCAGGGGCGACCTTCCATGTTAATAACAGCAGCGGAAGATTCCACGGGGTAATGACGGCGACCACGCCCAGCGGTTTGCGGACGGCATAGTTCAGCGCACGCTGGCCATCTGGGGTCTCGGTTTGAAACGACTCGAGCCCTGCCATCCTGACGGCATCGGCGAACACGCGAAAATTCGCCGCGGCACGTGGAACATCCAGCCTCGAAGCAAGAGCTTTGGGTTTGCCGGTGTCCTTGACTTCGGCCTCGACGAAGCAATCGAAGCGCGATTCAATCGCGTCTGCGACCTTATGTAATCGCGCGGCGCGTTCGCGTGGTCCCAGCGTACCCCACTCACCCTGCAATGCTCGCCGAGCGGCAGCAACCGCGTCATCGACCAAGCCTGCGTCGGCCTCGGTGACCTGCGCGATTAGGGTGCCATCCGCAGGGTTGACGTCGGCAAACTCCCGCTTGCCGCGTACGAATTGTCCATCAATGTAATTCAGAATGGACTTCACGAGGTGCCCTGATTCCCGAACCACCTTTGGATGGAGACCGAACTCCACAATGTTCGTTGATCGGAATTGCCGCAGTTAGTCAAATGTGTCAGCATCGGCGAGAGCCGCACCGGCCTGGTCCTTCGCCGAAACGATTGGATCGCCTTTCAGTCCCCAGGCAATGTTCACGTCAGGATCGTTCCACGCTAAAGTGCGTTCGTGTTCGGGAGCGTAAAAGTCGGTGGCTTTGTAGAGCACATGCGCCTTTTCCGAGGTCACATAAAATCCGTGGGCGAAGCCCGGTGGAATCCACAGCATGCGCTTGTTGTCGCCGGAAAGCCGCACCGCCTCCCAGCGGCCGAAGGTTGGCGAACTCCGGCGCAGGTCCACAGCCACATCAAGGATTTCGCCCTCGGCAACCCGAACCAGTTTTCCCTGTGGCTGTTTCACCTGGTAGTGCAGGCCGCGCAGAACGTTCCGGATCGAGCAAGAGTGATTGTCTTGCACAAAGCTCTCCACGATTCCGATTTCCATCATGGCGCGCTGGTTGTAGCTCTCGAAGAAAAAGCCCCGCTCGTCGCCGAAAACTCGAGGCTCCAGCACGAAGACGCCGGGCAGAGAGGTCGGAAGTTTTCTGATGGCATCCATCGGGTAGTGAAGTGCAGGCATCGCACTCATTTCAGAATACCTTCTCCCGCAAAAGTTGCAGCAGGTACGTTCCGTAACTGTTGTTCTTCATGGAGTGCCCGATTCTCTCCACCTCTTCCG
>Ga0209488_10003639_pt1 | contig 12308 bp, 12 predicted proteins | sample Rivendell_Oct201_8_FD_188349 | JGI IMG/M metagenome (GOLD analysis project Ga0209488, IMG submission 188349) | Vadose zone soil microbial communities from the Eel River Critical Zone Observatory, Northern California, USA -... | ecosystem: Environmental > Terrestrial > Soil > Vadose zone >...
GCAGCGGCTGGCATCCTTCGTCGAGACGCCGGTGCCCTCCACCGCCTTCCCCACCAGGTGCTCGAAGTCGACCTTGATCACCCGGTAGTTGTCGAGCGACCCGTCGGCGAGCGGGTTCGATTTCCAGCCGGCGCGGTCCAAGTCCCCCTGCTTGAAGGAGGCCTCGTTGAGGATGAGCATCCCGCCCCGCTTCAGATCCGGCAGGTGCACCTTGAGCGCGGCGGGGTTCATGGCGACGAGCGTGTCCGGCTGATCTCCCGCCGAGTACACCTCGTGAGCGGCGAACTGGATCTGGTAGCCGGAGACGCCCGCGGTGGTGCCCGCGGGGGCCCGGATCTCCGCCGGGTAATCCGGGAACGTCGCCAGGTCGTTGCCGTGCAGCGCGGCCTCGCGGGTGAACTCGGTGCCGGTGAGCTGCATGCCATCTCCGGAATCGCCCGCGAAACGCACGACGGCATTCTTGATGTCGACGTACGGCCGGGGGGCGGCGGATTCCGTCATCATTTCCTCCTGCAGGGGCAGAACCGACAGGATTGTAACCCGGTTTGGCCGGGTGCGGCGCGTTCTGCGCCTGCGGGCCGAACCTCTTTACGCGATGCGTAATGCCCGGATCAAGGCGAAGGACAAGGCGGCCAGGCAGCCAAATGCCAGAAATCCGGCGTAGAGCACGCGCAGGCCGGCCCGCCGGAGCATCGCGACCTGGGTGTGCAGGCCCATCGCGGCCATCGCGCAGGTCATGAGAAAGATGCTGGCGGTGGAGAGCGCCGCGCGCGAAGCGCCCGGTAGACCCCCGAGCGAGCCGAGGATGCCGAGCGCGAGGAAGCCGAGGACGAACCAGGGCACCGGCGGATGCTTCAGCGAGTAGCGCACGCCGCGGCCCTCGGTGACGAATCCCAGGACGAGCAGGGCCGGCGCGAGCAGCACGACGCGCGCCAGCTTCACCAGCGTGCCGAGATCGCCGCTGGCGCTGCCCCAGGTGAAGGCTGCGGCGATCACCTGCGCCACCTCGTGGAGCGTAGAGCCGCAGAGGATCGCAAGCTGCGTGACGGTGAGCGGAAGGTGCGGCCCGACCAGCACGTAGAACAGCACCCCGACGGTCCCCAGGATTCCGCAGAGCGCGACCGCGAGGGTCACCTCGTCCTCGTCGGCGCCCGTGACGGAGCCGGCGGCGACCACCGCGCTCGCGCCGCAGATGGAGGTGCCCACGGCGAGCAAGGTCGCCAGTCTGGGGGGAACGGCGAGCAACCGGGCCAGCCAGGCGATTCCGACCAGGCCGGCGCAGATGAGCAGCGCATCCAGCAGCAGCACGCGCGGGCCCACCTTCGCGACCAGGGCGAAGTCGAGCCGTGCGCCCATCAGGAAGACGCCGAGCCGCAGGACGGGTCTGGCGCAGAGGCGTGAGCCCGCGTCGCTCCAGGGGAGCGGGCCGGCCAGAGCGCGCAGGGCAATGCCGAGGACCAGGGCCAGGGTCAACGGGCCCAGGATGTGGAGGACGGGCGCGGTCGCGAGCTGCTGCGCCGCGAGCGCGAGACCCAGGCAGAGCAGGATTCCGGGCAGGAGCGAGCGCACCGCGGGCGCCTCATACCACGCGCTCCGGACCCCGACCGCATTTCGCCAAGGGAACGTTTCCGCTACTCTTGGCGGGTGGACGCGCCCAGGGTACCGGTGCAGATCGTCGCGCGATCGGATCGCGTGCAAGCGGCGCTCCGATTCGCGGCGGGCGCCTCGGCCGCCGGATCGCTGTCGGCCGGCCTCTGCTACCTCTGCGAGCAGCTGGGCGGCATGACCGGATCGCCGGTCGCCTCGGTCTACGTGCTGGAAGGCGCCGACGAGCTTGTGCTGCGAGGTACGTATGGCTTCACCCACGAGGCGATCGGCGAAGTGCGCATGAAGGTCGGGCAGGGGATCACCGGCACCTGCGTCGAGAGCATGAGCCCGGTCACGGTCAACGACGCGCGCCTGAGCGAGCAGTTCGAGTACTTCCCCCAGCTCGCGGAGGAGCGGTACCCCGCGTTTCTCGCCATTCCGCTGCTCTCCGGCGCGCGTCCGCGCGGCGCGCTGGTCCTGCAACGCGAGGCGGGACCCTTCTCCGAGTCCGATCTGCTGCTCGCCATCGGCGCCACCCGCGCGCTGACCGCCTTGATCGACGCGCAGAACCCCGCGGGCGCGCACGTGATCTTGCGGGGCGAAGGCAACCAGCGCGGCCGCTCCCTGGGCGTCGCGACGCTCCTCTCCAGGGCGTTGCCGCGGAGGGACACCCGCAAGGCCTCGGCCGAGCAGCTCGCCGCCGCGTTCGCGGCCGAACGCGAGGACGTGACGGTGCTTGCCGACCGCGCCCGGGCCGCGCTCACGGTGCCTTGCCGCGAGCTGGAGGAGATCTGCACCACCCTGACCGACGTTCGCCTCGAGGAGCGCGCGCAGGAGCACGTGGCCAAGTACGTGCCGCCTTCGCTCGCCCTGGAGCGGATCGCGGGAGAGGTGGCGCGCTCGTTGGCGCAGCACGGACCGGCGGCACGGCGGGGCGTGGACATCGAGGGGTTTCTCGGCGCGGTCGCGCGCAGGCTGGCTGGGATCGAGCAGCAGCGCGTCCGCCGCGGCGAGCTGGCGATCTCGGTACACCTGCCCGGAATCGTCGCCCTGCGAAGCTGGGCGGCCGGGGCTACCGGCGCCATCTGCGCCACGCCCCGCGAGGACTCAACGGGAGGAGCGCTGCTGACCGCCCTGAAGATGCCGGTGGTGTGGGGCGTGCGCGACATCTTCGAGTCGGTGTCGCAGGGCGATCGGGTCGCGCTGGACAGCGACAGCGGCGAAGTGATCGTCAATCCCAGCGCCGCCCAGGCGGCGGCGTGGCGGCGTTGAGCGATGTTGCGCGAGCTCTACGGGCAGCCACTCTCGCTGCTCACCGACCTCTACCAGCTCAGCATGGCCGCCGCGGCGTGGAGGGCAGGGGTGGAAGATCGCGAGGCCGTCTTCCACCTGGTGTTCCGGCGCCCGCCTTTCAAGTCCGGCTTCACCATCGCGGCCGGCCTGGGGCCCGCGCTCGAGTACGTCCAGCAGCTCCGCTTCACGGAGGAGGAGGTTCGCTCCCTGGCCCAGCTGCGCGCCGAGTCCGGCGAGCCGATGTTCGAGCGGGCGTTCCTCGATCATCTACGGCAGCTGGAGCCGCGCGTCGACATCGACGCCGTTCCCGAGGGGACGGCCGTCTTTCCGCAAGAGCCGCTGCTCCGCGTTTCGGGACCGATCGTTCCCTGCATGCTCCTGGAATCGCCGCTGCTCAACCTGATCAATTTCCAGAGTCTGATTGCCACCAAGGCCGCGCGCGTCTGTCTCGCTGCGCAAGGCGATCCGGTGCTCGAGTTCGGATTGCGGAGGGCACAGGGCCCGGACGGCGCGCTCAGCGCGGCGCGGGCGGCGTACATCGGCGGATGCGCCGCCACCTCCAACGTGCTGGCGGGCAAGCTCCTGGGAATCCCCGTCCGCGGCACGCACGCGCACTCGTGGGTGATGTTGTTCGACTCCGAGCGCGAGGCCTTCGACGCGTACGCCAGGGCGATGCCGCACAACGTCGTCCTGCTGGTCGACACGTACGACACGCTCCAGGGCGTGCGCAACGCCATCGAGACCGGCAAGCGGCTGCGCGCACAGGGGCGCGATCTCGCCGGGATCCGCCTCGACTCCGGAGACCTGGCCTGGCTGTCCATCGAGGCGCGCAAGCTCCTCGACGCCGCGGGGTTCACCCGGACGGTCATCTATGCCTCCAACGAGCTCGACGAGCACTTGATCGCGAGCCTGAAGCAGCAGGGCGCGAAGATCGGCGCCTGGGGCGTGGGCACCCGGCTGGTCACCGGGGCCGAGGACGCGGCGCTCGGCGGCGTGTTCAAGCTGTCCGCGGTGCGCCTGCCAGGTGGACCCTGGAAGCGTCGCATCAAGCTCTCCGATCGAGGCGACAAGATCTCGGTTCCCGGCATCCTCCAGGTCCGCCGGTTTTCCTTGGGCGGCGAGTTCGCAGGCGATCTCATCTACGACCTCGAGGACGGAGCGCGCTCGCGCGTGCTGGTGGACATGCTGGACCCGACCCGGCGCAAGACGATCCCCGACCCCGCCGCGCAGGAAGAGGTCCTGGTGCCGGTCGCGCGCGGCGGAACGATCGTCTATGCGCCCCCGGCGCTGGAGGAATCCCGCGCCCGTACCCAGCGGCAGCTCGGGCACCTGCACCCGGGCATCAAGCGGTTCGTCAACCCGCACCAGTATCCGGTCGGGTTGGATCCGAACCTGCACGAGCGGCGTACGCGGATGATCCTCGAGGAGCGCGGCGCATGATCTACGCGACCCCGGCCTATGCGGAGCTGGGCGCGCGGGTCGCGGCGCTGGCCCGGATCCCGACCGGCGAGATCGAGACGCACCTCTTCCCGGACGGGGAGCGGTACCTGCGCTTGCGGAGCGATCCGGGGGCGCTGGACGCGTACGTGCTGGGCGGCACGATCAGCGAGGCGGACACGCTCTTGCTCTACGACCTTGCCTCCGGCGTGGTCGAGGCTGGCGCGCGCAGCCTGACGCTGGTGATCCCGTACTTCGGCTACTCGACCATGGAGCGGGCGACTTCCTCCAACGAGGTGGTGACGGCGAAGACGCGCGCGCGGCTGCTCTCCAGCATTCCCGCGCCGGGCTCGGGCAGCCGCGTGCTGCTCCTCGATCTGCACACCGAAGGCATCCCGTTCTACTTCGAAGGCTCGCTCCGGCCGGTCCATCTCTCGGCTCGACCGGTGGTGCTGGAATGGCTGGGACGGCTGGGTGCCGAAGTGGTGGCGTGCACCGACGCCGGCCGGGCCAAGTGGGTCGAGCGGTTCGCGAACGACCTCGGCATCGCGCCTGCGTTCGTGTTCAAGCGCCGCCACCAGCAGGGGATCGAGGTGACCGCCGTGGCCGCGCAGGTGACCGGGAAGCGCGTCGTGATCTACGACGACCTGATCCGAAGCGGCGGGTCGCTGCTAGCCGCCGCGCGCGCCTACCGCGACGCCGGAGCCGCCTCCATGGCCGCGGTCGCGACGCACGGCGTGCTCCCCGGCGACGCGGTGGATCGGCTGCGGGGCAGCGGGCTGCTGGACAAGCTGGTGGTCACCGACTCGCACCCCCGCGCGGCGGCATTGCGCAGCGACTTCGTCGAGGTGGTGTCCATCGCGCCGGTGCTCGCCGGCGCGCTCAGTGCGTGATCGCCCGGATCGCGGCTTCCAGCGCGGCGGGATCGGCGCGTCCGACGAAGCTTCTGCGCAGCTTCCCCTTCTCGTCGAACACGAATGTCGCGGGTAGGGTGCCGTCCCACTTCGGCTCGCCCATCGCCCGCAACACCGGGTCCGGGTCGGGCGCATCGAGCAGGACCGCAGGGAGCGACAGCAACTGGTACCGGGCCAGCATCTCCTGCGCTTTCTGCCGATCCTGGGGCTGATCGATGCTGACCAGCAGCACGCCGACGCCGCGCTCCGTCAGCTTCAGCAGTCCGGGCCGCAGCGCCGGGAATTCGTCGCGGCAAGCCTCGCACCAGGTGGCCCAGAAATGCAGCACGGCGGGCCGCGCCTTCTTTCCTGCGGCTTTGGCGACGAGCTGCGGCGCCTGTGTTGCCGGCAGCACGGGCATCGCCGCCGCCGCTGCGATCAGCGCTGCGAGGAGGGCGCCCATCAGTCCAACTCGATCAGCTCGAAGCGGTCGCGCGCGGGTCCCTCTTGCCGCTTCGTTGCCGGACAGGCGGCGAGGGTCGAGCTTCCCTGACCACAGAACCGGCACAAGCCTGCCGGCGAGAAGTCGTGCTCGCCGGGCTGGAGCGTGCGGGAAGGCGGCGGGGAGGGGGGCGGCAAGCGGACCAGCACTTCGTCGATGGCGCGCGCGACCTCCTCCTCGCGCGCGGCGATCTCGCCGGCGCGCGGATCAGGGCGGCCATCCAGCGTCGCCTGCGCCCGCTCCTCGAAGAAGACCTCGATCAGCGCCACCGGCTGCTTCTGGCGGAAGAGGAGCGCCATGCGCTTGCGGCCCTCGTCGCGCAACAGCCGCCGCCGCGCTTCCGGGGCGACGCGGAGCTGGTGCAGCGCGGCATCGCCTTCTCGCTCGCGGTCCTCCTGCTCCCACTCGGCGGCGAGGATCACGTGCAACCGCCCCCCGAAGCGCTCCGCCAGCGGGGCGAACGGCCGGAGCTTGTCCTCGCTGGTGTACTTGTCGGCGACGATGGCGAGGAGCGTCGGTTGGTCGGTCAGCGCGGCCTGCAGCATCTGTCCCAGGGACTTGCGGGCGCGCCGGGCGGCGAACCAGGGGATGACCGTGTACACCCCACGAACATAACGCAGGCTTGACCGGCCGCGCAGCGCGCGCCATGACTCGGCCGCTTGCACCTCACCATCCTCTCTCGCAGGGCCGGCATCTACACCACCCGCCGGCTGGCGCAGGCTGCGCGCCTCCGGGGCGCGCGGGTGCGCGTGCTCGATCCGGTCCGGGTCGAGATGCACCTCGCCGATCCGCCCGGCGCCTACTACGAGCGCAAGCGCCTGGCGCGGACCGACGTGGTGGTGCCGCGGATCGCCCCCTCGGTCCAAGCCTACGGCCTGGCGGTGGTGAACCATTTCCAGATGCTGGGGATCCCGACGCTGAACGGCGCCGCAGGGATCGCGGCCAGCCGGAACAAGATGCGGGCGCTGCAGCTCCTCGCCGCCGGGGGCGTCCCGGTGCCGCCCACCGTGATGGCCGCGAACGCGAGCGACCTCAAGGCATTGGTGGAGCTGGTCGGCGGCTTGCCCGTCTTGATCAAGCTGCTCACCCCCAGCGAGCGGCCGCTGGTGATGGTGTGCGAATCGCTGGAATCCATGGAGGCGGCGCTGGAGGCCGTCCTATCCATGGGGCACAACCTGGTGGTCCAACGGTACGTGCGCCGCAAGCGCGAGCGGGACCTGAGGGCCTTGGTGGTCGGGGAGCGGGTGACCGCCTGGGTCGAGCGCCGGCCGCGTCCCGGGCGCCTCCTCCACACCCTGGCCCGCGGCGCGAAGCTCAAGTCGGTGCGGGTGCCGGCGGCGCTCGACGAGCTCGCCGTCAAGGCGGCTCGCGTGGTGGGCCTCGACATCGCGGCGGTGGACCTGCTGGAAGCGGCAGGCGGCCCGATGGTGTTCGACGTGAACTCGAGCCCCGGCCTCAAGGGGCTGGAGAAGGCGACCGGCAAGGATCTGGCGCTTCCCATCGTCGGGCGCGCCGAGGAGCTCGTCCGGGGTTAGAATGCCGGCATGATCGCCCTGGCGCTCGCCGGACTGCTGGCCGCTTCGCCCGATGTTTCGGGGACTTACCGGATCGAGGCCCCCAAGGTCCTCAAGCTGAGGAAGGGGGAGGTTGCTCACGCGAAAATCGAGGTGGTCCCGCGGAGCGACGCGCACGTCTCGCCGGACGCGCCCATCTCCCTCTCGCTGACAGCCGGACCTGGCGTGAAGCTGGCCAAGGAGAAGCTGGTCCGCGGCGACGCCAAGGAGACAAAGGCCAAGGGGGTCGAATTCGAGGTCCCGTTCACGGCGGCCTCCGCCGGCAAGGACGAGGTGAAAGGAACGCTCAGCTTCTTCATCTGCACCGAGAAGCTGTGCGAGAAGCAGAAGCGCGAGTTCGCGATGGCGGTCGAGGTGCAATGAGCCGGTTCGTCTACGGCGTCAACCCGGTGCTCGAGGCGCTCAAGGCGCACCCCAAGGACGTCGTCCGCGTGCTGCTTGAGCGCGGCCACGAAGGACGGAAATCTCGCGGCGCGGACCGGGTGGGACAGGCCGCCGCCGATGCCGGGGTGCGCGTCGAGGACGTTCCGCAGGGCGATCTCGCTCACCGCTCGCGCTCCGGAGCTCACCAGGGCGTCGGCGCCGAGCTGACGCAATTCCGCTACGCCGAGTTGGAGGACGTGCTCTCCGCCATCGAAGGGACTGCCTTGCTCCTGGTGCTGGACGGAGTCACCGATCCGCAGAACCTGGGCGCCCTGGCACGCAATGCCCACGCGCTCGGCGCTCACGGCATCGTGGTCCCCAAGGACCGCGCCGCGGGGATCACGCCTGCCGCCTTCAAGGCGGCGGCGGGCGCGCTGGAGCACTGTCCGGTGGCCCGCGTCACCAATCTCTCTCGCGCGCTGGATCTGATGAAGGAGCAGGGGATCTGGACCGTGGCGCTCGCGGCGGACGGCGAGAAGGAGATCGGCGAGGTCGATCTGACCGTCCCGACGGCGCTCGTCCTCGGCAGCGAAGGGTCGGGCGTGCGCCCGCTGGTCCGCAAGACCTGCGACCACGTGGCGCGCATTCCGATGGCCGGCCAGGTGGGCTCGCTGAACGTCGCGGCCGCCGGAGCCGTCGCGCTCTACGAAGTGCTGCGCCAGCGTCGGCTTCCTGGCACGCCGGCCCACTGACGCGAGCTCTAGAACGTCAACGCGGCGCTGACTCGGACGCTGCGATTCTCCGCCGGGTGGAAGTGGATGCCTTCCTTGCCCGCGTCCGGCTCCACCGGCAGCCGCGACCTGTAGTTGTAGGCGATGTCGTCGACCTGCGCGTTGAACAGGTTGAGCACGTCGAGGGCGAGACGCGCCTTCTGGGTCAGCCGGTAGCTCACGTACCCGTTGAAGAGGGTCGATGCCTCGGAACGCACGCTGTCGTCCTCGATGAGCGGTCGCGGCCCGAAGTACCGCGCGTACAGGCTCGCGCTCCACGGACCGAGCTCGTGGATCGCGACGCCCGCGGACACGGCGGTCCCGATGGCACCCGGGATGTGGTCGCCGGTGACCGCCGGGTCGGGGTCGGGCGTGGTGAAGCGCGCGTGCGACCAGGAAACGTCGAGGTCGAAGAGGAGCCAGCGGATCGGCCGCCAGCGGGTGTTCCACTCCAATCCCCAGCGCCGCGAGGCTCGTGAAGCCTCGGTGGTCCCGGCGTCGCCGGTGAACACCAGCTCGGAGTCGATGTCGAGCCGCCAGAGCGCAAGCGAGGATTGCACCGAGGGCACGATCTCGGTGCGCACGCCGATCTCGCCGCCGCGGGTCGGGACCAGCGGGGTCACTTTCGGAACCGGGTCGCCCGACCTGGGGTCGACGGTGGTGGTGACGCCCCGGGCGTCGTTCGAGTGGAAGCCGATCCCAAAGTTGGCGAAGAGCTCTGTGTTCGCCCACGGCCCAAGGATGGCGGAGAGCTTGGGCGAGAGCCGGCCGGCGTCGGCCCGGCCGGAGTTGGCCGGATTGCCGCTGGTCACGTCGAAGAAGTAGTGGTCGTAGCGGAGGCCGGCGATCGCCCGCAGCCAAGGGGCGAGGCTGGCCTCTTCCTCCGCGAAAACACCGCCGCTCGTCTCGCGCACGACGTCCTGACGCACCACCTGCAGCCGCTGCTGCGCGGCCGTATCGTACAGGCCGAACGGATCGATCCGATCGTGGCGGGCCTCCCAACCGACCGTTGAGTGCAAGGGGATTGCGCCGATCGCCGTGGTCCATGCAACGCTTCCGGACGTGCCGAATTGCCAACGGTCATCCGACTGCTCGAACTGATCCCCGTTTACCGGGTCCCGTAGGAAGTAGGTGAAGTTGGAGAACAGGTTCAGCCGGTACTTCACGCCGTACACGTTGGCCTTCAGCAGGCCACCGCCGACGCTCTGTTGGTAGTCGCCAGAGAGGCTGAAGCGGTGTGTCTTGCCGCCGTCCGTCGGGTCGATGCTGCCGTAGCGGCCGATCTGCCCCGAGTCCACCGCACGCACCGGGATCTGATCGGTGGCGTTCCAGAGTCCGACGTAGCCCATCGCGGTGAGGCGCCACTTCGCTTCCCCCGCCGCTCCCGTGTAGCGAAGAATACCGTTCACGCGGCGGTAGTCGTCGGGGTGCACCCAGGGCCCGTCGTCGTGCGAGAGCTCCAGGCCGTAGAGGAGCTTTCCGCCGCCGAGTCCGGGGGAGCCCGCCAGGAGCGCGCGGCCGTAGAGAAAGCTGCCCGCCGTGAGCTGGACCAGGTGCTCCGGGAGCGACTCCACGTAGTGGATGTCAGCTCCGCCGGCAGAGGCGAAGTCGCCCTTGGACGCGAAGTACGGACCCTTGAAGTACTCGATGCGCTGGATGAGCTCGGGGATGAGGAAGTTGAGGTCGGTATACCCTTGCCCGTGCGCGTGCGTCCTGAGGTTCACCGGCACGCCGTCGAGCGTGGTGAGGAAGTCGGTGCCGTGGTCGAGGTTGAAACCGCGGAGGAAGTACTGGTTCGCTTTTCCGGCGCCGCTGTGCTGCGTGATGATGAGACCCGGCACGAGCTCCAGCACCTCGCCCGGTCTCAGGATCGGCCGATCTTCCACCAGCTCGCGGGTGATCGTGCCTGCGCTCGCGGCTTCGGAGCTCCCGACTGCGTTCTCGAAGTGCGCCGTGACCTGGATCTCCTCCCCGTACTGCGGGGCGGTGGCGCCGGCCGGCGTCTCTTCGGCACCCGGCGCGGCCTGGGCGAGCGCGACCAGCAGCGCGCAGGCGCGCCAGGCCGAGCAGGCCCGGAAGTCGGGTTGCATGAGCGTCTCCGAGTTTGCGGAAGACCGGGGTCGAAGGTCTGCTGGTGAAGCTCAGCAGTTGACCGGCGGTCCCTGCGACCACTCGGGGATCAGATAGCGAAGCGTACCGGACCGCTGCCCGTCGAGGGCAGCCGGCGCGGCGTGCGGCGGCACGTCCAGCGTGACTTGTGGTAGCTGCGGCGCGCCGTGAAGGGCAAGGGCCAGGTGCTGGAGAGCGCCTTCGCCGTGCGGACCCGAGCCAGCCGGACCGTGGGAGTGGCCGTGCTCATGGCCATGCCGGTGCTCATCCCGGGGTTTCGCCCGCTGCGAATCGTGCGCGTGCTCGAGCGCGAGTGCGAGCGCCTCCACCGGGTCGCTCGAGCCGGCCGTCCACTGCTGCGCCTCGTCGCCTTGGTCCTCGCGCTGGTGCTCCTCGGCGTGAATGAGCGGTGCGACGACGAGACCGAGGACCGCCACTGCGGCAAGGAACGTCGCCCGGTCTGAGCGGCCGGTGGAGGTCATCGGAGGCCTTCCGCAGTACAGCCGGGCAACGAGGAGGACAAGCCGGACGTTCGGTCAATGCACGGCGTGCGTCAAACCGGATGTCCGACACACGGCCCGGGGTTATCCTCCCGCGCATGGACGCCGTGCGCCCCCCGGCCGTCGCGGGCAGCTTCTATCCGGCCGATCCGATCGAGCTTCGCGAGACCGTCTCCCGATTGCTCGCGGCGGCGCGGCCTGGGCCGGTGCCAAAGGCGGTGATCGCCCCGCACGCCGCCTACATCTATTCGGGCCCTGTCGCCGCCTCCGCGTTCAGTCGAGTGGTGGATGCCCCGTTCACGCGCGTCGTGCTGCTGGGACCTTCGCACTTCGTGCACGTCCGCGGGGTGGCGCTTCCGGACGCGGCTGCGATGAGCACGCCCCTCGGCAACGTCCCCGTGGAGGATCTTCCTCTTCCCCGGAACGGCCGTGCCCACCAGCGAGAGCACTCGCTCGAAGTGGAGCTGCCCTTCCTTCAGGTCGCGCTTCGGCTGGAAACCGTGGCGCCGCTCGCAGTGGGAGAGGCGGTGCCCGAAGAGGTCGCCGGCGTGCTCGAGCAGAACTGGGGCGGCAAGGAGACGCTGGTGGTGGTCAGCTCGGATCTGTCCCACTACCTTCCGTACGAGGACGCGAAGATGATGGACGCCGCCACCGCGAAGGAGATCATGGCCCTCGGGCGCATCACGCACGAGGACGCCTGCGGCGCGGATCCCATCAACGGCCTGTTGCGGGCAGCGAAGCAGCGCGGCATGCGCTCCGAGCTGATCGAGCTGCGCAACTCCGGCGACACGGCCGGGGACAAGCGGCGCGTGGTCGGTTATGGCGCCTTCGCCTTCTACGAGAAGAGCGCATGAGCTTCGAAGGCCGCTACTTCCATGCCTTGGCGGACGGGCGGATCCAGTGCGACGTCTGCCCGCGGTATTGCGCGCTCCATGAGGGGCAACGCGGGTTCTGCTTCGTCCGCGCGCGCGAAGGCGATCGGATGGTGCTCACCACCTGGGGCCGCTCCAGCGGCTTCTGCGTGGACCCGATCGAGAAGAAGCCGCTCAACCACTTCCTCCCCGGAACCAGCGTCCTCTCCTTTGGCACGGCCGGCTGCAACCTGGGCTGCCGCTTCTGCCAGAACTGGGACATGTCGAAGTCGCGCGAGATGGACGTCCTCGCTGACGCGGCGACTCCTGAGCAGATCGCGCGCAAGGCGCAGGAGCTGGGCTGCCGCGGCGTCGCGTTCACCTACAACGACCCCAACGTCTTCCTGGAGTACGCGGTCGACGCGGCCC
>Ga0209488_10003640_pt1 | contig 12306 bp, 7 predicted proteins | sample Rivendell_Oct201_8_FD_188349 | JGI IMG/M metagenome (GOLD analysis project Ga0209488, IMG submission 188349) | Vadose zone soil microbial communities from the Eel River Critical Zone Observatory, Northern California, USA -... | ecosystem: Environmental > Terrestrial > Soil > Vadose zone >...
GGTCGGCGACCGGGAGATTCCCGATCACCCGCTCGTGAATCAGACGATCGCCGACTGCCTGCTGGAAGCGATGGACTTCCCGGGATTGAAGCGCGTGCTCGAAGGGATGGAAGCGGGCCAGCTCACGATGATCGCACGCGACACGACCGAGCCGTCGCCGCTGTGTCACGAGGTGATCAACGCCCGGCCGTACGCTTTCCTCGACGATGCCCCGCTCGAGGAGCGCCGCACCCAGGCGGTGATCACGCGTCGCGGCCTGGACGTGAAGACGGCCGAGGAGTACGGGAAGCTCGATCAGGCGGCGATCGATCTCGTGAAGGAGCAGGCGTGGCCCGATCCCGAGAATGCCGATGAGCTGCATGATGCGCTGCTCGTGATGGGGGCGATCCCAATTGCGGAAAGCGGATCGCGAAATGCGGGATGGCAGGGCGAGTTCGCGAAGCTGGCTGGCGCGGGGCGCGCAACGGTGATCGATGGGAGGCTGTGGGTTGCCACCGAGCGGGTCCCCATGCTCCAAGCCGCGTTCCCTGGTGCCGCGTTCGAGCCTCTCGTCAATCCGCCCGACCGCGAACGTGCCAAGGTTTGGAGCAGAGAGGACGCCATTCGTGAGCTGGTGCGCGGGCGGCTCGAGGTCATCGGCCCGACGACGGCGGCTGACGTCTCGGCGGCGCTAGGGATCCCGCAGGGTGACGTCGACTTCGCACTCGCCGCACTGGAGCATGAGGGGTTTGCACTGCGCGGCCGCTTCTCCTCAGGGGTCGAGGGCACGGAGTGGTGCGAACGGCGGCTGCTCGCGCGCATCCATCGCTACACCCTCGATCGGTTGCGCAAGGAAATCGAGCCCGTCGCCGCTGCCGACTTCCTGCGGTTCCTCTTCAAGTGGCAGCGGCTCGCTACCGGATCGCGCGCGGAAGGCCCTGAGGGCCTCGCGGCGGTGCTGGACGTGCTCGACGGCTATGAGTTGGCGGCCGGGGCCTGGGAGTCCGAAGTGCTGCCGGCACGGCTGACCGATTACGACCCGCTGTGGCTCGACGGGCTGTGCCTGTCGGGTGAAATCGCGTGGGGGAGACTGACGGCAACGCGAAACGCGGAAGGCGCAACACGGAACAGAAAGATGGGTCCCGTTCGCGGCACGCCGATCGCGCTGTTCCGACGTGATCGTGGTGCGATCTGGAGAGCGGGAACCCCCGACGTCGACGCCGCGACGCTGCCCTTGTCATCGACCGGCAAAGCGATGCTCGCGGCGTTCGAGTCCCGCGGCGCGCTGTTCTTTGCCGATCTGGTCAACGCGACCGGCTTGTTGCGAACCGAGGTCGAGAAGGGTCTCGCTGAGCTCGTTGCATGGGGACTCGTCTCCTCGGACAGCTTTGCCGGCATGCGGGCGCTGCTCGTGCCCTCGGATCGGCGCCGGCCGCTCGGCGGCGGGTATCGGCGCCGCGGCAGAATCGCGCCGTTCGGCGTCGAAACCGCAGGGCGCTGGGCTCGCACGCACGGCAGGCCCCCGATCGAGGAGAGCCAAGTCGCGGAGGCGGTCGCCTGGCAGCTGCTGCGCCGCTACGGCGTGGTATTCCGGAGACTCGTGCAGCGCGAAACACTGCTCGCACCGTGGCGCGACATTCTGCGGGTGTTCCGGCGGCTCGAGGCCCGCGGCGAAATTCGCGGCGGCAGGTTCGTGGGTGGCTTCTCCGGGGAGCAGTACGCGCTACCCGAAGCGATCGGCCTGCTCAGGAGCACGCGCAGGGAGCAACACGAAGGCGAGCTGATCGCCGTCAGCGGCGCCGATCCGCTGAATCTGGTCGGGATCCTCACGCCCGATGAGATAGTTCCCGCGATCACCACCAACCGCGTCCTCTACCGCGACGGCGTGCCGATCGTGGTCAAAGAAGGAGAAGGGAAGGGCGAGCGGTTCCTGGTGGATGTTCCGGCCGAAGAGCGCGACATCCTGCGGGGCGCGCTGCTGCGGCGGCGACCGGCGCCGCTGGTGCGCACCTACCTCGGGAAGAGCAAGGCGGCCGGCTAAGCTTTCAGCTTTTCGAGGTACTTGCTCCGCAGCTTCGCGACTTTCGGCGCGATGACCGCGCGACAGTAGGGCTGGTTCGGATTCCTTCTGTAGTACTCCCGATGGTATTCCTCGGCGGGATAGAACGTCTGCAACGGCTCGATCTTCGTCACGATCGGCTCGTCGAACACGTGCTCGGCCTCGAGCTCGCGCACGACGTCCTCGGCGGTGCGCCGCTGCTCGTCGTCATGATAGAAGATGGCCGAACGATACTGAGTGCCCACGTCGCCGCCCTGGCGATCGAGCGTGGTCGGGTCGTGCAGCGTGAAGAACACCCCCAGCAAGTCGCGGTACGAGAGCACGTCGGGGTCGAATGCCACCTGCACGACTTCGGCGTGGCCCGTCGTACCGGTGCACACAGCCTCGTAACTCGGCTTGGGTACGTGACCGCCGGAATATCCGGAGACGACCTTGGTGACGCCGCGGAGCTGCTCGAAGACGGCCTCGAGACACCAGAAGCAGCCGCCCGCGAGCGTAGCGAGTTGAGTTGTCATGCTTTCATTCTCGCTGGGGCGTCAAGCGGCGCACCGTATCCGCGAGGCTACGGAGCACCGGCGCGAGTTCGACACCGTGTGCGGTGAGATCGTGATATCCGGTCAACGCCGCTCCGAATGCTGCCGTCGCGAGGCTGTCTCGCCCCTTGGCGCGCCACGCCATCCCCTGCACGAGCTGCGCGTAGACGCGTATCGCGGGCGATGCACGGTTCGCGCTGTCGAGGGCCTCCGCAATCAACGCCATCGCGGAGTCGGCACGATGCTGCCGCAGCTGCGCGCGCGCCAGGTCGACGAGCCGGACGGGGTCTTGAAGGGGTGGCGGGGTGAGGTTGAACTGGTACGATACCGACGTCTTCACGGGACGCCCTTTTGACCGCGCGGGCTCGAATCGCGATACCCGGAGCGTGGCTCGCAGCGGTTCGATGAAGGCAGAATCGGGCGTATCGAGGATTTCGATCGACCGCTCCTCAACGTTACCAACCGTATCCACCACCATATGCACGAGCGCATGTCCGGCGATTCTTCGTGGCTTGAGCGCGGCCGGATACACGAACACCGGCGGGATCCGCCAGCGCGCGGGGGCGTCGATCTCTACGGCCGGAAAGATACGGACCGCTCGATACTCGCTGTCGAACACCCGAGCGAGATCCGGCGATATCGTCTCGAGTCCATAAACATCAGACGGCACATGCAGAGTGAACGCGCGCCGAAAGTTGAGCCGCGCGAGGCTCCGGTTGCCGCGCTGATACTCGAGCACCCCGCGCCAGACGAGCACGGTGACGCTGTCCATCACGTAGACGGCGCTCGCGAGTGCCTCAGTGAGCAGGCTGTCGGCCATGGCATAGTCGCCCGCGACGATGTAGTCCCGCGCAGCCGTGCCGACCGGCAGATTTCCTTCCTGCGCTCGAAGGTATGGAGGAGCGACCATCGCGAGAGTAGCGGTGAGGAGCAGGCGACGCGACACGGTACTGACTATCTGACTTCCCCGGCACACCAGCGTCAAGCCCCGCCGATCAATGCGTCATAACGAAGCGCAGCACAACCTGATTGTAGTACTGCGGATTGCCCGCGTGCGGTGGATGGCCGGCGCCTGGAATGATGACGGTGGTGTCGTTGTGCAGGCACCGGGCCAGCTCGTCGGTGATGTGCTGAAATACGGGCGGGCTGCGGTCTCCCCGCACCAGGAGCACCGGTGTCGTCACGCGGCCGAGCTCGGCGCACGAAATTGGCGGTGAGTAGTCGCGCCGGTTGGCGAGCATTTCCCGCCGCATCTCGAATGCATGAGCGAGCAGGTCGGCACGCGCCGCCGCGGGAAGGTTGTCGAAACGTCCCCGTCCCCCGCTGACGGCATCATAGAACGCTCGAATCCCTGCGACTGAATCACCGGCCGCGAAGGCCCGCCGCGCGGGATCCAGCGCATTCGTGTAAAACACGCCTCCCAGAGAGTCGGCCGTCTCGCCGTGTGAGAGCAGCGGGAAGATCGGCGCATCGGCCAACACGAGCGATCGCACCAGCTCCGGATGCTCACGCGCGAGCTCGAGCGCCGTGTACGCCCCATACGACGAGCCGACTACGTGCGCCGGTGCCATGTCGAGCGTGAGCAGCAGAGCCGCGAGGTCTTCGACGTGCAGTTTCAGCGAGTACGGTTGGGCGTCGTCCACCTGCGGATTCGGAGGATGGTAGCGGCGGCTGTACACGAGCACGCGATGCGTTTGTGCGAACGCGTTATCCTGACTGCTCCAATCGCGCAGATCCTTGAGCGTCCCGTGGACCAATACGACGGGCGCGCCGGTGTCTCCCATGATCCGATACGTGAGCCGCGTGCCGTTGACGTCGATCGCGTGGAGCGTACGATCGAACATTCGCACGGGCGGGCCAGGCGGCGCGGCCGGTGCCGGCGTGGCCTTCTCCGGTCCCGGCTTCCCACCGCACGCGGCGACCAGCACACAGCAGATCAGGATCCGCATGTCTACAGGATTGCCGCCCGAGCCCGGAAATGCCACTAGCTGATCATCCCCAATCCTTGGAACCAGGGGCAACGCGGCGCATGGCTCTTAGGAAGGCAAAAGCGGAACTCGGAACGGGGAAGTCGGAACGTTCTATTCCGCGTTCCGCGTTTCCACTTTCGAGTTTCAATCCCTGAACTTCCTCGGCAAGAACGTTCACAGTCCCATCATCCTTGGCGAGTTTGCCACGAACCAGGACAAACGGCTCGCCGCGGACGGCCGCGCGGTAGCGATCGTAGACATCGGTCCGCACGATCACGTTCGTCATTCCCGTTTCGTCTTCGACCAGCAGGAAGACGGTTCCCTTGGCGGTCTCTGGACGCTGGCGAGCCACGACCAGGCCCGCGACCTGACATTTGACGCCCGCCTGCAGCTTCTCCAGATCACGATTGAGCGTCAGGCCGAGCGGTAAAGCATTACGTACCAATGACAAAGGATGGGCGCTGGCCGAGAAGCCGAGCGTCGCGTATTCGGCGAGAAGACGTTCGTGAGCCGCGAGTCCGTGGAAAGCCAGCTGCTCATGGGGATGGTTCAGCGCAAGCTCGAGCTGGCGCCGGCCGCGGCCGTCGCCTGATTGCGTGGACTTTGGAGGCAGCCAGAGGCCGACCTGCCATAGCAGCTCGCGCCTGGTAAGGCCGAATCCGTCGCCGCCGCCGACCCACATGAGTGCTTCGATGGCCGTGCGCTTGAGCTTCGGCGGCGCGCGACGGATGAGATCGCCCACACTCTGGAATGCGCCGTTCCTTTCCCGTTCTTCCACGGTGGCAGTCGCCGTTTCTTCGCTCCAGTGACGAATAAAACCCAGACCGATTCGAACCGCGCCAGCTTCGACCGAACACCATACGTCGCTCTTGTTGACATCCGGCAATCGCATCTCGAGGCCGTGGCGCATGGCGTCGCGGCCCAGGGCGTCGATCGAATAGAAGCCCATCGGTTGATTGTTGAAGAGGGAGACGTAGTACTCGACAGGGTGATAGTGCCTCAGCCAGGCGGACTGATACGCGAGCAATCCAAATGCCGCGGCATGCGACTTGGGGAACCCGAACTCGCTGAAGGCGATCACCTGGCCGAACACCTTCTCGGCGGTGGCTTCGGGGACGCCGCGGGCGAGCGCTCCGCTCCGAAATTCCTCCCAGAAGCCGCCAATCAAATCGTGTGACCGACGGCGGCTCATCGCGCGTCGCAGTGCCTCGGACTGTCCCGATGTGAACCCGGCGAGCGCCTGGCAGACTTGCAGCACCTGATCCTGATAGAGAATCACGCCGAGCGTTTCCGAAAGGCATTCGCGGAGCAGGGGATGATCGACGGGGGGCTCGTACGGCTTGCCGGCGGCGTACGCGCGGCGCTGCTCTTCACGCCGCCGCACGTACGGATTCACTGCGCCGCCGACGATCGGTCCCGGCCGCACGATTGCGACCTCCACCGCGAGATCCTCGAGATTGCGCGGCCGGCTGCGGCGGATCATCTGGATCTGCGCGCGGCTCTCGATCTGGAAGAGACCGATCGTGTCACCGGCGCAGATGCGGTCGTAGATCGCGGGATCTTCGAAATCGATGCGGGAGAGGTCGGGTGGCGTTCCGGTGCGCCGCGCGATCAGCTCGACACACTCCTCGACGAGTGACAGCATGCCGAGCGCGAGGAAATCGATTTTGATGAAGCGCGCGTCGTCGCAGGAATCCTTGTCCCACTGGCAGACGACGCGGTCTTCCATCGCGGCGCGCTCGAGCGGCACGAGCTCGATGAGCGGACGTGAGGAAATGATCATGCCGCCGGGGTGCTGCGACACATGGCGCGGCAGGCCGCGGATTTCATGCGCGAGCTGGCACAGCTCTTTCCAGAGCGGGGCATCTTTGCGCCCAGCGAACCCGGGTAGATGTTCGAGTTCGTCAGACAGTCCCTCCGTCCGACTGTCCGACAGCTTCGCGACCAGCTCGATTTCGCCGAGCGGCAAGTCGAGCGCTTTGCCGATTTCCCGGACGGCCGATCGCAGACGATACGTGGGAAACGAACACACCAGTCCCGCGTGCTCGGTGCCGTAGCGCGTGTACACACGGCGGATCAGCTCCTCACGGATTTCGCGCGGGAAATCGAGGTCGATGTCGGGCACGGATGCGAGCGTGTCATTCAAAAAACGGCCCAGGAAGAGCCTGTTGGCGATCGGATCGATATGCGACAGGCCGAGGAGATAGCACACGATCGAGGAGACCGAGGAGCCACGTCCCCGGCCTGGCAGCAAGTTGCCTGCGACGCGGCGTGATCCGCGCCGAATGTCGGCCGCGACCTCGCGCGCGAGATCGAACAGGTCGTGGTAGACGAGAAAAAAGCCGCTGAGCTTGTGGTGTTCGATGAGCCGCAGCTCTTCGTCGAGCCGGCGCACGGCCTGGGCGTGATAGATGGAGTCCGGCGGGTAGCGTTCCTGCATTCTGGTGCTGCACAGCTCGGCTAACGCTTGCGGTGCCGGGGCTCGATCGGCCCCGCGGAAGTCGGGAAAGGTGTAGCCCAGGTCGCGCGTGAGGTCGAAGGCCTTACAGCGCTCCGCGATGGCCAATGTATTGGCGACAGCATCCGGACAGTCATCGAACAGCGCAACGACTTCTTCCAGTGGCCGCAAGTAAAACTCGCTGTTGGGATTTCTCATCCGGTGCGAGCCGTCGAGCGTCGTGCGGTGACGGATGGCGACCATCACGTCGTGCAGCCGGTGCAGCTCGCGCGTGTGATAGTGGACGTTGCCCGTCGCCACGACGCCCAGGGAGCTGCCGGCGATGTCGATCAACGCGCGCGTGACCGCCATATCCCCACGGACTCGGTTTCTCTGGATTTCGACGAAGAACCGATCGGGCCCAAACACGGCCGTGCACCGCTCTGCCAGTTTGCGCGCCGACCTCAGTCCTTCATTCTCCAGTGTTCTCGGCAGCAGCCCATCGCGGCGCGAACCGGAGAGAATGATCAGGCCGTCGTGACTCGCTTCGAGCGACGAAAGCGGCAGGCGCGGATCGAGACGCTCGGCCCCCATGTGGGTCTCCGTCAGCAGACGACAGAGATTCGTATAGCCCTGCGCAGTCTCCGGAAGCAAAACCAGATGACTCCCGTCGGTGAGCGTGATTTCCGCGCCCGTGATCGCCTGCATGCCGAGTGGCTGCGCGGCGTGAGCGAACGCGAGCGAGCCGTAGATGCCGTTGCGGTCGGTGAGCGCCAGGGCGGGATACGCGAGACGATGCGCTTCCGCGAGAAGCTCATCGGGCGGCGAGGCTCCGTCGAGAAACGAAAATGCGGAGTGGCAGTGGAGCTCGGCGTACATGTGTCGGACTGTCGGACCGTCGGACTGTCTGACGGTCAAGGCAATTGCATAAACCACTCAGTGGAAATCAAATCCTGAAACAGCACAACTCGTTTCCCTCCTTCCAAAATGACTTCCCAATACACACGGGAAATGGTCTTTCTCCACCACTCATCATCGATGCGCCACGTTTCTCCGATGGTGTCGATTTTGCCGTCCGACGGTCCGACGGTCCGACCGTCCGATGCCTTCACGACAGCCGGTGCACCGGAACCATCGAGATCCACCGTGACCGGCTGCGGCTCGTTTACGGCTCGTAGTCGATCAGTGCGTAGCGGCGCTCGGGTAGGCGCGACCATGGCTGCACCTCGATGACGTGGTAGAGAACGGCGCACTTCACACGCATCCGGATCTCGCGCGCGGCGCTTTGCAATGCGTGCTGCTGGCCCGCGCGGGCGGCGGCCTGGGCGTCGCGCGCGAACAGCTGGAGCTCGCTGGTTCCGGGTGCGAACGCGGTGAACTCGAGCACGAGTCGCTCGACGGCGCCGGTCGGCGGTGACTGCTCGAGTCGTGTCCGGAGCGGTGCCGCGATGCGATCGCCGTCAGCGGTTGGGTCTTTGAGCAGGATGGCGGCGAGCCAGGAACTCGAGCCTTCGAGATCCGCACGCAGCCGCACCGCATGCACACGCCAGCCGATCCTGCGCGGATGTTTGAGCGCACGCCTGATCAGCTGATCCAGCGCGTGCACGAGCATCTCGCGCTCACCCACCGGCGTGAAGAACGTGAGCGCGGCGACGATCGGCTCGGGGGCGATGCAGCCTTCGACAGGTTCCGCGATGCGGCCGGCGGCCAGCTGCCAGAGTCGTTTTCCCACGGCGCCGAACTGTGCTGTGACGGCATCCTCTGGCAGCGCCGCGAGCGCGCCGAGGCTGCGGATGCCGAGTTGGCGGAGACGGCGATGTGTGTCGGTGTCGAGTGGGAGGACGGAGACAGGTTGTGAAGCGAGAAACGCAATTTCGCCGCCCATCGGAACGATGATCGCTTCACCTGGCTTGGCACGGCTCGCCGCAACCCAGGCGATGAATTTTCCGAGACCGAACCCCAGACGGAATGTTGGAATGTTGGAATGTTGGACGGTACCACCCGCTTCGCTCATTCCAACATTCCAACTTTCCAACATTCTCATTATCACTTCCACGATCTTTTGCGGCGCCCCGAAAATCCCCTCCAATCCATCAGTGCCGACAAATGCCAGCCCCAACTCACCAGACTCGATCACCGGACTGATTTCACTCAATGCCGCAAGCAAGCGGGCGAAGCGCTCGTCGTAATGGACGGGATCAGGTTCGATGAGCCGCAGAGCGGAGCAGAGTCCGATCGCCTGACTCACGGTCATCCCCGCCTTTACTCCCGCATGCCGGGCGAGAGAGGAGACCTGCCAGAGCTTGCGGGTGGTGTCGGGTGCGAGCAGCGCGGTGGGATATGTAGCCAGTCCATCCTGACGCGCCTCTTCACAGCGGAGCGGGAAGAGGGGGATCCAGACGCAGGCGGCGAGCGAGCTCGTAGGACGTCGTGACATTGCCAAAAGCCCCAAGGGGACCCGAATATATCCCGAAGCCGGGCTAACTCGCAAGCACTTCCAGGAGATTAGACTTTTCTGATGACTCAACCGGATCTCTTTGGCCCTGAAGCACTTCCAGCTCCAAGCCGGGAGTTGGTTACGCTCGCACAGAGCATCCCGGCGAACATCCGATTTGGGACGTCGACGTGGACCTACGATGGCTGGTCCAGCGACGTCTATCACCGCCGTTACCGCGGCCCCGAGCCGGCCAGGCGGCTCGAAGAATACGCGCGCTATCCACTGTTTCGGACCGTCGGCATCGACAGCGCGTTCTACGATCCGCCGTCTGAAGATGAATTGCGGTCTTATGCGCGCGCGTTGCCGCCGGGATTTCCCTGCGTGAGCAAAGTCTGGGACCGCATCACTTCAAAACGGCTGAACCAGGACTCCCTGCGCAATCCCGATGTTCTGAATGCCGCGTTGTTCAAGGACAACGTGCTCGGTCCATACAGTCGCGTGTTTCGGGATCACGCGGGGTGCTTCGTGTTCGAGTTTCAAGCGATGCGCGGCAAAGATCTCCCTGATCCGCTGCACTGGGCCGATCAGCTCGATGATTTTCTGAAGGAGCTGCCGCGGGACTTTCGGTATGCGGTCGAGCTGCGTAATCCCGAGCTGCTGACCGGAGTTCACGGTGAGGTGCTGAAGCGGCACGGTGTCGCGCACGTGTTCAACTCGTGGACGGACATGCCGCCGATCGGGGAGCAGATCGACCAGGCCTGGACGTTCTCCGCGGAGTTCACGGTGGCGCGCGCACTCCTGAAGCCGGGCCGTCGCTACAGCGACGCGGTGAAGCAGTTCCAGCCCTACGATCGTGTCCAGGAGCCGTTGCCCAGTTTGCGGAAGGATCTCGTGCGGTTGGTGAGTGAGGCGCATCGGCGACGGGTCGAGGCGTTCATCCTGGCGAACAATCGTGCCGAGGGGAATGCGCCGGGGACGATCAAGGCGGTTGCACGAATGTGGCAAGAAGCAGTCTAGGGCAGGCTCCCGCGCAGCTCGAGCTCGCCCTGCGTCGGGACGCGGCTCGGCTTGTAGCGGTCGATCATTCCCTCGTTTTTCGTAAAGCGGTGCTTGTGCTGCAGCTTCTTGACCCGCCGCGCGAGCGCCTGGGCGTACTCGCGTGGCGCGCCCATCTGCTTGGCGTACGCTTTTTCGTAACGCGGGATCAGCTCGGGGAAGTGTTCCCCGAGCACCTGCATGAAGCGGTCGCGCACCGCGGGGTAGAGACGTAACGCCCCCGCGTGAATGAAGCGTGCACCGGCGGCCTTCGCCGCCGCGACCAACGCGTCGAGGTGCTCCATGTCATCGGTGATGCCGGGCAGGACCGGTGCCACAATGAGTCCCGCGTTGACGCCGGCATCCACCAGCTTCTTCAGCGCGCGGAGCCTCGCCCCGGGGACGGGCGAACGCGCTTCCAGCTTGCGCGCGAGCGTTGCATCCGCGGTGATCAGCGAGAGGTGAATCTGGACGTCGTTGCGTATCTGAAGCTTCAGGAGCAGATCGCAGTCGCGCGCGATGAGCGGGCTCTTGGTGATGATGCCGATCGACAATCCCTCGCAGCGCGTCAGCCGCTGTAGCACGGCGCGCGTAAGCCGAAACTGTCGCTCGGCGGGTTGATAGGGATCGGTCGCGGTGCCGATGACGATGCACGCGCCGAGGGGCACGCGCCTCAGGTCGGCGTCGAGCGCGCCCACCACCTGCTCCTTGACGAAAATCCGCCGTTCGAACGCCTCCCACCCGTGCGCTCCGCGGTAGTCCGCGAACTCGGCGTCGGTCAGTTTGCCGGCGTCGTGCGCGCGCTCGACGACGTAGCGATGCGTGTAGCGCGCGTAGCAGTAACTGCACCCAAACTCGCAGCCGACGTACGGATTGAGCGACCAGTAGTCCATCCCGGTTGCGCTCGGCGGGTTCAGCACACGCTTGGGCGTTAGGGAAACGAAGCGGGTGCCGCGGAGACGTTCGTCGAGGATCGCGTCGGACAGTCGGACGGTCTGACGGTCTGACTGTATGAGCGGGATCTGTTCAGCCACAGCGTGCCCAACCGCACTGGAGACATACGAGGCACCCGGATTGGGGCACGGTCTTGGCGCCGCAATCGGGACAAGGAGGACTTTTGGTAGGTGCTTCCCGGGGTTTGCGCACGGCCATACACCCCGAATATAACCCGAAGATCGTGCTCAGCAACTCGACTACAGCGGCTTGGCGAAGCGCCTCCACGCGAAATACACCGGCACGCCGAAGAGCACGAGAATCAGCCCCAAAAACGCATAGGTGCGGGTGGCTTCCTGAACGAGCAGGTCGACGGCGATCAGGCCCGTGAGCACGATGTAGAGGGCGGGGAGCACTGGATACCCCGGTGCCCGCACTGGCCGCGGCAGGTCAGGCCGCCGCTGCCGCAGTCGGAACAGGCCGACCGCGGTGACGGCATAGAACACGACGGCGGCGAAGATCACGAAGTTGAGTAGCTGACCGTACGTGCCCGAGAGGCACAAAATGCAGGTCCATATCGCCTGGACGATCAGGGCGAGCGCCGGCGTGCGGAACGTCGGATGCAGGTTGCCGGCGGACTTGAAGAACAGATTGTCCTGCGCCATCGCGTAGTAGACCCGCGCGCCGGACAGAATCAGGCCGTTATTGCAGCCGAACGTCGAGATCATGATCGCGATGGCCATGATGTAGAGGCCGGGCGTTCCGAGCATCGCCTGCATCGCGGCCGTGCCGACGCGCTCCTGTGGCGCATTGGCGATGGCGTCGGCAGGCAGCACGACCAGATACGCGACGTTCGCAAGCACATAGAGCGTCGTCACGATCAACACCCCGGCCGCCATCGCGAACGGGACGTCCTTCTCGGG
>Ga0209488_10003642_pt1 | contig 12299 bp, 18 predicted proteins | sample Rivendell_Oct201_8_FD_188349 | JGI IMG/M metagenome (GOLD analysis project Ga0209488, IMG submission 188349) | Vadose zone soil microbial communities from the Eel River Critical Zone Observatory, Northern California, USA -... | ecosystem: Environmental > Terrestrial > Soil > Vadose zone >...
AGGAACCGGAATTGGCGCAGCCCTTTCCACGTGTCTTCAGGTACGTCATCATTTGCGATTTCCCCCAACCCTCAGACTGAATCCCTGTCCCAGAACCCAGACTGGTAGGCAATGCCCCGCCCATGACGCATGGAGCTCTTACGTTGTCTCGTAGGTATTTAATATGGATCGGCTCTGAACAGGCGAAAATATTTGGGCCCACGATCTCGGGGCTCATCCGTCGCCATATTGGTCGGGAGCGCATAATAATTTGGGATTGTAAGTACCAAGGTAGGTGTCATGACCTGCTTGTCCCATTCCCCTAGAACTCAACAGGTGTATAGGTGGGCGCCCCGACACGATGAGGCTAGTAAAAGAGGTTTATGCCTCGTGGCGAGCTGAGGTTGTCTTTATCACGTCAAATCTTCAGGGTAATCAAGAACTTATGGAGGGATGCATGGAAGCAGGAATCCCAGCTTTTGTAAGTTCACCGGGCTCGTCAGGAGCCGTACCAATCGCTGATTCGTACGTGGCTTTAGGGAACGCTGTGGGACTTTTGATGAGCTTTTCGAGAGAGAAAGATCCACCATACTTATGGACGATTGGGCTAGAGTACCTTATGCAGTGTACATTATTGCTGCGGCGGGAACAGTCGCAATGTATTTAACTGTAACATAGAAACTAAGATGACGAGTCGAGTGTTTTCACTCCTGAAGGTCCATCATATGAAGTTGAGTTGCGTTCCACGATAATGGTCAGACAGGGGCAGGAAACGTTTTGGGTCTAATGTGTACTTCTACGTGACAGGAGCAGTAGCTAGGAAAACGATCGCCTCGCATACACTTCTGGAGAGATGAAGATGTTTTCCCGGTACCACTTCAATTCTATCGCAGAGATAATAAAACCACGGATCGGCCATTGAGAGCGAAAGCCACCGACCTTCAATTGAGCCTCGGATGTCGTCAAGAGCCCTAAATAGAGGCATGTATTTTAGTTGTATTTGGGCACGTGGGAACTCCCTTTGCACAAACCGATGTTTGGTCTCGCGCTTGAAAACATTGTCCGGAAGTGGCCTGCGCGGATACCACCTCCGATGCAACTCCTATAGGACGAGCGCTCCATCAGCTTGGTTCATGACAACTCCCGGCTTACGATACCTTGATGGATGAGACATCTTTGGGCATGAATTTAGCGTGAGACGAGAAGTGAGCGACAGCGAAGTGGCTCACCAACAATACTGCAAATAAGGATAGGCGCGGATAAGATCATTAGTCAAGTCAATGCAAAGACGAAGAGACGGGCAGCCCCAGAGACCGATAATGTAGCCAGTCGACAATCTCTGGCATCTCCCTGGCCAAGAACACGCGGTCCGCGTGCACAGAGTTCCCAGCGAGCATCGCCGTTCGCTGCATGGGGATCCACTTCTTGATGTACTTCAATGTCTCCTCTTGCACTGACGCGGTCGTGTGCTCCGATGCGAGGCATGCGGCCGTCAGGCCGGACTGTACAGGGAGATGAATGAAATCGCTTGTTACATATTCGATCGGAGAGAGTACGCACGGCGCTGTGATGTTGTACACACCACTCGCTCATGCTGTCAACCTCTTAAGTTTCCTAACGTAACATCGTCGAAAGGTAGCGATCGGACTTATCAAGCACCGCTTTTTCAGTATGAATGACAAATTCTAGGCCATCGTCGACAACGTCTAGATTCCCGTTAGTGATAAGCACCTGTAGGTGAAAGTGTTAAGAACAAAAGATGATCTCGCCGGACCCTGGGGGGCCACTTACGGCAATCTCTATGATCCTATCCGTGTTGTAATTGAGACCAGTCATCTCGCAGTCTATCCAAACGAGGGGTCCATCGTAGTAAGTCAAACGCTCGTTAGTCGACATGTTTCTAAACCCAGTGAAAGAAAGATATTTTCCAACTCTGCAGTTCGAAACTAGACGGACGGCTGCGGCTGCGTTGTAACCCTAACCCCAACATTAGCCACGTTCCCCGCCCGTCCCGAATGCGCCGGCTTTGCTCTCCGTCGTTGTGTGTTTTGTTCATGTCGCGTGCCTTCCGTTCAATCCGTGCAAGATACGCACTCGATCTTTTTTATTCACGTCCTTTCACTTATTCTAGTATGTTTCCTTCTTCCTCTCCTTTTTCCGAGACGCATAGCTTAATTTCTTCCTAGTTTCTGCGCGACGATTGCACGCACAAGTCGCAGCAGCGACCCCAGCGGATGAGAGACAAGTAACACCAAAACCGAGTTACCCTGATGTCTCGGACTCGCTAGCCCACTATCTCAACAAAACCTTTGCGCCCCTCCAATTCCCACCTGCGCTGGCACAGCGCATCCTCACCCACCTCAGCCACTGCGACGCTGTCGTGGGCCACAACTCGCGTTTCGCATTTCTGGGTGCGTAATTGCATGTCTCATGTCCACTTCTCTCTTCCCATCAGCGTCGCCTAATCAACCATTTTTGCCTTGCCGTCACAGGCCGGCGGACCCTCGATGCCTACCTCTTACTCTTCCTCCAAGGACTACCAGCTGCAGCAGGACACGACCACGAACGCATTACCAACCGCGTTTTAAATACGCACTGCGTTGGTGAACACGTCGCTCCTCATTGGGGATTGCAGGACGTTATGCGCTGGGTCCCGCCACGCGCCGCGGACTCCGGGCTGGACGGGCGGGCAGCGGGCGTGCATAAAGTCGCTGGGACGATGGTAGAGGCCGTCGTCGGAGGGGTCCTACATCAATTTGTCAGTCGCGAATTTCAGTTCCCCTTTGCCTTCTCTCTCGTGCGCTGTCTTCGGAGCTAACTTCACGGGCAGGGAGGGAGCGTCGCTCACAGGCTTTTCCACCTCCGCGTGCTTCCGCATCTGTTACTCCCAGGATCACCATTCGGGCTACCAGATGTTCTTCATGCTGATGCGCTGAAGGCAACCGAACGTTATGGTGGATTGAAAGGTCCGCTAGTCCGGAGTTCTTAGATCATACACACCAAAAGTACCTTTGATGACTACGTGAGAATATATACATAGTGAATCTCCGTGACGTTTCCTGGTTTAGTTTCATGTTGATGGTGCACTGTCCATCTAGCTGCTCTGCTCAAAAGCTTTCTAGTCTACTACTAGCGCCGGAAATTCCGACATGATTGCTTCGCTGCATCATATGCTCGAATCTTATTGTCTTGCCTGGCTGAGCTAGAACGTGCTCCATAGCCATATGCAACGCAGATATCGGATCACATTCCTCACCCAAATTGACAGAAGTCATCACATCACGCCTGGCGCTACTATGACATAATATCCGCGACCGCCGTGCAATACGTTCAGGTCCGTCAGGGCAGAACTACAAACGTAGCTTGGCGTGTTCCCCACGAATCGACTGGGAAGATGACACGACGAGGCCTGCATTCTAGGGTATATATGCACGCCCCTGGTTCCGTAACGCGCACTGTTGCCCCAGTCCCTCTCACCGATACAGCTCGGATTGCCCTACCAAGATGGTCAACTATCGCGATCCCGCTGTAATCGAAGCCGATCAATGTTCGTACACTTTTCACGGAATAGCACGACAGCCTGGGAAGCGTACTGAATCCCATGTTTCAAACAGTGGCAGTCATCAAACTTTGGCACGCTTCGGCCGGTCTCTACCTGTGAGTCTGAGCCCTGCCAGTGCTCAGCCGCGCAGGCGGCCGTCCGGTCTCGCAGAATAATGACACCTCTTCCCAGGTGGGAGTTCTTCACCACTCTTGACTACGAATGGAGTATCTTCCAACGACGTCGTCCCTTCCGCTGGTCGACATTTGTCCGTGACGATTATCTAGTTCAAGTTCCCGTGGGCTCACCTAATCTGCAACCCTTTCGTAGATCATCTACTCCGTCACGCGCCTGGCCACTCTCATGTCCATCGTGTTTGCTCTGTTCAATACGAACGCCAGGGGACATTACAGTTGTCAGGTACGCCGTGTCCCGTCCCTTCCTGCGCGCTTGCGCTGACGGGTCACGGTCCTTCCAAGGCCGTGGTAACTTTCACAATGGTGCGCAACCTGTCATCGTTTCTTAGGAATAGATGTCTGATGCTGTGGGATCGTTCTCTCTTTAGATTTTTGGGTACATAGCTTTTGCTGGTGGTTCCTGCTTGATCGTGCTCCGCATGTACGTGCTCGTCGACCTGATCTCGTGTCTCCTTGGCGCAAGCACTCATGAACAACACTAGAATCGCCATTTGGAGAAACAAGAAATCCATCATAGCGATCGCGGCCATCATATGGGGCACCAATGTCGCGTCCCTCATTCAAGGTGAATTCTTTTCTTCTCCTGCCAACAAATCGAGAGTCTCATTCGAGCGTGTCATGGTATCAGGTGCCGCTCGGGTGAATACACCAATCTGAACTGCTTATGGGGCCTTTTGGACTTACATATATCCCCAGATCCGCTCTGTGTACGTTGAAGCGGCGGGCGCCTGTATAGTGCTCAACATCCAAAGCGCCAAACTCAACATCCTCATCACCCTGGTCGCCGACATCCTCTTACTACTCATCATGCTCATTGGGTTACTTCGGCTGCGTTGCCACGAACACGGCGCATTTAGTACGGGACGCCTCCTATGGAAACAGGGTCTCATTTGGCTCTTCATTGCCACCGTCTCCGAGGTCCCGCCAGCGGTAAGTGTAGAGACTCGTGTGCTTGATGTATCATTTCCACTTATTGACTTTACGTTGCAGGTGTTCATCTGCTTGGACCTGAATGGTAAAGTTTATTTTTGACAAGCCTTTCGATGAGACACTAATTGAACTCGATGATGATCGAACTTCCAGCTCCATTCGACTACGTACGTCCTCTTTTGTTACCTATGGGTCAGCTGCCTGGTCCTCAACACCTCTCTTCTCACCACAGATGTTCTGGATGACCTCACTGCTCGCATTATCGATCGCTGCGACACGAATCCACCGCTCTTTAGTAGACTTTGCCCACGAGAACACCGAAGTGTACGACAGGGGTGCATTCACTTCTCCTCCCGCTCACAGTGGTATGCGTTATCATGACCCGAGCGAGTCAAGCAGCTCGAAAACACTGGCCAGTGGCCACACGGCCCCAAAGGACGATCGATCTGTGTCGTTGTTCACTCCGCCGAACCGGACGGAGGTGGCGATACACATGGCCTATGAGGAGTACCAGACGCCATCCTCGACGCACAGTGGCTCTATCGTGAGTACGGAAGAAGCGTTGGGCGAGAAACCTGCTGGACTGGGACTGAACGACAGTGCAGAGAAGATCGCTTAGGGTCAGTCGGACGCGAGTCGCGGCCGTGGGATTGTAGAGTGTTTCTCTGGACAGGCTGTGCTCTGACTGTTGCGCTTGAAATCTTAATGTACGGCATATGGGACTGTGATTGAATCCAATGCTCTTGGAGGGAAGGGGTTAGCGTAAATCACAACTCTGCAACACGAGAATCACGGATGGAGCTTCTGATTGATCCGGTCAATGTACAGTAATCTGTCGGATTCATCTCCGGGTAATCGGGCGCAATCATCTGGGCTTCTTCATCCTTCACGACTCGAGTTCCATCTGCTCGCGTCCGTCTTTGGGATTTTGGTTCAACATTCCTGATCGTCACGACGTACTGGAGGGAGCTTGATGCAAAAGCAATTCAGAAGAGCAGCTTACACAAAGGATTTGCAACATGGTCCATATGGTTGAAAGTTCCCTTTTTCCTTGTATACTGAAACCTTCAATTACGCGGTGACCTATGTTATTGGCTGCGTCAGTGATTGTCGGAGTCTGTTAGTTCTTCGTAGCTATAGAGGCGGCTATCGGGCATCGCCCATCTCCCCAACATCGTGAACCGCAGCAAGTATGGCACTGTGGCTGCTATGACAGTGGAAGAGTGCTCGCGCCTTGTCAGCCTTGTGGGTCGGCACTCCTGCTGGATACGAGAATACAAGGAGCACGGCACTGTCTACGCGACTGCGTGTTTGGATACGTGAGGAACTTCCGGGCCACAGGATGCGTTTGACACTTAAGGGCCAATCTGTTTCAGAGCCACGTGACTCGGATCTGCTGTGACAACCATCATCAACGTCTAAAACCGCTTCGGCGAAATCAGAAGACGTCTTAGTCTTCGGTAACTAGGAAAATATCCATTTGCTTTTTTTCTTGTCTACTTTTCGAAAAAAAAAAGAAGGTTTTTTTGTGCTTCACTCCTCCTGAAAATGAATGAATTTGGGAATCAACTTTTTTTGGATTCTAGGTTCCTCGTCGACTTTTCAACTCGTATGAGTCCAAAAAAGTAAGTGGCAGGTTTCCTGATGAATGCTCTTGCAATACTAGTAGTCTCAATAATTACGGCTTAGCCGCCGCCGAACGCACGACTAACTTACTCATGCATGGCGCCCACTGCCGGGCATAGCTATCATTGAACGGGTGCTATTTCAATTTGTCAATCTGATACATTAACTTTCCCTTTCCTCCTTTCCCACTGTTGCTGAAGTTGACCAACAGCGAATCACTGGGAAGCTTCTCCATATCCACATGTTTCGGTGTTTGTTGGTCTCAGGCACGCCATTTGGCTGTAGGATTGCTCCCCATTGGTCCTGTTTTTTCATACAGTATCTATCTGCTTTGCTTGCACCGCCGGTGACGTTCCAAGTCTGGGTCTGCCACGTGCTGCACGATAACAAAACTAAACTTCACAGGTCTAAAAAAGGTCCGAACTGCGAACAGCTACGAGCAATAAGCACTGGCACGTAACGCCTCCTTTCGAATCACCATGGCATAACACCAGCGACTTGGCATGTTTGGGCCTTATAAATCGGTGATATGACACGACGCGCAGCATGAAAAGTATATATTGATTTCCGGTGCTGTTGAGAGCCTTATTTCCCCAGCTCCACTCCATTACCTCAATTCCGGTCGATAAACTAGCACGATGGTCAACTTCCGCGATCCTGCCGAAGTCGCGCAGGACCAACGTACGTACGCTTTTCCCGCCAGGCTCGGGAGCTCTGGAGGCCTAGTGAACCTCATTTTCGAGAAATTTCGACAGTGGTGCTCACGAAACTCACGCACGCCATGGCCGGACTCTACATGTGAGTCTGTCTGGTCACGGAGGTCATCCATGCTCACAGATGGCCCACTTCTAGGTGGGAGTTCGTAACCACTCTGGACTATGAGTGGAGTATCATTCGGAGACATCGCCCATACAGCTGGACGATATGGGTTCGTAACGACAGGCGCTTTATTTTCTGGCTTATGTGCCTTTCCCCAAGCCCGGACCCGGACTGACCTTGCCTATTTGATAGATCTACTCTCTCACTCGCGTGTTCGGCCTTCTGTCTCTAATACTTAACCTAGTCAATACTGATGTTATAACGAATAACTGTGAGGTATGTCGTATTTGCGTTTATATCATATGAAACCGTGCCCTGACAGGACACGGTTGAAAGATCAAGATCATTTTTGAACTTGTGAGCAACGCTTATATTCTTCCCAGTCTCTGAGGGTTCGAAGCCTTGTTACTTTTTTTTCTAGATCTTTGGGTACCTAGCAGTTGTCTGTGGTTCACTCTTGATTGTGCTTCGCATGTACGTTTACTTGTAGCTTTAGGTGATACTGCCGTCTTCCTGAAGCAATGACTGCTAGCATTGCCATTTGGAACAAAAAGAAGATCATCTCAGGGATCGCAACTATCGTATGGGTTGTTAACGTTTCGTGCCTTATTCAAGGTAGACTTCTTCCTCTTCTCCTGCAGCCGACCGCGAATTCTACTTAAGCATCCCTTCAGGTATCGCGCGGGTAAATAGCCAGCCATATCATGGATATTATGGACCTTCTTTACTCTCCCTATCCACAGATCCGCGCAACACGGGCACCTGCGGGATCCAATTGCGTGGTACTCAACATCCCAAGCACTAAACTTAACGTCATTGTCACCCTCGGTACCGACATCGTCTTATTTGCCATCATGCTTATTGGCTTGCTTCGCCTGGGATTTCATGAACGTGGTGCGTTTGGAATGGGACGCCTCCTATGGAGACAGGTGCAGTGTTGACACTTTTCCCTGCCCACGGAATTCTCTGTCCACTGATATGACCATCATTTACGAGGGTCTCATTTGGCTCTTGATTGCTACTCTCGCCGAGGTTCCGACCACAGTAAGTCTGATTTAATTTATGTACCCATCCGTTTCACTTGTCGTGACTGCCATGTTTTAGGTGTTCACCAGTCTTAATCTGAAAGGTAGATCTCACTTCTGACTGTAAACTCGACTCTATTCGAAATTCCAGGTCCATACAATTTCGTGCGTCCTTATTTGCTACCTGTTGGTAAACCACTGGCTCTCAATGCTCGTCGCAACACAGATGTTCCAGATCACTTCAATGGTCGCAATGTCAATCGCCGCGACACGAATCCATCGCCACTTGACGGACTTTGCCTCCGAGAGGGTTGATATGTATGACGTGATTCTGTTCTTTGCGTCTCTGGGCTCAAAGCGGTCGTTGCCATTGTAGCCCGAGAAAACCTGATGACGTCCGAATAAGTGGCCGCGCACCCCCAACGACGTCCTTACTCATTCCACAGAATCGGATTCGCATGGGGGTGGCGATACGCACGACATATGAGCATTACCAGACGCCGTCTTTGGGCCATTCTGGTTCGTTCATGAGTTCGGAAGAGCAGTCACATGACGAGCCTGCTGGACTCACAACGACAACGTAGAGAACTTGAAGTCCCGCTTAACCTCAGACGCCAGTTGTGTGGCATTGTAGAGTGGTTGTTGTAGCCGGGCTGTGTTGTGCGTATAATTAACGCACAATGTTAATGCAAGATTCTCGGAGTCCGATTGAATTGAAGTTGGTGAATAATCGCAGAGCCTGCCAGTGGCGCTTCCAACGGCCGGCCCAGGACTGATCCGATGGCAGGTGCGGCTATCTCTTTTCGTAAGTTACTTTCCCACTTTGCTGGCAGCAACGCTGTGCCTTGCGGGTCGACACCCTTGCTAGATGTCATACCACCGTATGGGTTGATGCTGCGGACCAATCTGTTTCAGAGACACGTAGTAGATCATGCCAGAGCTCGGATGCCTCAGCCAGTCCATCTGCATTCTTTTGACTTGGATGAAACGAAAAATGGGTGCTTGCCGACTGATGCCGCGTCGGAGTTCTTAAAATCGTGTTGGAGGTCCCAAAAACTTTAGGTTGTTCCTTGCCCGCCGGCACTGGCATCGATCAACTTTCCTCGTCGACTTTTCGACTTTACAGATTTTTCCCGCTCCGATTAAATCTCCGACAAGGGTCTGGGAACGAGACTACAAACACGCAACTTTAGTGGCCATGGTCGTGCTTTGTGTTCTCTTGCCGAATACGTTACTCCTCATCGAAGACTGGGCACTGGCAAGCCTACGGTGAGAATATGTCAAGCGCTGGGTCCCGCCATGGTCCAGGTCCCACAGAATTCACAGCAGAGCCTGGTCGGGATTCGTAGTTGGCACATCGGGATGGCGGTCACTGGTATTGAATGGGTGCCAGTAAGCCAATGTCTCAGTCGGATGTATACTTCTTCCCGCTGGGGGTGGAGCTGACAAACTGCGAAGCAGGTCACTAAGAGACACCGCACCGCCTCTTTACACGTCACCGGGGCACGGTGCCAACAAGGTGCCATCTCAAGGCCTGACACAAGATAGCCCCGCAGCATGAGCTTGAAGTATATATAGACCGTCGATGTTGTTAAGACCGCCACTGTCTAGCGTAGTCGACCAACTAGCACGATGATCGACTTCCGTGCTTCCACTGAAATCGCGCAGGATCAATGTATGCACGCTTTTCCCGACAATCACGCGCGCTCAGGGGCCCACCGAATCTAATTTTTGACAGTGGCGGTCACGAAACTCTGGCACGCCGTGGCTGGCCTCTACGTGTGAGTCTGTCAAATTACCGTGGGTCATCCACTCACCACACTCATAAAAACAACCCACTTCCAGGTGGGAGTTCGTGACCACTCTCGACTACGAATGGAATATTATCCGAGGACATCGCCCCTACTGCCGGACAGTCTGGGTCTGTAAAGACATTTTCCCCCAGAGCTTGGAGCTCTGTATTGATCTGCCCATTCGATAGATTCACTCACTCACGCGCGTGGCCGCTCTCATGAGTGTTATACTTGGCCTGATCGCTATTGACGTTACGACCCCATACAACTGTGAGGTATGCCACATTTGCTTCTGCCTCACGCGCAACTGTGCTCTGACAGGCAACAATCGAAAGATTGAAACCATTTTTCAACTTGTGAGCAACCCTTACGTGCGCCGGGGAGGATCTGATACTTTCCTTTCTCCCCCCTCTAGCTCTTTGGGTACCTAGCAATTATTTCTGCTTCGTCCTTGATTGTGCTTCGCATGTATGTCCCCACGCACACCTTTTAGGTGATATCACAGTCTTCTGAAGCGGAGACTATTAGCATTGCCATTTGGAAAAAGAAGATCGTCATGGTGATCTCAACCATCATATGGGTAGTTAACCTTTCGCTCCTCATCCACGGTATGCAGGCTATTCCTTCTGCTGTCAACATCTCACTCAATCATGGCTCGGTATCAGGTATCGTGCGGGTAAATAATCATCCATATGAATATTACAGATTTTCTGGACTATCCCTATCCATAGATCCGCGCAACGTGGGCATCTTCGGCAGCCACTTGTGTGATACTCAACTTCCAGAGCACCAAACTTAACGTTATTGTCACCCTCAGTAGCGACATTGTCTTGCTTGTCATCATGCTCATTGGCTTGCTTCGCCTGCGCTTTCACGAATGCGGCGCGTGCGCTCTCGGTCGCCTCCTTTGGAGACAGGTGCGGTATTGATGCTTCTCTATGGCCGTTATTCCCTGCGCACTGATACACTCACCTTCTGCAAGGGTCTTATTTGGCTCTTGATCGCCACTCTCGCCAAGGTTCCACCCACGGTAAGTCTGTTTTCGGTTGTCTGTCCATCCATTCGGCTCAACGCGATGGCTGATGTTGCAGGTGTTCATTTGTATGAACCTGAACGGTAGATCTCCCTCTAACTTGTCTGTCGATGAATAGCATTGATTGAGCTCAACTCTGTTCGACATTCCAGATCCGTACAACTATGTGCGTCCTTGTTTGCTGCCTGTGGGTAAAGGTATTCAACGCCTCCTCGCAACACAGATGTTCCAGATCACGTCAATGGTCGCAATATCAATCGCTGCGACCCGAATCCATCGCAACCTAACAAACTTTGCCTCCAGGAGCACCGATGTGGACTACCTCACGTCTCCATGCTCACACAATGATCTCAGCCGCTGTGGCTCGAACAAACCCGATGACTTCCGAATAGCTGGTCGCATGGCCCCAACGACGTCCTCGCTCATTCCGCAGGACCGCATGGGGACGGCGATACACACGACATATAAACAATGCCAGACACCGCCTTTGATCCAGAATGGGTCGATGAGTCCAGAAGAGGATTTGCGCGACAAGCATGCTAGACTGGGACTTGTCGATGACGTGGAGAAGTGCGGTAGTGTCGGACGCGAGTTGCGTAGAGTTGAAGAGTGCAATTAGGTCTGGGTTGTATACGGGCTGTGATATACTTGTAGTGTATATGTTAATCCGATAAACCCTGTCGGATTCACCCGAATCCTCCCTTCGCTTGCTATAGCTAGGACCGCACCTGCCCCTACTGTAGCACTCCGATGAGGCTTCAAATCCTCAGAACGCCATGACGTGAGGGGTTTCATCCAATGTCATGCTTGCCTCTATCGCGCCCTTTATTACGACTTGGGTTTTATCTGCTTTGTTACTGTATGACCGAGAGCCTCTGAGCCTGAGATAGGATTCGCCGGTTAGTACCATGGAAAAGTACTCACAGCCTGGTTTAGTCTGTAACTTGTACTTGCTTTTTTTCACTTGATGTAAAAGCATTATCCTTTGGTTATGGCAGTAACAGCGGTGACACGAAACCAACTAACTTGAATCACGTACAGTCCCTTACCGTTCTTGTCCTACCCCGTTACGGCATTCCAGCGATTCGATCACTCAGATCTCAGAACTTCGACGCCCCAGCGCGTTTTAACCAGCTTATGAATAACCTGAGGAGAGGATGACGCAATGAGCATGGGACAGGCAGCGCAAGTGGTTCGTGTGTCGACGCATTCACCGTGGAGGTCGTCTGAATCTACATCTTACTAAACAAAAATTGCGAATGACATCCTGGAGAAAGACGCGACAGATCGCACAACAACAGATAGCACAGGAGAAAGACATCCACAAAACCAAGGAGATAGAGTGGGGACGTGAGA
>Ga0209488_10003644_pt1 | contig 12298 bp, 10 predicted proteins | sample Rivendell_Oct201_8_FD_188349 | JGI IMG/M metagenome (GOLD analysis project Ga0209488, IMG submission 188349) | Vadose zone soil microbial communities from the Eel River Critical Zone Observatory, Northern California, USA -... | ecosystem: Environmental > Terrestrial > Soil > Vadose zone >...
CACGTTCTGCAACGCCAGCTGCATCGAGTACAACAGCAGCCCCGCCTTCTTCGTCGAGATCGTGTCGTCAATCAGCGCCTTCTGTATCCGCATCAGCCCAACCTGGATTGCATTCGCATCCTCCAGCGCCGGCAGCAACAGCGCCAGCGCCTGTGCCTCGGCCATCTGCTTGTGGGCAAAGCAGTAGATGTGCCTCTTCATCTGCGGTGACCCGCATCCCGTTCCGTCCTGCCTCAGCCAGCGGCACCGCGGTGTCGCGTCCGCCAGCTCCAGCCTCGCCTTTAACCGCAGGTAAGCCTCTTTGTGCTCTTCCGATCCACGCGTCACCCGCCCCACCAGCTCCGGATTCCCCTCCGCCAGCCTCTCCAGTTCGTCGCAGGCCTCGCCGATCCTACGTACCAGCGCCTCCGCCCGCTGTCTTATCCGCTTTTGTTCTTCCGTCTGCTGCCGTTGATGTTCCTCCAATTGCTTGTCTGTCAATGGTTTACCGCTCGCGATCTCATGAGCCATGGCGCTGCCTACCTTTCATTTTCCCCGCGGGGAAACTCAATTTTTTGTTTTTGGGTGAAGTTCGACCATTCTGCATCTTAGGCCAAAACCACCCAGCAAATAAAGCGCGAAACCGGCCATGTTCAATTTCGCGTGCTGAGAGAAAAGTCGAGTGGTCTAAATTCTTTGCAACTTTCCAGAAGTACAACTGCTCATTGCCTTCTCGTGAACGCGCCGTTCAACCCTACTCCCGTCGTACCGCCATTCCGAGGCCGAACTCTTCATCGCCGCTGCAATCTTCCATAGTGTTTCCATGAGGCCGAGGAATCGGCTTCCGCTGCTCTGTCTTGCGGAAAAATGATCATTTCAAACTGTGAGCGGAAGCGGCGACGCGATTGCACTTACGACGCGCCCGCGCCGTAAGTGCGGGGCAGCCCCTCCGTCGTTAGAAATAGAACATGAAGAAGTTAGGTAACCACCCTACTTTGAAAATCGCAAGAGCTTAACGATATGCTGTCATTGAGACAGCACCTTTGAGAAAAGAGCCGGGAAAGACTCGGAGGTTTATTAATGCCTATTCAGCCCCAGGACTTGCTCCAAGATATGCCAGCCCGCCTTGTGCGAGGTGTGGGGAGTTCCACGGTCGCCTTACTCGGGGTTTCGCGCCCGAAAGGCAAGGACCTTCTTGAATTGGCAGGAACCGGCACGCTCGCACATATCGGAAATCACTTTGGCATTTTGACGGCAGCGCACGTTTGGGATGAAGTTCTGTGCAAAGCAGCAAAGGTCGGCATTACTCTCACGGACAATATTGACCACCAACACTTGATTGACGTCCAAACTATATTTCCGACGGTGCTCCCCAAAAAGCCGGGCAAATGGAATGAATACGGGCCGGACCTTGCATTTTTGCGTATTCCAAGCGAACGCGTGGGCGCAATCCAGGCCTTTTGCCTGTTTGAGGATTTGAAGCCGAGGCAGAAAACGGTCCCAGCGCGCTTGGAAGGTTGGATGGCAATGGGAGTACCCAAGGAACTAGGGACCTTTACCGAAACGCATGCGTCCTTAGAGTTGAGGGGAGAGAATGTGTTTCCTTCATATGTCACAGGCAACCCGGATTACTACGATTTTGAGGTCAATAAATCTTCCCGGAACGCCGCAGGATTTCGGCGGATTTAGCGGCGGTGGCTTGTGGAGGATCCTCATTTACGAGAATCCGTCAACGGGAAAAATTGATTGGGTGCATCGCCTGAAGGGCGTTATCTTTTGGCAATATCCGCCGGTTGATGGTCGCCGCATCATTCGCTGCCACGGACAAGAGAGCATTGCGGCTTTGACCACTCTTGTTGTAGAGCGAGATAGAGGTGGCGCTAAATCTTGACAATGTTTCAATTTCAGTTCACGAGACAAAGTGTCAAGACACAACTTGATCGGGTCTCCGCTTGCTCAATGCTGCTACGCGCATAGCGCCGGAGGCGCGCCGAGAAGTTAGCCCAGCGCGTAAGCGCTGGGTAAAGGTAGAAGAAAGACCATGAGCGCCGTAGGCGCGACACATCATCCGAAAACGTAGCGTGGATCGTATTCGATGCCGTGCTTCTCCAGCATCGCAATGAATTCCTCTTCAAACGTCATTCTGGCATGGTGCTGTTCTTGATTCTGGATATACCGCACGACGGCTGCGATATTCGATTTGCTCACGCCGAATCCGCCGTACCCCTGTTGCCAGGCGAACCTGCCTATCTCGGCGGACATCCACCGCGACGAGTTCGCCTTAATTTTATTGATTGCGTCGGCAATCATGAGGGTGGGTGGAAATTGCAGCAACAGATGAATATGGTCTTCCATCCCTCCGATGGAGTGGACGAAGATGTCCTGGTGCTGGCAAATGCCGGCGGTGTATGCCCATAGGCGTTCCTTCATTTGCCTTGGGATGATTTTCCGCCGCTCTTTTGTGCTGAAAACGATATGCATTACATTCTGAAAATATGTGTGAGACAAGGTGTCGCGCCTCCGGCGCTCGCATTCTAAAACAATTAGCCCAGCGCTTACGCGCTGGGCTAACTTCGCGGCGCGCCTCCGGCGCTGATCCACTCCCAAGCTCTTCCTGTCGGTCTCCTCTCCCTTTTTAACACTCATTTAACACTGCTTTGTTAGCTTCATCTCGTGCATACGGATACCAACACTGAGGAGCAACAATGAAACTGAGACTTACGATGGTGCTGGCCCTCGCGGCCGCGATGATCGGCTCGGCGAGCGCGGAAACAAATTTAAATGGTGCGGGCGCGACCTTCCCCAACCCGATTTACCAGAAGTGGTTTAGCGAATATCACAACGCCCACAAAGACGTGCAGATCAACTATCAGTCCATCGGCAGCGGTGGCGGCATAGCGCAGCTTACTTCGGGAACCGTTGACTTTGGCGCCAGCGATGGTCCTATGACCGATGAGCAGCTATCCAAGGTCCCGGTCAAAGTGCTTCACATTCCCACAGTGCTCGGCGGCGTGGTGCCCACCTATAACGTGACCGGAGTGAACTCCGACCTTAAGTTCACGGGAGACGTTCTGGCTGACATTTACCTGGGCAACATCAAGAAGTGGAATGACCCGCGGCTGGCCAAAGCCAACCCCGGTGTCAAATTTCCCGATGAAGATATCGTTGTGGTGCATCGCTCCGAGGGCAGCGGCACAACATACATCTTCACCGATTACCTCAGCAAGGTGAGCCCGGCCTGGAAGGATAAAGTCGGCAAAGGCACCTCCGTCAACTGGCCAGCTGGCCTGGGTGGAAAAGGCAACGAGGGCGTTTCCGGAATGGTGAAGCAGACCGAAGGAAGCATCGGTTATGTCGAACTGATTTATGCAATCTCCAACCAAATGGCTTACGGCAGCGTGCAAAATGCCGCTGGATCTTTCGTCAAGGCAAGCCTTGATTCAGTCACCGCAGCGGCTGCATCGGTGAAAGACATGCCGGATGACTTCCGCGTATCGATCACCAACGCACCCGGCAAAGAAGCCTATCCCATCAGCAGCTTCACCTGGCTTCTTGTCCCGGCAGAATGGGCCGACGCGGACAAGGAAAAAGCTTTTGTCGACTTCCTGACCTTTATGGTCGATAAAGGGCAGACCATGACGGCAGCGCTCCAATACGCTCCTTTGCCGAAAAATGTGGCCGCGAAAGTGAAAGCGCGGATCAAAGAAATCAAGGTAAAACCGAAACAGTCGGCAAAAAAGTAAGCTCAGAGACAAAGCTACATCTTGGGTAAAGACCGAATCGCCGGGCCCATGCCCGGCGATTTGGCCTGAAGCAGAAAAATCTCTCGTGCCAGAATCACGTTCCTTCCTTAACTCCATCCCTGCGCCGGTTTAACCTGTCGGCGCTTCTTTTTTAACAATCTATTAACAATCGTCTGCTAGCTTCCAGACATGCGAACCGTGCCCGAACGCAGGTCTTCCCGCACGACAGAAGGGCCTGCTATGGGGGACCCCAGTCTGACGAACTCCCCAGACGCCGAAAAGCTCAAAGTAGTGCCGAAAGTCCGTGTTGGCCCCAAGGAAAGCCTGTTTGCCGACAAGGTATTTCGTAGCTTTGTGGTTCTGTGTGCTTTGGCGATAATGGCGGTTGTCGGACTGATCGTATTTGAACTGCTTCGGGAATCTAGACCCTCGGTAATCAAGTTCGGCTTTAAGTTCCTGACCAAACAGATCTGGGACCCGGTGGCGGAGGACTTTGGCGCCCTGCCATTCATCTATGGGACTCTTGTTTCCTCAATAGTGGCGTTGATCATCGCTGTGCCCCTGTCCGTGGGAACCGCGCTGTTCCTGACAGAACTATGCCCGCTGCGACTGCGCGGCATCCTGTCTTTGCTGGTCGAACTACTTTCAGCAATTCCCAGTGTAATCTACGGCCTATGGGGCATTTTCGTGTTGTCTCCGTTCCTGCGGGTTCACGTTGAGCCTTTCCTGGCCAAATACTTTGGCTGGACAGGCCTTTTCAGCGGGCCGAAATATGGTTGGGGCATGCTGGCTGCGGGAGTGATCCTGGCCATCATGATATTACCTATTATTGCCTCGATTACACGTGAAGTCGTAACCGCTGTGCCGCGGGTACAACGAGAGGCTGCGCTCGCTCTGGGGGCAACACGGTGGGAGATGCTCCGGATGGCTGTACTGCGGAATGCCCGGCCCGGCATCTTTGGCGCAGTGATTCTGGGACTGGGACGCGCTTTGGGTGAAACCATGGCCGTAACCATGGTCATTGGCAACCGGCCGGAAATCGCCAAATCTCTCTTTGCTCCCGGACATACATTGGCCAGCGTGATCGCCAATGAATTCTCTGAAGCAGTGGGCGCCACTTATCTCAGCGCATTGGTGGAGATGGCGCTCGTCCTATTTGTGGTCACATTGATCGTGAATGCTCTGGCCGGGCTTCTGGTCTGGTCCGTCACCCGAGGAATGCCGGCGAGGGCCCTTGCTTAATCCCATTAACAACGTGTCGCTGCGTCGCAGGTTCTCCAACGGACTGGCCGTTGGGTTGATCACGCTTGCAGCTCTGGTCGTCACCGTACCACTTTTCTTGATTCTGGGAACGGTGATTGTTCGTGGAGCCAGCGGGTTGAACTGGGCATTTTTCACCCAGATACCCAAGCCCGTCGGTGAGATTGGCGGGGGCATGGCAAATGCGATCATCGGCTCCGTTATGCTTTTGGGTCTGGCCAGCTTGATCGGCGTGCCGCTTGGTGTGGGCGCGGGTGTGTTTCTGGCGGAGTATGGCCGCAACAAGTGGGGGAATATCGTTCGCTTTACCTCTGACGTGCTGAACGGAGTTCCGTCGATTGTGATCGGTCTCACGGCGTACGCTCTGGTAGTAGTCACGCAAAAACACTTTTCCATGCTGGCAGGCAGTGTGGCCCTTGGCATAATGATGATCCCCACAATTGCCCGGACCACCGAGGAAGTTCTGCTGCTGGTGCCGCAAACGATTCGCGAAGCCGCGCTCGGGCTGGGCATTCCCCGCTGGCGCACGATTGTTTCCGTGGTACTGAAAACCGCCAGCGCAGGCATCATCACCAGTATTATGCTCGCTTTCGCGCGTATCGCCGGTGAAACCGCGCCTCTGATATTTACGGCCCTGGGAAACCAATACTGGAACACCAACCTCAATCAGCCTACGGCGGCTCTGCCACTGCAGATCTACTCCTATGCTCAAATGCCATATGAACAGGCGCACAGCCAGGCCTGGACCGGCGCTCTTGTACTCATTTCCATGATTATGTTGACTGTCATTCTCTTTCGCTTTATCGCCAACCGAGGCGCAATCAAGGGAGCCAGCTGATGGATGCGGGCATTCACGTAGCCAACCTGAACGCCTGGTTTGGCGCGAAGCAGGCGCTCTTCGATATTGGGATGGAAATCCCTGCGCACAAAGCTACCGCCATCATTGGGCCTTCCGGCTGCGGAAAGTCTACCTTTGTGCGATGCCTCAATCGCATGCATGAAACACTGCCGGACACACGCGTGGAAGGCACGGTTTCCATTGGGGATTTGGACGTTTACGGCAAAGGCGTCTCGCCGGTTTGGATACGCCGGCGCGTGGGAATGGTATTTCAGAAAGCCAATCCGTTCCCGACCATGACGATCTATGACAACGTAGCCGCGGGTCTGAAGCTGAACGGCTTTCGCAACCGCCGTGAACTGGACCAGGTGGTGGAACGTTCGCTCAAGCAGGCCGCGTTATGGGACGAAGTTAAAGACGATCTCAAAAAGAAATCCGGCGCCAGCCTTTCTGGCGGCCAGCAGCAGCGGCTTTGCATTGCGCGCGCCCTGGCCGTGGAGCCAGAGGTATTGCTTATGGACGAGCCCGCGTCCGCGCTTGATCCCATTTCCACCGCCAAAATTGAAGACCTTATCTTTGAACTGAAGAAGGAATACACCGTAGTAATCGTCACACATAATATGCAGCAGGCGGCACGCGTTGCGGACTTCACCGCTTTCTTTCTCATGGGCAACATGGTGGAACTCGATAAGACGGAACCCATGTTCACCAAGCCTTCCGACAAACGTACGGAAGATTACATCACCGGGAGGTTCGGATGACGCGCACGCGTTTCCACCAGGGACTTGACGACTTAAAACAGAAGCTGCTTGCCATGGGCGGCATGGCGGAGCAGGCCGTGGAGCGCGCAGTCCGCGCTTACCAGACCCGCGAACTGTCGCTTTGCGAAGTTGTATTGCGTGATGAATCCAAAATCAATGCCGCTGAACGCGATGTGGACGAAATGTCCATCGACCTGCTGGCCATGCAACAGCCGATGGCCATTGATCTGCGTTTCATTGTGGCCTGCATCAAAATCAATGCTGACCTGGAGCGGGTGGGAGACCAGGCAGTCAACATTGCAGAACGTGTGATGGATCTGTTGACACGGCCTGATCCCGCTTTGAATGTCGATATTCCCCGAATGGCGCAACTCAGCATCAGCATGGTCCGCGACGCGCTGAATGCCTTTCTGACCGCCGACGTGGATATGGCACAAGCCGTGCTGGAACGTGACGACCTGGTGGACAACATGAACCGGGAAATTTTCGAAGCCGTTGATCTTGCAATGACAAAGTCCGCTGGAGATCATCGCAACCTGCTTGACACGCTTATCGTGGCACGAAACCTGGAGCGTGTAGCCGACCATGCTACAAACATTGCTGAAGATGTTATCTTTTGGGTAAGGGGTGCGGACGTTAGGCATCACGCACAAGGTTAATTCTATCAATCCGTAGATACTAACACTGAAAGTATTACATTAACACCGGCTCGGCGGACTATCCGTTGTTTCTGCCAGGAACAAATTACAATGGTTGTCAGGCGTAAAACTTCGAGCAACGGCTCCAGGCCTGCCTCCGTGCAGCACATGAACCGGTCAGTATCAGATCCGTCCCTTTACATCAACCGTGAGACTTCCTGGCTTGCCTTCAACCGGCGCGTGCTGGAAGAGGCCAATGACGAGCACAATCCCCTGCTGGAGCGGGTGAAATTCCTTGCCATTTCGGCCAGCAATCTGGATGAATTTTTTGAAGTGCGGGTCGCCGGCCTCTTGCAGCGCATTGAAGAAGGTTTCATTGATTCGGGGCCCGACGCGCTTTCTGCGCAGCAGGAACGTGAGTTGATCGCGCTGGAGACGCGCGAGTTTGTCCAGGAGCAATACGAGTGCTGGAACCAGAGGCTGATGCCGGCGCTGGCGCGTGAGAATATCCGCGTGCTTGACCTGAAGGATCTCGATCCGGAACAAGAAGCGTTTATTGACTCTTACTGTCAAAAAGAAGTGGATCCGCTGCTTACACCAGTCACCGTGGATCCGGCCCATCCCTTTCCCCGCGTCCTGAACAAGGCGCTCTGCATTGCGTTGCTGCTCAAACGCAAGCGGCGCGCCAGCGGCACTTACATGGGAGTAATCACAGTACCCAGAGTGCTTCCACGACTGGTGAGGCTGCCGTCGCGTACGGGCGCTCACTATGTTTTTCTGGCTGATCTCCTTACTTATCACGCTGCCAGCATGTACCGCGGATATGAAATTGTTTCTGCCGCATCGTTCCGGGTCACCCGGAACAGCAACCTGTACCTAGAAGAAGAAGAAACGCGGAATCTGCTTGAGTCCGTGCGGACGGAACTGCACCGCCGGCGCAAAGGCGATGCCGTTCGGCTGGAGATTGACGCCAACGCGAGTGCCGAGATTGCCCGGCGCCTGCAGCAGACCTTCGAGCTTGAGGACTGGCAGATATTCCACACGCAAGGCCCGGTTAACCTTTCTCGCCTCTTCAATTTTTACGAGATCGAGCGGCCTGAACTGAAATTCAAGCGGCTGGTGCCGCGTGAATTGCGGCTTCCGCCCAACACTCCCAACATTTTCGCCGAACTGCGCAAACGCGACATCCTGTTGCACCACCCTTATGATTCTTTTGACGCGGTAGTGGATTTTATTGAAAGCGCCGCCAGTGATCCTGATGTCATCTCATTGAAACAAACCATCTATCGCACAAACCGCGATTCCCCCATCGTGGAAGCGTTAATCTCCGCTGCGGCGGCGGAAAAAGAAGTTACAGCGGTCCTTGAGTTGACAGCTCGCTTTGACGAGGCTTCCAATATACAGTGGGCGCGCACGCTGGAAGATGAGGGTGTGCAGGTTTATCACGGACTGGTGGGGCTGAAAACTCATTGCAAGCTCTGTCTGCTGGTACGCCATGATCCTGATGGCGAAACGCGACGGTACGTCCACATTGGTACCGGCAATTACAATCCGACGACGTCACGCTTCTATACTGACCTGAGTCTGCTCACGGCTTCGCCCGATATTACTTCGGCGGTACACTCCGTTTTCAACTATCTCACGGCCTATTCTGAAGCTCCCAGCTACGCTCCGCTGGCCATCTCGCCCATAGATCTTGCGGCAACAACGTTGCGTCAGATACATCGCGAAGCCGAGCATGCCGCTAACGGAAGGCCTGCGCGGATTGTCGCCAAGATGAATTCCCTGCTCGATAAAAACGTGATCGAAGCCTTATACCTGGCCTCGCAGGCCGGTGTTCCCATTGATCTCACAGTACGCGGCATGTGCTCGCTACGGCCTGGCGTGCCGGGCATCAGCGATAACATCATCGTTCGCAGCGTCGTGGGCAGGCTGCTGGAACATACCCGAATTTTTTATTTTGAGAATGGCGGCGACGATGAAGTGTATATCTCCAGCGCTGACTGGATGCCGCGCAACCTCTATGAGCGCGTTGAGGTGCTTTGTCCGGTGAAAGATCCGCAACTGAAGCAGCGGTTGAAAAGTGAGATACTGGCTGCGTACCTGGCAGACAATGTGAAAGCACGATTTCTCGACCGCCACGGACGCTATACACGCGTAATGCGTCGGCGTGGTGAAGCGGCTTTTTCAGCTCAGGATTTTCTGATAGCAACTGCTGAGGGTACAGCCACAGCAGCCGATATTCCTGACCCAGTTACACCCCGCTCGAAGAGTCCTTCCGGTCGGAGAAAAAGACAGGTGGTTACCCGATAGCCTATGCTCCTATATTTTTTGCGCCATGCTTCCGCCGGCAAAACCATGCTCAATCCCAAGAAAGATGAGCGCCGCGCTTTGGATGAAGAAGGTATTTTGCAGGCGCGTTACGTTGGCCGCATGCTGGCCAATCTTGATGTGCAGGTCGACCAGATCATCAGCAGTCCGCTGAAGCGCGCGCGCCAGACAGCATCGCTGGTAGCGAATGAACTGGCGTTTGAGTCGGCTGTTCAGATCGACGATGCATTGCGTCCGGAAGCTGAGTTCGAGCAATTTCAGACGATGCTGGCGCGCTATAAGAAATATGACGCGGTCATGGTCGTGGGGCACAACCCCAGCTTTACCGAATTCCTGAGCAAATCAGTTTCTACGGCCAGCGGCGCCGCACAGATTGACTTCAAGAAAGGGGCGGTGGCCCGAGTGGAAATGAATGGTCGCGCCGGCAGGCTGCATTGGCTGGTGACCCCTAAAATTGCGCGAATACTTCAGACCAGTTTGAAATCGAGTTCACGGCCGAAGACTTCGCGGAAGTAAGCGCGCTCTTTCTCTCCTGCCCACAATTCCAGGTCGGCGCCCGTTCGGCCTGCTTTCACCGCGAGCGTGACTTCCCCACCGCGCGTCACCACGCGGAGTGATTGCACGGCTGAAAGCCGTCCTTGATTCAGCGCCCGCGCCACGCGCAAAAGAGCCGTGCTCTTAATGACATCTGACCTGATCTGGGCTGGCAGCATCTTGATCAGCCGGTCGCGAAATTGCGGTTTGGAATTGCCCTGGAAGCGCGCCACCGTGGCAATGACTTTTCTCTGCAACGGGGTAAAGCCAAATAATTCTGACCGTGAGATCACGTAGTAGGCATGGCGGTGCAGCCCAACGGGGTTGATGTACATTCCCACTTCGTACAAAATCGCCGCGGCGGCAATCCATTCGCGACAATCCTTGCTTAAGCCGTGCATTCGCCGGGTCTGGTCAAAAAGCGTGAGTGCCAGCTTGCGCACCTGCTCGGCATTTTCCAGGTCAACCCCGTAACGCCGGGCGGTATTCATGAGCACATCCTGGCGATCAGCTTCCAGTTGACGGTGAGAGCGTGTGTGCCGGTCATATTCCGCCGCCATTTGCGCTAAAATTCCGTCCCGCAGCCCGAGTGGAGAGTAACGAAAGCCCTTGAGACCACAAGCGTAAAGCACATGTGCGTACACCGCCGCACCAGCCACGATAATTTGCGCGCGCTTGGGATTGATGCCCTTGATGGCCGCACGCTGCCGGTCCGTCATTTTTGCCAGACGTTTGGCCAGCTTCTCTGCAACGGCCTGGGACACGCCGCCGCTTCTAGTAAGACGCAGAGACTGCGCCGCGCCCGCCAGCGCCGCTGCCGTTCCGGAAGTGGCAATCACTGCACGAACTCCAGCGCGCGTCACTTTGCGCGATACATTGGCCGCTTCCTGAACAATGAAGTCGTGCATTCGCTTCAGCTCGGGCTTCGTGGGCGGATCGTGATGAATAAACTCCTGCGTCAGGCGGACCGCGCCCAGGGGCAGCGTGACAATCTCTTTGATATGTCCTTTTTCTGACAGCGTGAGTTCGCAGCTGCCTCCGCCCAGATCCATCAGCAACAGTTTAGGCGGCGGCGTGCGCATGTTCGACACTACGCCCAGGTGAATGAGACGGCCTTCTTCGAGGCCACTGATGATTTCGAGGTTCCAGCCGGTAACGGTCTTCACCCACTCTTCAAAGAGGCGGGCGCTGTTACTGTCACGCAAAGCGCTGGTGCCAACGACGCGCGTGCGCTCCACGGCATAGCTCTGCACCGCGCGATGAAAACGGCGCAGGACTTTGAGCGTCTGGGCCATGGCTTGCGGGTCCAGATTGCCGTCGCGAAAGACGCCTTCACCGAGACGAGTGACTTCCCGGTCCTGGTGCAAAGCGACCAGGCGTCCGCGCCGGAGTTCGGCGATACTGAGCCGTACCGAGTTCGAGCCGATATCGACCGCGGCAAAGACGGGCATGCTTTATCAGGCGTAGCGGGCGGATGGCCGGAACGATTGGGCGGAGCGTGGAGGCTTTCTGGCGGGCGTCAGGGCCAGTGCAAATAGTTTGTTCACGGCGGACATTGCATCCGAATGCCGCGCGCCAAGAACAGTTCGCGCTTCGCGCAAAAGAGCGCAGTTTACGCGATCAGAGAACTGCTTTTCCGCCGTGCCGGTCAGCTCCTCCCAATCGTGCCAATCACCAATCACGTCCTGGACGGACTTGAGTTCGCGAATGAATTGTTTTTGCTCGGTGGTTTTGTCCGCCAGTTCGGCCAGATAACGGATACGCTTAAGGGTGACCCGAGCTTCATGCAGCCGGCTTGTGTTCATTGTTTGCCGGGCCGCAAAATCGCTGGCCATTTCGGCAAGCTGCGCCCTGGCCTCTTGCAAAGGCGCCAGTGGGCGGTTTTTGCCATCCTGTAGCACACCTGCCTGTTCTGCAATTCGGTCCATGCGGGTAAAGAATTTCGATCCCTGGAGTTTTTTCACAGCCGACTCAAGCCGCTTGGCTTGCCGATTCCTTTTCTTTTCCAGCAGGGCCGCCAGGGTCTTTCGGTCGTTCTCGGTCGATCCATTACCTAAAGTGCCAAGGAGATCTGCCTGGACATCAAGGTCGCGCACTTTTCCGGCACGCTTGCGCAGATCGGCCATCTTTTCCAGGCTGCGCTCCAGTTTTTTATCGATATCGGGGTTCGCGTAGCTGACAAGGCTTTCAATCCGGCGAATGGTGGTACGCAGG
>Ga0209488_10003645_pt1 | contig 12298 bp, 19 predicted proteins | sample Rivendell_Oct201_8_FD_188349 | JGI IMG/M metagenome (GOLD analysis project Ga0209488, IMG submission 188349) | Vadose zone soil microbial communities from the Eel River Critical Zone Observatory, Northern California, USA -... | ecosystem: Environmental > Terrestrial > Soil > Vadose zone >...
CCCCCCCCTGCTTCCCCTCGTCCTTCTCTCCTCCCTACTGCCTCACTTCCCCAAGGCAGGCAGTCACTTACCGAATTGCATTGCGGTCCAACGGAACAAGAGTAGGGCACGGGGCCTTCTTCTTGGCATGATCCGAGAATAAAAGTTATATTTTTTCTGCATCTTTTTCCCCTCGCCCCCTCGCTTCGTGTCTGCCTTTGGCTTATGGGCCGATCTCTTGCCGTCGGCTTAGCGACCGACAAACTCCATTGATTCGTGTAGCGGTAGAATGAAGGTTTCACACTTTCACTCTCTCGCTCCACTTTGCTGCCCTTGTATGTGCCCATCCGCCATCCGAGACTACAGAGAAAATGGGACCCGATCAGGCCCCGGACACGAGACTTCAAGCTTCCAGCCTTTGGTGCATAAACCCGATGGTGCATTCCCGCCCGGCAAAGAGTTCACACCTCGCCTCATATTACTATCTGGTCAGGGCCACTTTTTACATTCTGGCTTAGGTTTCCTTCTAAGCCGGCCGCTTACCTGGACTTCTGGTGGATGGTATTGCCATCTGATTTTCCGCAATTACATCAACGGGAGGAGGCAAAGGGGATGGGATGGATGGACACGGAGAGAACCCTTGTTCGTCCACGGGTCGCCTTTAAGCGGGAGGGGAAGTCCGGAATATGCCATCGGGAGTCGAGTCCGAGATTCCATCAATTGCGTGTCGTATTTATCTCGAGAGTCCCCCGGTTCGGTGAATAGCGTAAGTCAGTCGGACGGAGGATGACGACACGGAGGCGAACATTTATGTAACAGGCGTCGAATCGAGCGGAAATCAAATTTCCCCGGAGGGATCTCACTTGCCTCAAAGTCGTCGTTGTTCTTTGACGAAGAGTAATACAAATGAAATGAGCTCCACCAGCTTAGCTCACAGCCGAACGTTCGTGGCTGAAGACGCTCGATTTCTTCTACTGGTCACACTGGGTTTCAATCATATTTATACACTTAACATTCTTCCGACATCCAGGCACCCCTGCTTCCCTCTGGTTTGAGAGAGCTTCAATCAAAAAAAAAAAAAAGAATTTAGTTCGAGCGTATTAAAATACTGTGCCGAGGCCGATCATACACCGGCGCAGTCTGGTCCATCTCGGCCTTCGGACCGTCTCGTGATATACCCCCTCACTCGCGCACCATCTGACGACATGGGCAAGTGACGCTGTGAGAAAGAATCAAGTTGGTTGGGGGAAAATCTTCCGGCGCGAGCCCGCCATTGTCCCGGTACTACTAACGCCCAAGTAATGGAAAACCAAAATGTCGAGTTAAAGGAGCATCAGGCTGGGTGGCGCCTGTGCGTACGGGCATGGGCTGATTTTGACTTGGCTTTAGGCTTTTGCGGTGTGCCTTCTACTAGGACTATCGGCCCCTTCACCTGCGCCTGGGTGGTCGAGTTACTCGCCGCGTCTGACGCTTCGAGCCTCACAGGTGCAGGTGCCAGCAGCGTGTTCGTCCCGTCGTTGTGGCGGCGGCCCTTGAATGCCTTTGACATGCTCACCTCGCGCTGTAAGACTCTGCGCGGTTTGGACTCTGTCCGACGCATCCCTGCCTCCTGTTCCAGGGAAATTGAGAGAGAACGCGAGCGCGATTGCGCTGCGCTGCGTGTCGAGTTGGCATTGTTTGGGTTTGCGTGAGAGTTGAAGAGGGCCGTCGGCATCGGAGGGTGAGGGTCCCCTTCTTCGTCTCGGACGGCTTTGTGATTGTCGCGGTCATCTGCATCCGCGTCCGACTCGGCGTCCGACGATGACGTCCATTGTGGGATCCGGAAGAGTTTCTGACGCATGAGCTTGTACTGTTCCGGCAGTTTCTGAGAAAACCTGACGCGCGGGAAGGGAGACGGTATTATTATTAGGTAGTTGTCGAGAATAATAAATGCCTTCACCGTCACTCACTCTGGCTGCACTACATCGTCGCAGAATACCTGCGTCCAATCGCGCACAGGTTTAGTTCCGTCTGCACCCACTTCGGCATCGGGCAGTGCCATCTGCCAAAGGACGAGCCTGTCCATGAGCCCTTCCAGTCGATCCTCGAGAATGCTTCGGGGCGTGGGAGGATCCTCGTCCTCGTCCGAAGATGGCTGCATGACCCTCCGCCTCTTCTGTGCATGTGATTGAACCGGGACGGGGCGGACGGGGACGGGAGGACATAGCCCCGGAAGGGACAGCTTCAGAAGATGGAGGAGTATCTGCATTTTAACCCTGCAAACGGTCGAATGGTCAGTGCACGGTACGCGACTGGGCCAGTAGAAGCGTGGATGATGGTTTACTCACTCTTGCTTCTCTATTCCAGATAGCCAGCGTTTCTTCTCATCTAAAGAATTTTGAATGGGTTCCTTAGGCTGCTCTGGGCACAGTGCATGACGCTCAAGCACAAAGAGCATGACCGATGCTTCCAAGTCGGCACACGACGCGTGCAAGATGACGTTCGGTAGTTGTTCTTGATATTTATAGCTGCACCACTTGCCGGTGAGCAAGACACCGTCCAGCGCAGCATGCAGTGGGTGCACATCATCCGGGGAAGTAGTGACAGAACGCCTTGCCTGCAGTTGCACCATACGAACGAATTGGTTCAACGGCATGATGGACTTTTTGCAGAGTTGCCGAAAATAGGAAACTCAAGAAAACCGTAGGGAAAGCGAGCCAAAGCGAGAAGCTGCGTACCTCTGGGAGCCAGAGAAACTGCAAGTACAGTTCACGTGTTCTCTCGCTGAGCGTTGTTGTCGAGCGACCATCGTATGCAGGGGAGAACGGAGAGACGTCCTGGACGATTGAGGACTCTTGATTGTGGTTCCACTTGATGGGGCCACTGGGTGATAGCGACAAGTACATTTTTTCAAGCCTGCCGTCGATTACTGTCAACTGTCAACGACGCGGGCTGTTAAAGCAGCTCACATGACCGCGTTATTACCGGCTTCTGCCGACAGCAGCCCAGTTTGTGGCACATGGTATGCGAATGATACGACAACTATCCTAGAGTCGGAAATGGGTAAATGCATAGCAGTGACGTGCCATCCCACACCGCGCGCGTCATAAATCCATGAGAAGCCCCGAGCCGGCGGCCCAACCTTTAATTAACTGAATAATCTATGCGAAAAACTCGAAAACGGACAGAGGCTAGTTTACCGGTTCACTTTTCATTGTTCGGCTCGTTAGTTCGCGTGCTGCGCGGCATGGACTGCTAAGCGCGGGTTCGCCAGTCATCTATCGGCGGCGCCCCTTGACCAGTTGATGGGCCATCATGTACGTGTACCGACGCTCAAGGACGGACTTCTCGGGAAACGGCCGAAGGGGCCCTGGCCCCGGGGAGGAGAATAAATAAACGTAGTAGTTCTTTTGTGGGTTCACCCACGAGCCATGAGGAGCACCGTAACTGCACACCAGGGACTGGGACGTCTCCTCTCGGCCATCACCGTTCGTGCTACGTGCTACTGTCCTGTACCTGATACCCCGCGCGGTCGTTTATGTCTCGGTGGCGTCACATAACTTGATCCGAGAACTTGAAGAGGCTTGCTGTCAGACCTGCTGTCCCGACGTGCGCTACCGAGACTTGCTTTGCTATTCTCATTGCCACTAGGGGCCGGATCATGGGTTTGGCTACACTTCCCTCCCAATCTCCCATCTCTCATCTTCCATCCTCCATCCTTGCATGATGAATGACAGTCCCGCAGGGCCTCCGGGGAGGGAATTCTCATTTCTCAGATTGACGCAGATGTATATATGGAAAAAAATAAATGAAACCAACTTGCTCAGACGGGAGGCGGCGGCGCTCTCAGAATCTTGGTACATATCTTCTCTTCCCTTCCTCCCTTCCCTTCCTCCCTTCCCTTCTTCTCCATTCGGTCAAGACCGTCATCACTGCGGTATGGTGCGTGACTCGCGCATAATTATCGCACCCCAAAGCAGGATCTCGTCGTACTGTCCGTCTATGTCTATCTCCCTTCTCTTCATCCCGTTGCCGCTTCCATGTGCAGTAATGAAAAGCCATACACGCAGCCCTACGGACGGTCAGCAGGGAGCTCTGCCCCTTTCCCCTCCTCCCTCTCTCCCAAAATGGGAGTTGTACAGCAGGACACGAAGTAGCCGTATTAACCATGTGCCCGTTGGGAGTTAGGTGAGGTATTAATCCTTGATCGACTTAACTTCTTTTTCCTCGGGTCGGGCCGCAGACAACCGTCATTGCGAGGATAAATGGAGGATGGCAATACCCTAACTTATAATTGGCAATAGACCCCACCTACTGAAATCGCTGAACTATGCAGACACTCGCTCCGCCGAGCAGAACATGGGAAGCAAGTCACCAGTAGCAATATTTCTTAATTCATTGCCTCTTTCAGCCCTTGAATGATCATGTCATCATACTCTGGGCTGATTTGACATACTTCATGCTCATATGAATGTGATGACCACGCCACCGATAATGTACATCCACAACAACCAACACGATAAAAAAGGGTATAATGTAAGATGAAGGAGAACGTAAAAGCAGGCCGTGAGGAGCCATTGGGTAGCGTATGTAGAGAGTCTAGGGAATAAACAGGGTGCCTTCTTTCGGGATATGGGCGGATCGAGGGATGGGTAGCCGATATGCACATAGCACATAATAATAAACGGAAGATTATACAAGGAATGGAGAGTAACGATCCCTTGGACATAAATCGTGAAAAGCGCGTATTACAAAATCACTTTGACTTCAGTTGAAGGTAAAGACCTGCCACCACCGGCCTGGCTCATGAGGCCACTTGACTAGTCCTTTCAGGTGTCATGCGGATGCGACTCTGCGCCTGCACGTCCGCCGCAGCTCTAGTCAGACTCATGGAACTCTTTTTGTAGACCATGCCAGTTCCAGTCCGGGGGCGTAATCGCGGCTCGCCTAATTCCGAAAGTGAAAAGTCCATTGACCCAGATTTGGATAAACTTGGCGAAGTAAGAGGTCGCACGCTATAGCGGTTAGTCGGGGCGGATGTAGATGGCCCCAAGGATGCTCGAGCACGCTGCTGGTCATGCAGCTGACGGTTGTAGCTAAGTAAAAGACCCTGCATAGACACGGGTTCGCCTGGCTGTAAGCTGGATCCAAGGGAGGCCGACAGCCGCAAAGGACGGGGGGTGGCACGTGTGGGTGTATGGGTGTGCGGCAATTTGGGAGTGTGTTGAGACACGACGGGTGAGTCTGACAATTCAGATCCAGAGGAAATCGGTCGCCTTAAGGGGAGCGTCTCCAGTTTCGGAGGGCAACCCTTCATGTCTGACAAGGATCCCTTTGGTCGCAAACTTGCAATCGACGGTCCGCGAGATAAAGGAATGGGTGGAAGACTCTTCTCACGATCCCAAGGTTTGATGGGAGTGCTATGGGGTGGAACATCCATCACGTCGGGGGTGCTTGGCCCGAGTAAACTTTGGGTAGATGAACTAGACGGGGTCCGCACTTGGTCATTGCGCTGAGAATCCACTTGGATGTCTACGCGAGAGGCCGGAGGCTCGGAGAAACGTGTCAGAGCAGGTGCAGCTTCCGGCGAGTCTTGTTCAGGAATGCTGAGAGATAATGTTGAGGGGGCCGTTCGGCTGCGGCCTTGCCACGACGTCGGTGGGAGTGACGGGCGTCTCAAGTTTTGAATTGACTTTGATGAAGGAACTTTGGCATCACCAGAAAATGAACGTGAAAGAGAATGAGGATGGGAGCGTGAGGAGTGCGGGACAGTCTTAAAGGATGACGTTGAAGACTGGCGTGAGAGAGCCAGGTGGGAAAGTCGCTTGGTGAGAGGAGACGGTGCATCTTCATCCTCGCTGGGCAGAGTTAGTAAGTGAAAAAGTCAACGGATGTGGACAACAAGGATGCGTCAGCGTACCTATCACTCCATCCTAGGCCTGTTGTTAATCCAATGCCACCCCGGAGCAGACGTCCGTCTCGGTGGCGCACCCTTCGACGGATAGTGTCACGCTCGTCTTTGAAAACGCCTGATTTGGTCATAGCTACAAAGACCGTAAGAGACCGTTACGTCAACATGCTGAGACAGGTCGCTTACAGTTCGACACTACACTCCCATGTCGACTGTGGTGCGTAGCAACGACGGGTGTATCACAGCCGATATTATGAGGTAATAGTTTTGAGTGAGGGGAAAGCAGCCCATCCCGCAGCATGAGGCTCCTGCATGATAAAACGATAATTCTGTGAGGAAAACTAAGCGAGTTAAGTGGAAAAAAGGGCGCACGGTAGCGGCGTGTGCAGATCCAAACTTGAGTCAGATTCGCCCGCAATGTCGTCTTCGTCAGGGACGCTCGCGAAGTCCCCGTCGTCACCGCGATCCACGACGCCGTAATCGTCAATTAAATCCTCGTTCCATAATCCGTCGCCATCAATGGCGTTGTTAGCATATGGTAATAAGTTTCGTGATGCGGAGGATATGCTGCCCTGGCGGACATGTTCGTCAGGAAGAGAAAAAATCGATAACCTTCCAGCCGCGGCGGCACTAGTCCGGCGTGAGCCGGGTAAGGACTTTGGCGCGCGTCGGCGTGAGTGAGATCGCGACCTAGAACCCGAGGACGTTTCGGATCGGCGCCTCGGACGGGGCGTGGTGGCGATAATACTCGCTATGTCAGGACTGGAGGCACGATACGACTCATCAGGAAGGGGTCTGCCCGGAAAGGCAGTGGACGCGTGACCGGCATCACGGAAGGACCCTTTGTTCCGAGAATGCTGTGTAGCAGAGGAAGTACCCCTGTGGGCTTTACTACCGATTGGATTACTGTTTAATCGTGCTTGCGGTATAGCTTGGTGAGATTTGAGCGTGGGGCTCTTTGGCTGTGTCTGCATGTGAAATGAGTGGGCTTGGGTATCAAGATCGTCATCCTGCAGAGCAGGGAGGTCACGCATGTCGATTGAGGAAAGGCGCTCTCCGTGGAGAGTAGGTTCATCGCTGATGTCGGGGTGGGGGGATGTGGTGCGGGGTATATCGGCGAGAGAGGTACGGGTAAGAGACGGTTCGACGGGGTCGACAGAGAGAGACTCATCATCCTCCATGATTGCTGGATTCATTGTGGGAGGGGGTCGGTAATTGTCGGCGTTGGCGGTGCGAGTGAACGCGGAATGGGAGCGTAAAGAGTGGGATGGTGTGGACGAGGGCGGCTCGGTAGGGTTACGAGCCGGCAGCTGAGTGATCACAGCAGTCGAAGACGGACCACTGCCAACGCTGGCAAAGCTGGCGGAAGAGTCTCTCCATGAGGATGAGTTTGAGGACGTGGATATACGAGAAGCGCGACGAGAACGGGTGGCAGCGGTGATTTGGAAGAGGTCATGTTCAGAGAGGGGAGACGGCCCAGGCAGAGGTGGAAGCGGGAGGGACGGCGGCCGTGATGGGGGTGGGTTCGAGAGATTGTGAGGGATAAAAGTGGGCGGTGCGGGGAACTCGTTGAGAAGGACGGGGACGGGAGTGTTGCGTGAGTGTTTTAGGGAAGACATCGGGTGGGGATGGAGAGAGCGGGAAGGAGGGGTATGTGTATGCGCGTGCAAAGACCGTCCGAGAGCGAAAAGAGTAGAATCTAAAAGAGACCGATGGGGAACAAAAGAAAAGACAGAGGGCGTAATTCTAATCCCTCGACCGACTGCCTTCGATCCGGGCTAAATGCGATGAGAGCCTAAAAAGAGTGTCAATCCGAACAGAGAAGGACGAAAAAAAGTCGTGATATGGAAGTCGAAGTGTGACAGTTAAAGAAGAGACCAAGTTAGTTTATCACACCCGGGTACATCTTATTACTCCGCGCGTCGCTTTTCACTTCACCCGCGGTCACTACAAAGTCGTCTATTTACCTAATCCAGTTTTTCTCAACCGCCGACCCTCCGACCGGCATTTCTGTAGGCCTGAGCTGTGAGGAACACCGCCATGCTCTGCTGTGTCGCGCTGAAATGTCCACACCTTGCGACCGCGAATCAGCGAGATGTTGGGTTCCTGATCCTCGCTGATCCAACCCCACATTGTTGGCGTCAATCATCAAACAAATCCTTTTTTTTTGGGCATCATTCCGATGCTCGTTGTAACGCCGGTGGGTCTGATCCCTCGGTAACTACCATAACTCGATTGCGACCCCCCACGCGTAATATAAGTGGACAGCACGAACAGCCATCGACAGCCCCAAAGTCTTGCAAGAAAGACGATACTGATTTTTCCGAGAAAATGACCGGATCATGATAGCACAAACAATTGACCCACTCGATGCAAGATCCCGCGCCACAGTTTTGCATGGGGGTGCATGCGCTCATGTGCGCGCTGGGGCGCTTGAGCTGCAAACAGGTTGACCCGTGGCCCAAAATCGCGCGTGCTTCCCATTGTTCCCATCGCCCTTCGATCGCCTTTTTAAATCCCGAGCGATTCGTTAATCACCCCCGTCAAACTCAATTTTAACAGATTTACTTTTTTTTTTCATTCTTCGCGTCTTTTTGAAGGGGCAGAGGTCGCGTCGTCGTCCCTCACAGGGCACCCATCTCGATCATCCCTGTAGCGGTGCGCCAAGAACGCGAGAAACGCGTCGCTACGAAAAAAAAGGGGGTGGCACAGGCATCTGCCGATGCATCCATCAGAACGAGCGGTCGATCCATCGTAACTTTGTATATTTGGAGCAATTTAATTCACTTTTTTTGCCGCTTGCCGTCGCAACGCGTGACTTTATTCCCACGCGTGTGGACGTGGACAGTCAGCGGACTCGGACGTGGCCACCAACCGACTGAAAACCCTGCAAGATCGAGCATATCATTAAGCTAAGCTGCGCAATTGCAACGTTCTGATCATATCATCGGTGTAAATTTGAAAGGTCTGTGATGACACCTGTGCCATCCGGCGCGGGCGAAATCGAGCTCACGTATCATTTTTTCTGCTCCTCTCACAGTCCCTTCCTTCACACTCGCTCTCAACCACCCCTGCCACTATGATCACCCACGAGACCCTATACTCCCTCGCCAACACTCTCGGTGCCCTTGCTATGTGCACCGTCGTCATATACCACTTCATCGCCGTGAACGCCAAATACGTCACCAGCAGTCCCGCTGCTTAATACATGGTGCAGGCATGTTCCCTCGGACCCACGGAACGACTTCCTTCCCCACGTCCGTCGGACTTGCTCCCCATCCACCTTTCTTTGAACGCTGCCGCCATCACCTTTCCACCAAATGTTTTCCATGTTGCAGGTCATCGTTGCGTTGAACATGCAATACACATTTTTGTTTCACCATCTATCCTCATGTCTTGGTGGTTGCTGGCCTGAAAAGGAACCCGCCTCCAGTTGAACCTTTTGTGCCTGGTATCTATCGTTATTCGAAATTGTGGCGCCGCTTGTGGGTGGTTCAACGCTAGCACTGTTCTGGCTTCAAATTCGCGAGATTGATCTCAATAACTGAACCGCAGTATGACATGACACTCAAACGCCCCCTTTTCTTTCGTTCTCCCTTGATCATGTCCAACTTTGCTCTGTCATCCGGAGGCCCTGCATAAAGGGAGTACCCAAAAAGAGGAGAGGAATGGGTCGCGAGGTGTGAAGGGCTCCCGTTAAGTCGAGAGAATTGATAGTTACACACCGCTCTTGCCGCGATAACCTTAATACCCCGTGTCCTATCATCGGACTTCTTTTCATAAGCTATCTCAAACGTCTCGCGTTGCTATGATTTATGAGATAGATCGTAACGCGGGGTTGCGTAAGATGATTCTTGAAGGCCGCGACTGTACTGTCTCACTGTCTCCAACCCCCCAATCGGCCAAGATTGATTTCAATTGATTTGTCATCCATTATTTAATCAGTCAACTCGCAACTGACTGCAGTGGTGCTTGTGCTTCATGTACTTGTCAAGCTTCTCTTTTTTTGGAGCAAGAAAAAGGGAATCCACGGGGAAATCCACGATCGACCGATTTGACTAAGGTGGGATGAGGGATAGTACTAGTATTCACCATCAAATCCGCAACAAACGACAGATCAAAAATAATCCCGACGTCAAAACCACTGCGCCCATCCCCGCTCAAAAGCCTCCTGAGAAAACGTCGTGGTCGCCCATCGCCGCGCACGAGCGCGTATCGCGACTCGTTCTTCCTCCGCCATCGTGATCACTTCGTGTACGGCTTGAGCGAAGCTCGCTGGGTCCTTCGCATGGAAGCCTGTAATTTTTTTTTTCCCCATTGATTCATCGCCGTGTAGGAAGGAAGGAAAGAAGGGGCGGGAATGGAAGATGACGCACCAGTCCGTTGGCCATCGACGGGCACAACAATATCGTGTAGTGGTCCTCCTGACGCATGCACGATGGGTATCACGCCAGCGGCCTAAAGCACAGACGACGACAAAAATTAACCCTTCAGTCATGTTTAAGAAAGACTGGGACTTGCCATAAACTCCACGACGTTGATACCGAAATGTTCATCTACCATCGTATTTATTCCGATGCTAGCCTCACCAAGCAGCTCTACAATACGTGGATAAGGAGCATTCACTATAAATTCTACCCAATCCTGCGCCCATTAAGCACGGTCAGTTCGCAATGAAGCAATGGAGTTGGGGATAGGCTGCATACCGAGGCCTGGAGTGAGTCCGCGAGCTCTTTTAGCTCGTCGACGCGCGCAGCATCCTCCTCGTTTCGCACTCCTCCGACGAGCAACAGGCGCAAAGACGGACGGTGCTCCGGGTAGCGCATCCGCAATGTAGCCATCATACGGATCTGCGCAGCATGGTCTTTTTCTGGTCTTACCTCTAATGAACACGAAGGCCCAAAAGTGCTGAAAAAAAAACCATACCTGAATTGAGCCAGACTTAGCAGGAGCGAGGGACGGCGACCAAGAGAAAGTTGAGATAGGGCTCGTGTGTCGCATGGTGGGTACACAATTTCTGCCTGCTTTGGTGGCGTATGGGTACGCGTTGGAGACGAAAGGGCAAACATGCGAGTTGAGGAGAGAAATAAACCGCAAATGGATGCGAGGGGTAAATGTATGAGATCAAGAAATGGATCAGAATGGGCGAGTATCGCATCGATATGATTTTTCGTCCACGACGAGTTGACCATCAGGAACGACGAGCGACGGAGAGCGAGGGCATAGTAATACATGAATAAACGATAATACCTGGGTAATGAGACATATAAACCCATCGAGTCTGGGAAAGCCACCTGATGATCAGCAAAACTCACATTAATTTGACCCGGCTTAGGGTCGTAGAAGACGTTATTGCACTCGAGTTGGCATACGTCGCGCGGCGAGCCTCCACGCGCGCGAGCATATCTGTACTAATGGTAGGATAATGCACGTACGCGCCAATGCGGATGCCAGTAAGCCACGCGACGACGTGAAAAGTGAAAGCATATCCCATCGTATCTGTCCCAACATTCAGAATCTCTCCAGAAAACAGAGGAGCGCGCGTGCGCGGATACACGCACCGATGTAGAGGTCCGGGACGAACTTGGACAGCGCCTCCCATGCGAGGTACATCGAGCCCAGGCTCTGCCCGAGCAGCGTGAAGCGCGGCCACGTGCGATCCTCGACGAGCCACCTCGACTCCAGGAAGACAAAGTGCAGCGACTGCGGCGCGAGCGTGATGTCGAACCGGGCCTTTTGCGGGAGGTGAGATGTAGCTGTGATGAAGGCATGCGCACGGTGCGCATGGCAGGGGGGAGATGAGGAGGCAAGAGCGAACGCACCTTAGCCTTTGCGATTATTTGCTCTTTACTCGCTTCCGTGTCTCCGCTATAGACCACGCAGATGACGTCCGGCTTTGTGCGCTGCATGAAGGCGATCGCGGTCCAGAGCACGCGCTCTCCCCCGCCCCCTGCATTGCTGTGTGCGTGCGCGTGTGATGCTTCTGAGCATTGTTGGCGTTGACGAGCGACGTGTGTGTTCACTCACCAATACGGGTGGAAGAAGCCTATGAACTTTTTGTTCTTGCTTTGTGCATTGTTCTCGAGCCCTAGGGAGGAAAGCAAGGCTGCGCGCTGCAAATCCTTAGAACGGGAGAACCCCCGGATGTAGAGTGTCAAGAGTAACGGAACTGTGAGGATGAGAAACACGACGCCCGTCAACATTTGTTATGAAAGTACCAGTCAGTGGCACGAGTAACGAAGTAACTGGCAATGATCATTGACTTCGGCCCGTAAGGACCGCGCTAACATACTTTACTCCGGACACAAAGAAGTATATCTACCAGCCAAGGTATATAAATGGGCACTGCGAAAGGACTGGAAGGGTTTGGAGTGGCTTCCGTTACAGTTCCGACGTCACAGGCGAGGGCCGCATGCTGTCGACAAACCC
>Ga0209488_10003646_pt1 | contig 12293 bp, 11 predicted proteins | sample Rivendell_Oct201_8_FD_188349 | JGI IMG/M metagenome (GOLD analysis project Ga0209488, IMG submission 188349) | Vadose zone soil microbial communities from the Eel River Critical Zone Observatory, Northern California, USA -... | ecosystem: Environmental > Terrestrial > Soil > Vadose zone >...
ATCGTGACTGCCGGCGGGTTGGTCTTCATCGGTGCTACGAACTTCGACAGGAAATTTCGGGCCTTCGATAAGGATACGGGCAAGCTGTTGTGGGAGACGGTGATGGTGAACTCGGGCAACGCCACTCCGATCACGTACGAGGTGAACGGAAAACAATTCGTCGTGATCGCTGCGGGCGGCCACGGAAAGCTCGGCAGCAAGCTCATGGGACAGATCCACCTGGTTCAAGAAGCCCTGCCGTACATCCGGGAGAAGGGTTCTTCGTCGACGAGCGTCGCGTAACAAATCATGCGTCAGGTTTTCCAGGCGCTCGAGGAGCTTTCGATTTCCTTCACCCCAACCAAGGTTCAAGATCTCGGCCCCGCCACTGCGATCGTGAGTGATGACGGCGAGTACGAGTACCGACCACTTCCACACGCTGCTCAATGAGAAGAGAGCTTGTCTCTCGTCTGAAAGAACGCGGACCTGTCCCTGTCCTACAGATTCGGCGTTGGCCCGTCCGAATGCTGCTCGCCGCGAACGATGCAGGGCTCTGGTAGGCTGGATTCGTGCGGAATTGGGTCGAGCGTTACGTTGCCGGGGAAACCGAGACCGTCTGGGCAGAGATGGATGGCTTGTGGTCCGGCCATCCGTACGGCCGAGGTGCCTTCCCTCGTGGTGTTCGCCGTCGCGCTCGTCCGCAGATGAGAGCTCTCGCTCTCGCGGCTGCACTGTGGTCGGCGGGCGGCGCGGCGTGGGCCGACACGGGGGCGATCCTCCCCCCGTCCGATGCCTGGGTCACCATCTCCACGGAGGAGCTGCGCGCGCGCTACGACACGCTCTGGGCGATCAGTGACGTCCACGGCCGGCTGGGCGAGCTCGAGCAGCTCCTCGTCGCCTCCGGACTGTGCGTCAACCAGGCGGGGCGCATCGCCTGGAACCGCGAAAGGTCGCGCCAGATCCTGCTCGTGGTCGGCGATCTGCTGAATGGCGGGAAGGAGAGCGTGGGCGTCGTCCTGCTCCTGGAAGGATTGCAACCGGAAGCGGCCGCTGCCGGCAGCCGGCTGGTCGTGCTGATGGGAAACCACGAGGTCGAATTCCTGGCCAATCCCGCCTTGGCCTCCCGCGACCTGCTGCGGAGCGCGTGGCGTGCCGGGCTGGGGCCCAAGAAACGGATGACGGGCGAGCAGCTGGCGCAGAGCGGGATCGGCGATTACCTCCGGAAGCTTCCCGTCGCGGCGTTCGTCGGCACCTGGCTGTTCGCGCACGCGGGTTATATCGACGTCAAGGATGGCGTGCCGGCGATGCAGGCCTACTTCGCGGCGCTTTCGGCGGCGGTCGTCAGACTGGACTACCCCGCCTTGGTGCAGCGCAAGTCCATCCTCGAGTACCACAACTGGTGGGCCGACAGGCACAAGCGGAAACGCATGCGCCGCCGCCTACGGACCCTCGGCATGAACGGCCTCCTCTTCGGGCACGACCCGGATGCGCTGGGGGTCTACGGGTCGATGGCCATCGATCGGGATGGCTGGCTGATGAAGCTCGACACCGGCATGAAGATTGGTCCTTCGAAGGGAATGCTGCTCAAGTGTGAGGTCGCCGCGCTGGTCCGGGGAAGCGAGCTGGTCATGGAGGAGGGCGGCTCCCCGATCTGCCGCGTGCTCGAGCCCGATGGTTCGCTGCGAGCCCTGGCCCGGGAGTGAGTTCATGCCTGGCTCCCGGGCGGCGTGCGGCGGACAGGACCAAGCCAGGGCCAAGTCAGATTGCGATTCACCTTCGCGACCTGCTGCGCGACCTTCGAGATGCGCCGGCGCAAGGCCGGCGGCTTTAGCACCCAGACGTCGGGTCCGAAACCGAGCACCCAGCTGGCCAACTCCGCGCTGAACCGGCAGTCGGAGCCACCTCGGAAGTGCTGAACTTCCCCGGTCAGTCCCACCACTGCTTGAGCGCGACCGTGCGAGAGTACCGAGGTCAGGTGATGAGAATCTGGATTCTAGGACGGGACGCCGTGGCGCTTAGCGTCGGCGCGACATGAGGCATTGCGCTCGTCGTTGCGGCCTGCCCCCCTTCGCTAGGGTCCAGTGCGTCCTCCATCATCGCCGCGAGCGGGTCAGCGAACACAGAAGCGGCCTCAATGAACGAGACTCCGTGTTTCTTCGGGTTGGAGCGGTCTTCTTCGGGTCCCACGTGAACCGCCCCCGAATAAGTGCAATACACTTGTGCCTGCGCAAGAGGACTTCCGGACACCGCAATTTGGTCAGCCCGTAGTCAGCAACGGTCGAGCAGGCACAAGCACCCCGGTCAGCAGGAGAAAGGACGAAACAAAAATGTCCAAGATCACACCGTTTCTCTGGTTCGACACGCAGGCCGAGGAGGCCGCGAACTTCTACGTGTCGGTTTTCCCGCGATCGAAGATTCTCAACGTCTCTCACTACCTGGAGGTTGGACCAGGGCCGAAGGGGAGCGTGATGACGGTGGAGCTCGAGCTCGATGGCCAGCGCTTCATCGCCTTGAATGGCGGTCCCGAGTACAAGTTCACCGAGGCCATCTCATTCACGGTCCAGTGCAAGACCCAGGCGGAGGTCGACCATTTTTGGGATGCGCTCGGCGCAGGTGGCGAGCACGGACCCTGCGGTTGGCTCAAGGACGGAGTAGCCACGGCTGTGGGACCCATGCGAGGCATCGCCGAAGTTCTTACGGCGCCCCGTTCGTCCTGGCAGAACCCTTTCGCCGAGCGCGTGATCGGAACGATCCGCCGCGAACTCCTCGACCACGTGATCGTCCTGAACGAAGGACACCTCCGTCGTCGTTTGCACAGCTACCTACGCTACTACCACGGTTCGCGGACGCACCTCGCGCTTGAGAAGATGCACCCGAGCTGCGCGCCGTCGAGCCACCCGAGCACAACCGCGTTGTTGCCCTGCCCCAAGTCGGCGGGCCACCACCGCTACATCCGCCGCGCGGCGTAGTCGCAAGTCGACGAAATCTCCTCCTTCGGCGACGAGATCGGAGCGCCATCGGCGCTCGCGCGACATCCTGCCGCTGGCCGCGCTGTCGAACCTGCGCTCACCTCAAATCCGCGGCACCCGCCACATGATTGTGATCGGGCGTACCCGACGATCGGCATCACCGATCGGGCATTTCGTGGATTCAACCGCCGCGACAGAGTTTTGGCCAACGACAATTTGCCGAATTGCGGTTAGCGACGAAAGGATGGTCCTACGCCCTCGGGCACTCCGTCATGCCCCTGCGCTTGCAGATGGCCGAGTGCACCCTCTTCGCCCAGTAGTCGATGGCGTCGTATGCCTCTCCCCACGTCGTGAACTCGGCGCTCTGGTACTTGCGGCCGACGCGCCGATCGACGGCTTCGGCGATGAGCTTCCCGCTCATCGCGTCCGTGATCTTCATCTCCTCGCTGAGCTCGCCGACGAAGAGTGACTTGCCTCTGGCGGCGGCCACGATACCGTTGACGAGAAAGCCCACCGGCAGCACTCCCGAGATCAGGTTGCCAGCCGTTTGCTTTTTTTGGGCGTCATAGAGGGACGTTTCGACGCGCAAGGCGCCTGGACCAGGCTCCGTCACGACCTCCAGGACCTGACCGAGCTCGTGGACCAGCGCCGCGTGCATCCTGTCGGTGAGCGCTTGCAGGTCCTCCAGATCGCTCGCGGACGCCCCTTCCGGCTTTGCGAACTTGACCGGCATGATGATCACCTTCGAGTAACCGGACCAGTTTGCGGAGGAGGTCTCGTAGATCAGGAGCGGCTGGTCGTCCTTGCCTTTCTGCAGGAGGGCGATGTCGTCGCCGACCACGGACGCCTCTCCCTTCTGCGGCGTGACGCTCCTCGCCTGCTTCGTCGTCGCACAGCCGTTTCCCGACAGGCACGCCGCAACCAATAGCAGGATAGGCGCGATCCACTTTGCATCGTTTTTCATCTCTGTTTCCTCCAGGTCGACAAGGACCGCTTCTCGCGAGGTCGCTAGCGACCGACACGCGGGAGCGCTGCAAGCTGCGGACCACGCCGGCACCACGACGCGTTCCGGGCTTGCCACTGCGTCTGTTGATTCAAACGTTGTCCGCGATCCCGACATGCCTCGCTAACTGCCGTTTTCGATCCTGAGACAATGCAGCACCTCGTCGTCGAATTCGGCGTCTCAGAGGAAGCGTAGAAGAGCGCGAGGGTCGAGGAGGACTCCATGGACACCGTTCGGGCGCTCAAGCAGGTCATCATGTTCAAGGAGCTCCCCGAGCCGGTCCTGGAGATCGTTGCGGGAACCGCCGAGGAGGTCTCGGTTCCGGCGGGTGAAGAGATCATCTCGGTGACGGACACGCCCGATGCGTTGTTCATCATCCGCAACGGGACGGTGCGAGTCACCCACGAGAGCGCAAAGATCCCGCCGGCGTTCTTCGGGACGGGAGAGACCGTTGGCGACGTGCTGTTCATCGACGGCGGACCAGCCAGAGCAGCGGCGGTGGCGGTCGAGCGCGTCGATCTGCTGGTCTTCCGCTTCGCGAAGGTGGCCGAGGCGTTGGCCGGCCACACCGAAGCAGGCCATCAATTCTATCGCGCGATCGCCCGGACCCTCGCACGCCATTTTGCGCCGGGCGGCGGGCATGATCGGATCAGCCCAACGACGGATACGCGTCGATCAGGGTGACGCGCTCGACATCGGCTCCGGATCTTCGACTCAGGTGTGCTCGAGCGTCAGGGCTGTGACCACCCGGGTGACGCCCTTCTGGTTCCCACCGCCTCTCAACTCCAGCGCAGTGATTCCGCCGGAGGCGTGAACCATCCATCCGGCCTCGAACCACGACTTCATGGAATTGACATCGTGAGGACGGAATTCGGGGTTCTCAAGGATGAATCTCATCACCTTGTCCACTTCGTTCCCGTTTACTGGGGTTTCCACCCAGAGAATTGCTCGCATGTTTGTGACCCTTCCGCCGTCGTCACGATCGATAACGCTGGCACGTTGTCCTTCTCGAAGATGACCTGTGTAGTTGACGTTTCGCGACCAATATCAGCATTCCGTCTGCAATCATGAGTCGACGTCGTTGCAAACCTTGAGCCATCGCGCGCGTGCGCATCACGGCGGCACGCTGCCTGCAAATCGTCTTCGCGACTCGGCACAAGCCGAAAAAGGAGAACGCATTGTGAGGAGCACGCCTATGATCGTCGCGACCTCGGCACTGATTGCCATGCCGCTTTACGCGCAGGAAGTGGAAGTCACCGCCTCGCCGCCTTCCAGCGATGCCGCCGTTTGCACTGCGGCGTCGTTTTGTCTTGTCTGAGTCCCCCGGGGAGGTCAGAACTCGAACTGGAGCTGAACGCCGACGTTCTCCGTCTTCTCCGAGAAGAACTGACTGAAGGGCAACGCGCCTCGTTGTGCCACGACCAGCGCGCGGATTCACTGCGCGCTGCCCGGCGATGCCCACTCGAGTCCTCCTTCCAGGCTGCCGTTCAGGCTCAAGCGCTCCCGCGCCTGCTCGGCGGCGTGGAATGCAGCCTCCCTCCCGGCGAGCGCCGAACGGCTACGTGCGATGCCGGCGGCGACCGTATTCCACTCGCGGTGGATCGCGTCATGCGCTGCGAGGGCGGCCCGCAGCTCGCGAGCCCACGTCGCTTCCACCGCCGCGTCCCCAGCTCTGATGTCGCCGACCCGGGTCAGGTCGAACGACCACGTCGCCGTCAACGCTGCGCGGTATGACCAATCGTGCTCGATGAACCCCGGTACGTTCGTTCCCATCCCCGTGAAGGTGCCCGCGATGATCGGTACGAGCGCGAGTCTCCGTGCGTCGGCCTCCATTGCTGCCGCATGCGTGTTCGCTGCCGCCGCCGCCACCGAAGGAAGAGCAGTGACCGTGCTCAGGAACAACCTCAGTTCGGGCTCCGGGTGCAGGTCGTCGATCAGAGGCACGACCTCGGAGACATCTGGCTGCACGTTCGACGCTGATTCGAGCGCACGCGCCGTCAGAGTGACCTGCAACTCAGCAGCGGCGAGTTGCTGAAACTGCTGCTCCACGTCCGCGCGGGCGCGATCCACCTCCAATACCCCAGCGGCACCCGCGCGCAATCTCGCCTGGGCCAGCGCGAGCCCTTCCCGTGAGGCGTCGAGAGCCACTCGCGAAGCGGCGACCTGCGCGAGATCGGCGACGAGTTGGTAGTACTGCTGCACGACCAACCCCTGTACCTGAAGCCACGTCGCATCCAGTTGGTACGCTGCTGACTTGGCGCCCGCGTTCGCGGCACTCACCCTCCGGATGCCAGCAAGATCGACGAGCGGCACCGTCAGCGTCGCGCTGCCATCCCACTCATCGCGAGGGAGGAGGGTTACCGTTTGGGCCGGCTGACCGGGCTGAGCAAGGGTGATCGCGGAAGAGTATTGGTTGCGTGTGTAGGATCCGTTCGCGGCCACGCCGGGGAGGACGCGCCCAAGGGCCGAAAGAGCCTGCCCCTGCTCCTCCAGAACCGTTGCCCGTGCTTCCAACTCATCGGGGTTTCTCTCGCCCGCTCCCGCGAGGAACATCTCCAGCGGCTGGAGCGCCAGGGAAGGCGGCGAGTGAAGCACCAGGAGCAGAAAAGGCAACGGCGCGTCAATTCACGCCGCGTGCCGATTCGCGGTCCGCCGCGTCCCTTCCTCGCAAGGGCTTTCTTCCCTCAAGGGAAATGTCGGAACGTCGGACAATGCAGGCGCGCGCGGTAGCGGACTTCCGGCATGCACGACGACCGTCATTCAGCTCGCGATCACGAGAACGGACGCGTTCATGCCGGGCCGCAGGGCGATGGGGCGCAGGACGAAGTCGAGTACCGCTGTCAGATCTCCAGGGGCGAGCGCGGAAATCTTGGCGGCGAGCAAGCGTCCGCCACTACCAACCACGGCGGATTGCCCAATGCGTAGCCGCTCGAAATCCGCGGTGCCGAAACGCGCGAGCACCCACACATCGTCGTCCTCGACGAGGGTGAGGATGGGTTGTCCAAATGAGGCCCATTCGCCCGGCTTGAGATGACGCGTCAATACGCGACCACTCGTCGGCGCACGGATGGCGACGCGCACGGGAGGGCTCCCGGAAGCGACGTGATCCAGCTCGATGAGCCTGACACCCTTCCCGACCGGATCTCCCTCAGCGACGAGAACGTGATCGATACGCCCTGACCTCGTCGCGGTGACCTCCACCACCCGTCCGTCGATTGTGGCTTCGAGTGCGGACATCCAACCTTCTGCTCCGCTCTGGGGTGCAAGTGCGATGGCGTGCATGAGTGCTCCATTCTCCGATGCCCCCGAACGATCGATCACTTGTCGTGGCCTTGCCTCTGCAGTCCGCGCGCCAAGTTCGCCGCTGCCGGTTTTCCGGTCAGCTGTCGGTAAACCGTTCGATGGCCCACACGATGCATGGCAGTTTCGTATGGCGGCCAACTCGGACAACGCAGACGCGATGCTCGAGCGTCTGTTCCTACGTCGTGCAATGCAAGGCGACAAGGAGGCGTTCGTCGCTCTCGCCTCGATGCATGCCACCGCGGTGTATGCGACTGCGCGCAATCTCTGTTCGAGCGATTTGGAGGCGATCGAACTGACGGAAGGTGCTCTTCAGAGCGCTCGGGACCGAATCCGTGCGATGCCGGCAGGGCTGTCGTTTCGGGTCTTCGTTTGTCGCTTCATGGTCAAGGAGGCCATCGAGCGGCTACGACGCGCAGCGCCCCCGCCATTCACCCTTCTCCATCGATTTCTGCCGGCGACGGCCGGCGGCGATCGCTTGACACCGTCACCGCAAGGCTTTCCCGACATGGAATTGCTGGCTCAGCGCCCTGACATCGCCAGGCGCCTCACCGACGCGCTTGCGCTACTCGAACCAGAGGATCGCGCTGCGTTCGTGTTGCGAGTGGTCGGCGAAGTTCCCATGGACGACGCGGCGGCCATTCTGGATCTGCCCGTCTGGACCGTGCGGCTGCGGACGCACCGCGCCTCCTTGCTCGTGACCGGGTATTTGTCTTACCTCGCCGCGCGCGCGGGAATCGTCTAACCAGCACGAGGGCCCGTTCACAGGGTGTCCTTGTTCTTGAGCGGGTACTTGTCCATCTGGCGGCGAGCGCGGGAATCATCTGACCGTTCCGCGTCACTCCTTCGAGTGATTGCAGCACAATCCGTGAACGTCGGAGGATCGCTGTATGGCAGTCCGACAGAATCCTCGATTCCGCCCGATAGAGCCCTGGATCCTTGCGGCACGCGGGGTGCAATCCGCGTCCGGGCATGGACACGAGAATCGCTTCGGTGGCTCCGCTCTTGCTCCTCGCCGCTTGCCACAAGACGGCTGCTCCCCCGCAACCGCCGCCGACGGTAGAAGTGGCGGAGGTGCTGCAGTTCGACATCCAGATCCACCGCCAATGGGTTGCGACCCTCGATGGATTCGTGAACGCCGATATCCGGCCGCAGGTCGAGGGATACGTCCGCAAGCAGGCCTACCGCGACGGCGCGTACGTGCAGCGAGGAGACGTCCTCTTCCTCATCGACCCGCGCAATTACCAGGCAGCGCTCGATCATGCGAAGTCCACGCTCGCGAGAGACGTAGCGGCCCTGGAGAAAGCGCGCCTGGACGTCAAGCGCGACAGGGAATTGATCGCGGGGCAATTCATCCCACAACAACAGTTCGACAACGACCTGGCGGCCGAGCGCGAGGCTGAAGCCAACGTCGGGTCAGCCCGCGCCACTCTCGCCCAAGCGGAACTCAACCACGGATGGACGCAGGTCACCTCGCCACTGTCGGGCATCGTAGGCATTGCCCAGATGCAGGTCGGCAGTCTCGTCAGCACGTCCACCGTCATGACGACGGTGTCCCAGGTCGACCCCATCAAGGCACAGTTCAACGTCAGCGAGCTCGAATATCTAAAGTCGGCGAAAGGCACTCAGTGGGCCGAGCCCGCGCACGGCGGCGAGCCGGTGCTCGAGCTGATCCTCGAGGACGACAGCAGCTACCCGCACGGCGGGAACGTCGTCGCGATCAACCGGCAGGTCGATCCGCGCACCGGCACGATCGCGGTGCAGGGCACCTTCCCGAACCCGGGCAATCTCCTGCGGCCGGGCCAGTACGGAAAGATACGGGCAGCCGTCGAGATCCGGAAGGGCGCGCTGCTGGTGCCGATGCGGGCCCTCAACGAGATCCAGGGGGCGTACCAGGTCGGCGTCGTCGACGGCGACGGCAGGGTCAACGTGCGGACGGTGCAACTTGGAGAACAAGTCGTCAATGAGTTGATCGTCGAGCGAGGCCTGCAGCCTGGCGAGAAGGTCATCGTCGAGGGATTCGCTCGCGTCCGGCCGGGCATGCTGGTGAGCGCGAGGCCTGCTGTCTTCGGATCCACGGGTTCCGCGGCGCCCGGTGTCGCGAGCGGGGGGCGGTAACCATGTCTCGCTTCTTTGTCCGGCGTCCGATCGTGGCGATGGTCATCGCGATCCTGATGGTGATCGTCGGCGGGGTCGCGATGCTCGGCTTACCGGTCGCGCAGTATCCGAACATCGTGCCCCCGCAGATCCAGGTGAAGACGACCTACACGGGGGCGGATGCGATCACGGTCGAACGGTCCGTTGCGACGCCGATCGAGCAACAGATGTCGGGCGTCAAGGACATGCTTTACATGCAGTCGACGAACGCTAACGACGGTACGCTGCTCCTCCAGGTCACGTTCGACATCGATAGCTCGATCGACATCGATCAGGTGAACACGCAAAACAAGGTGGCGCAGGCGCAACCGCAACTTCCCACCGACGTGACGAACTATGGTCTCACCTATCAACAGTCGGCCGGCCTTCCCCTCCTCGCGATCTCCCTCTACTCCCCCAAGGGGACCTACGATCCGCTCTTCCTGGGTAACTACGCGACCATCAACGTGACGGACGCGCTCTATCGCGTTCCCGGCGTCGGCCAGGTCCAGCTCTTCGGGACGTCCGACTATGCGATGCGCATCTGGGTCAAGCCGGACAGGCTGGCGAAGCTCGGGATCACCGTTCCCGATCTGGCGAACGCGATCGGCGCGCAGAACAACGTCAATCCGTCCGGACGCCTCGGCGCCGATCCGGCTCCCGAGGACCAGCAGTTCACCTACACGGTGAGAGCGCAGGGACAGCTCCTCAAGCCGGAGGAGTTCGCGAGCATCGTCGTGCGACTCAACCCGGACGGTTCCACGGTCAGGCTCGGTGACATCGCACGGATCGAGCTCGGCGCGCTGACGTACACGCAAATCGGCCGCTACAACGGCAAGCCTTCCGCCGTCTTTGCCATCTACCAGACGCCGGGATCGAACGGGCTCGCGGTCGCGAAGGGCGTCCAGGCAACGATGCAGGAGCTCAAGAAGCGGTTCCCCCCTGACCTCGAGTACGTCACCTCGTTCGATACCACCATCCCCGTCACCGAGGGCATTCGCGAGATCGTCATCACGCTGCTCGAGACCACGCTGCTGGTGGCGCTGGTGGTCTTCCTCTTCTTGCAAAGCTGGCGCGCTACCTTGATTCCACTGATCGCGGTGCCGGTCTCGTTGATCGGTACGTTTGCGCTGTTCCCGATGCTCGGCTTCTCCGTGAATACGCTTTCGCTGTTCGGTCTCGTCCTCGCCATCGGTCTGGTGGTCGACGACGCCATCGTGGTCGTCGAGGCGGTCGAGCGTCACATCGAGGAGGGGGAGTCGCCCAGGGACGCGACGCTCGCGGCGATGAAGGAAGTCACGGCGCCGGTGGTAAGCGTCGCTGTCATCCTCGCTGCAGTCTTCATCCCCATGGCGTTCATGCGCGGCATTACCGGTCTTCTCAACAAGCAATTTGCCCTCACCATCGCGGTCTCCGTGCTCTTCTCCGCCTTCAATGCGTTGACGCTGTCCCCTGCGCTTTCCGCGCTGCTCCTGCGGCCGCGCACGGCGGCGAGTGGCGCGCTCGCCCGGTTCTTCGCAGCGTTCAACCGCTGGTTCGGCCGCGCGACCAACGGCTACGTCAAGGGGTCGGGGTTTTTGGCGCGCAAAGCGATCGTAGGCGTGGGCATCCTCGTCGCATTCACCATCTTGTCGATCGCGACGGGCAAGAAGGTCGCCACTGGTTTCATTCCCGAGGAGGACCAGGGATACTTCTTCATGAACGTCACGCTCCAGGACGCGTCGTCCCTGAAGCGCACGGACGCCGTATGCCGCAAGATCGACGCGATCCTCGCGGCGACGCCCGAGGTCGAGTCGTACAATACGTTCGCAGGGTACTCGATCTTGAGCAACAGCGCGGCCACTTACAGTGGCCTCTATTTCGTCTCGCTCAAGAACTGGTCGAAGCGTCCCGGTTCGCAGCACACTGCCAATGCAGTCATCGATCGGCTCAACCGGCAGCTGGCGAGCGACGTGCACGAAGCCATCGCCTTTGGCTTCGGGCCACCCGCCATCCCAGGCCTCGGCTACGCAGGCGGCTTTTCGATGTGGATCCAGGACCGCAGCGGCGCCGACGTGCCGTTCCTGGAGGCGCACTTGAACGAGTTCATGGCTGCCGCGCGAAAGCGCCCGGAGGTCGGATCGATCAACACGGTCTGGCGCGCCTCGGTACCGCAGATCTTCGCCGACGTCGATCGCGACAAGGTCCTCAAGCAGGGCGTCGACCTCCGCAGCGTCTACCAGACCATGCAGGCGTTCCTCGGCGGCGCATTCATCAACCAGTTCAACCGATTCGGCCGCCAGTGGAAGGTCTATCTCCAGGCAGACAGCGACCAGCGCGAGAGGGCCGGCGACATCGGCGATTACTACGTGCGGAACAACGCAGGCCAGATGGTCCCGCTCTCGGCGTTCGTTTCCACCAGGCGTATCCATGGTCCTGAGTTCACGAATCGTTTCAACCTGTTCCGCGCCGTGTACGTCATCGGCTCGCCGGCGCCCGGCTACAGCTCGGATCAGGTGATGCGGGCGCTCGAGCAGGTCGCGAACGAAGTGCTGCCTCGCGAGATGGGTTTCGAGTGGACCGAGGTCTCGTACCAGCAGAAGAAGGCGGCGGGCACCGGGGCACAGACGCTGGTGCTCTCGCTGGTCTGCGTCTTCCTCATCCTCGCCGCGCTATACGAAAGCTGGTCACTGCCGTGGAGCGTGCTGCTTTCCCTTCCCATCGCCGTCTTCGGCGCGCTGGCGGGCTTGCTCTTGCGCCGATACGAGCTGGACGTCTACAGCCAGATCGGGCTCGTGATGCTCGTCGGCCTCTCCGCGAAGAACGCGATCTTGATCGTCGAATTCGCCAAGGGAGAGCTCGAAAAGGGCCGGCCTCTGATGGAGTCAGCGCTCGAGGGGGCGAGGCTGCGCTTCCGTCCGGTGCTC
>Ga0209488_10003647_pt1 | contig 12292 bp, 13 predicted proteins | sample Rivendell_Oct201_8_FD_188349 | JGI IMG/M metagenome (GOLD analysis project Ga0209488, IMG submission 188349) | Vadose zone soil microbial communities from the Eel River Critical Zone Observatory, Northern California, USA -... | ecosystem: Environmental > Terrestrial > Soil > Vadose zone >...
CTCACAGTAGGCAGTTCTATTAATAGTTCGCTCTTCACGTGATACCTTCCTGGAGCAAGTAGAGTAGATTAGAGGGACAGTCCTGGGAGTCACACCAACCAGCCATTTTAGCATTCCGTTTTCAGAAATCCGATCACAGCATGAGCCCCTGAGAGGGAGAGCGCCCCCAAAGAGGACAGCCGTCCGCAGTACTGTATTCCAATACTGTATTCCAATGAGCACATGAACTGGATTCCGAGTCATGGGCCGAGTGGCAGGTGGATTGTTCTCAAGGGTTCAGTTATCAGTTGAGGTGCCGAGCTGCGCTCGAACGTGAGAGTGCTAGCTGGGATCTTGGTATACGCCGAACGAGCCATCGAAAGAATCTCGAGCAAGGCGAAGCTGGTAGTGCCTAAAACCATCAGGCGACGAAGACTATTCCTTCTAGAGGAATTAGTCAGATAGTCCACATTGTCTCCAGGGTATGAATACATGTTAAACGTAAAATAGAGCGCGTGCTACCTAGAGCGCCTCACATGACGGAACAGCACGAGTTTTGCTGTTGGAACGCGGCATTGGTCAACGAAGAGAAGGGATGAGGGTTGAGTTGCTTTACCTTCTTAGCCGTCTTGTAGAACATCTTGCTTTGCGAAGAAAGCGCATTCGATCTCTCGACGAGATTGTCTAGCTTCTCGCCCCGTTGGAGCACTGATTCAATCGTTTTGTGCTACAACCAGACATGGACACAACCGAAGGAATGAGCGAGAAAGAATATACGAACCAGAACGATCTTGGTTTCATCAAGTTCTTGTTGTACTCGCATGATATTATCCGCATGTCGTGGGTCTTGGTACTTTTGAAGAAAGCTGTTGATCTCTGGGAACGAAATCGAGGACGGTTTCGAGAAGGAAGACTGCGGAATTTTTGCTGTGAAATCATCAAGGAGCTTGGTGAGAAGGGAGAAAGCCGGTCGGACAGGATATTCCTGGTCAGTGATAATCACAGCTACATAACGAGACGGGGGGTTAGCACCTTATGCATAGGAGCTGTGGAGAGCGAAAGCTAACCCGCAAGTTGCTCAGCACCTCCCCGGTTATATACGTGCGCAGTATAGTTATTCTCTTGAACGCTCTGACGTGCGCCCTGCGCAGTACGTTCTACGACGGTCTTGGTGAAAAACGACATGAATTCGCCGACGGAACCTCTTTGATAAAATGAAAAGGAGGAAAGTTCAGATGCCTGGCATAGGGTTGCGCTCGGACCGGATGGAGGCGCGAGAATGATGGCGAGAGAGTAGATCTTCATGATGTACGTGGAAGTAATAAGAAAGGCAGTTGTTGCTGTGCTCCATGAGTGGCACAAAGCCAAGAAAACGCCCGGGCCGGAGCGAGCCGGTTCAACATGTAGGTAAGTTAGGCGAGGACTCGGAGGGTCGTGACCGCGTTGGTCAACTTGACAAAGGCATTGAATGGAATGTCTGCAGCTCTCAATCAACGAGCGGACTCTTCCTTCCAGTCCTTGGGAACTCCAGATCTTTCCCTCGGTTCCCTGATCTCTGGTGTTTCAACTCCCGCAAAGTCCTTCAGAGTATCCTCCGTCTCCTCTCACACCACAGCACCTTCATCTGCCCCGATATCCACCCCATCTCCCCCTCATGCTCCTGTGCGACGTAGAGGTGACGATGCTACTCCAGCTGCACTAAGAAGACATGTCTCTGCTCGCGAGGAGGACGATGATCCCGAGACCGACGCTCTCAATGCGACGCAGAAAGACAACTGGGAAGGTGACCTCGGGACACCTTTGAATACTAGGGGAAAACGTTCCAAGTCAAATGCAACGAACGCAAAGGGGAATAACCTCACCCTTCGGGACCAGGAGAAGGTCCGTGGCCACTCTCGTCTCTGATAACGCATGGTCATATAAGTAACCGCTTTTCATTCAGCACATTGACAATCTCAAGAAGGAAAACTTCAACATAAAGCTCAAGGTTCATTTCTTGGAGGAGCGCCTCGCTCAACTGGCTCCCGACCAGGTGGAAGCTGCACTCAAACAAAACATCAACCTCAAGATCGAGGTCCAACAACGTGGCATGGAGCTCAAGAAGGTTCGGAAGCTCGTCCTCGAGCTCGAGAACGAGTTGCAGCGCGTACAACGCGGGGATGTTGCGCGATCGTCACGTGAACGCGAGGTGGAGGCTCTGCTCGAGAAGCGCGACCAAGAAATCCGAGACTTGCGCCGTCGTCTCATCAGCGAGTCGGGCCAAGACGATGACGCTCTCCGCGAAGCAGAGGAGCGTAACGCGGAACTTGAGGACGAGCTCGAGAATGTGCGTCACCTGCTCGAAGAGAACATGGACGAACTCGAGCGACTCAAGGACATCGTGGAACAACGTGGGGAGGACGCCGCCAGCAGTAGCGGCCGCCAGCACATTGGCGCCCTCCGGGAGGAGATCAGAGATCTTAAAGCTGCGTTGGAGGAACACGCAGATGCCCTTACTCAACGTGAGGATGAGAAGGAAGAGCTCCTGGATCAGAATGAGGCTCTGCGTTTGCAACTTGAAGACTTGGAGCACCGCAGGGAAGCGGAAACCATCGAACGTAGTCAAAGCCGTGCCATGATCCTGGAGGAGCGCGAGTCGCGAGAAGCGATCGAGGACGACCTCAACGTACTCCGTGACAAGCTCGCTGCTGCAAATATCGAACTTCAACAGAAGGATGATGAGCTTAATTTCAAGAGCCAAGAGATTTCTGAACTCGTTAGCGAGCACCGCTCTATCCTCGATGACGTTGAAGGCGAGTGGAAAGGCGAGGTTGATGAAGCCAAAGTACAAATCGAGGAGCTACGTGACGTGGGTTGTATCCTTCTAGCCTGAAGGATTATCCCCTGATTTTCCTGCAGGCTCTCACTGAACGTGACACTGAGTCAGAAGAGCTCCGCATGCAGGTTGCAGAGCTGGAATCCAACACCAACGCACTTCACGACAAGTTCGAGGCTGCACTCGCCCATCTAGAACGAGAAGCTGAGGAAAAGGATGAAGAGATTGCCCTTGCAAATCGTGAGATCGAGCAACTTGGCCACCGCATCTACGAACTCGAGGAGGACGCAGAGGAACTAAAGCGGATTAACGATCGTGCACGCGAAGACGAAATGGTCGAGCGTGAACGATTAGAAGCACTTACGGCGGCCTTGAAAGAAGTATTTGCCCTTACCACTGTCTTGGGCATTCGCTGACGTCTTGAAAGAAAGTAGCACATCTCAGGGTTGAGTTGCAGGAAGTGACGAAGCTCTACGAGACATGCAGCGAAGACATCCTTGCTCACCGAGCTCGTCAGGAAGAGCTAGCGCGGCATATAGAAGACCTCGTCGGAGAGGTGGAAAAGGAACGCGACGCTCGCGAGCGCGCCGAGAGCCAATTCGAAAAAGCAAACCGCGACTTCGACACAGACTTGCGCCGCTCCCGCCGTGCCTGCGAAGCGCAAGAGTCCTCGGCGCAAAGCGCGCAGACCGAGCTCGCTCGCGTGCAGTCCCTTCTTGGCCAGCGCGAAGCGGACGTCTCCGCGCTCCAGGCCGCGCTGAGCACACAGGAGGCGGCGGCAAAGACGCAGGGCGAACACGCGACGACCGCGCGGTTCTCGCTGCAGCTTGAGGCGGACCGGCTCAAGCGCGACCTCGAGCGGCTCGAAGATGAGCTCACACGTGCTCGCAAGGACCTGGAGGAGCGAGAGACGCGGATGCGCGCGCGTGATGGCGTCATCGACACGCTGCACGCGGAGAACCGCGACCTCTCGGCGCAGCTGGCCGCTCAGACCCAGGGACGATTGAACCTTTCCGATAAGCTTGATCTTTCTCAGTCGAGTTTGAGCACTGCAGAGTCAGACGCGGCCACATCGCGTGCGCGTGTGCAGGAGCTTGAGCAGCGGCTCTCGAAGGACCAAAGGTCCCTGCTTGCTGCTGAGAACCAGTTCAGAGATCAGGTAACGGAGCGTAACACGCTCCTGCTCACCATTTATCAGTACATGGACAAGATCCTGGGCGTCGACAAGACACCGGTACGGCTGTCATTCAGTCACCGTCCCTCACATTTGGTCTGACATTCATCGTAATTATGATTGTAGAAGAAAAGTGGCCAAGCAGAGACAAAACCATACACCAACTTTGGCGTCTTCCACGACAACCTCATTAGCCGCTTGAGGTCTTTGAGTCAGATTCAACAGGACTTTGAGAAGCGTGCCAAGGAAGCAGAGGCACGGTACACCGAGAAGCTGAATGAAATTCGCAAGTCGTTGGACCAGCGGTGGCGGCAATTGGACAAATTCGAGAGCAGTGTGAAGCAATACGCGGAAACAAAGACCACGTGGCGACGCAAGCTCAGTGCGAAGGAAGGCGAACTGGAAGCAGCCAAAGTAATCAGTTTTTCTTTTTTTTACGTCCACGCCAAAATCGTTCTCCGTTCTGACTCGCAGTGTAGACGACGTTATCGGATCTGACTGCGCAACTGGCCATACTGAAGCGGCCCACGCCGGGCGACTCGAACGAGGTCAAAGCGCTGATGATACGCGCGAACAATGCGGAGCGTCGCTTGGCCAACGCGCAGAATCAACTCGCGGCCGCGGAGGAGAAGATGGCGACGATGAATCAGAAGACCACGGTGGCGGACAGCAAGTGGGAAGCGCGGGTGAAGGAATACGAGACGCGGTTGCGCGCGGCAGAAGAGAAGGTCAAGCGCGAGAGACAGGGCTACAAAGAGCGTGTCCTGGAGCTCGAAACCCAGATTAAGTGCGTGTCTTGCTTCCCAAAATAACATGGGTCGAATATTGATATCTTTGTTGTCAAAAGGTCCCTACAAAGACAAAGGGAACTCGCTGACAAGCGAAATCAGCAGTTGGCCGATATCGAGGCTAAGGTGCCGCACAAGTCGGCGTCACCAGCGCGTTAGTTGGCAGCGTAGTTTCATACGGACCCCTTGTCACACTTTGGTATTTTCTTTCCTGGCTGGTCTCTCTGCATATCTCTCTGGCGTTGCATTGCTTTTCTTTTTTGACGAGTTCATGTCATGTAATGTAGCTTCTAACAACACCATAACATACCAATCTATAGTACGATTCCCCTAAATCGGGCAGTTCCGGCCCACGTGGTGCCATCTCCAAGTGAGGTAAGAGTCTATGGTAAAACCCGTCGGGATTTACCATTGCTCGAGAGCTTCGAGGATGACTCTGGGTCTGCCAGCAGCAGAAAATCACAGTGGGACTGCCCATCAACCAACAACGCCACTTGGGCATATTGGGCAAAGATCGGCGCGGCGCCGTCGTTGCACCAATGCCATGGGGACGGCGTCGTGCGGGGCGGGGAAAGAAACCGTTGGTGCCTTCTCATGTCGGAAGCTCGGCTCAATTCGGCAAACGGCATCGTAAAGGTTGTCTTGTCGCTAAACCAAACGGTCGTTCGAGGCCTCGCTTAGGAACTGTAACCGTGTTGTGCTCAAAAGTTTACGAGTCATGCATGCTAAGCGGTGGCACCTGCGCGGCCTAAGCACGCAATCGCTTCCATTACCCGGGCTTTCGATCCAACGACGGTACCTCGTACTCCTTACGCTCTTATTACGCTCAGAAGCCCACAATTATTTTTTTCCCTTCTTAGTGCATCGTGATTCCATTTGGTAACATGGAAGAAGAAAGGCTCCTCCGTAGAATTGAGTAATACATATACAGGAAAAGAGAAACCTGGAATACGCAGCGAGCAATCTCGCGTCAATCATTTGGTCGGGAATAGAACGGCGGCCTGCACGGTTAATGCATCTCCAACGAGGTTGCCTGCCGCCGGGTGCGTTCACAGCTGATCACGAAGCTCACGCTCTTCATTGAGAATGGAGATGGCCTCTGGGAACCTCGGAGTGATCTTGCATGAAAAGGGGATGGGGAGACTTTACGAGTGGTGTCTCAGCGTGAGTTGAGCATAACACTTGAATAAAAAATAAACTCACTGAACCATCCCGCTGTCGAGATAGTCGTCTACGTCGACAGGGATGTCTCTCCCGTATTCGTCCTTGGCCGGCGCAAGCTCCATGGCCCAGAGCATGACGGCGAACGCAATGAACATCGTATCGTTCGCGACGTGCCGTCCGATGCATATCCGCTTCCCGAATCCATAGACGATGTGGCCCTCGTCCTGGGTGTCCGGCGGACTCGGCGCGAGCCTGCCGTCCGGGTTGAGGTGGCGAGACGGGTCAAACAGCGCCGCATCGTCGCCGTAGACCGCCGGGTCCAGGTTGCACAAGCCCACGTTCACGAGGCACATGGTACCCCTCGGGATGAACATGCCCTCGTACCAGTCGTCCTCGAGGGAGCAGTGGGGGATCCCGACGGGTAGGACGGACCTCCATCGAAGGACCTCCTTCACCATGGCGCGCATGTAGGGCAGGCTGGGCAGGTCGGAGAAAGACGGGACCCGGCCACGTCCCACGACGGCGTCCAGCTCGGCCTGGGCTCGCCTCTGAGTTTCGGGGAAAGCGACCATGGCAAGCATCCACCAGTACATCGAGCTCGTCGTAGTCTCGGCGCCTGCACCACTGATAACCGCAAAAGGCACACCGCTTAGCATTGGGCGGCAGCGGAGTAGCTCGCTTCTATCAAACAAATGACTCACTACATCGTGCTGGCGAGCCACGCCATCTCTCGCTCGTCAAGGCCGGTACGGCTCTGATTCTTGATGAGCGTAGCGCTCAGACAATGGCGATCGATCCCTTTCGCCTTGACCGCCGTTATCATCGTCGCCGATTTAAAACACCTGTTCAAAAATCGAGAACTTACCATGTTCTTGCGAACGGACTCGACGAGGCTCTCGAACATTTCCGAGTCACGCAGGAACCATTCCTCCGCCGTCCGCTTCCATTTCGCAAATCTGGAAAGTACCTCGTTCGTCAGGGGCGGATTTGGGCGTTGGGCATTTGGTGTCAGCAGGTACTTACCGGCTCGGAATGTGCTTCATCCAGGGAAGGAGCTCGACCCAATGCGACCCAGGCAAGGTCGAGAGCGCGACACGCATGACGTGATCATTGATCCGTCGCACGCTCTCGTCCTCCAAGGAGTGGATCACGGGGGTGTCATAAACAGCAGTCATGATCATAGAGGCCGTGAACCGGCGCATGTGCTTTTTCCACCGATCTGGGCTTTCCAGCACCCCGTTGGCCAGCAGGACGGCTTCCGTCGTCTGTATGTTGTTAAACGCCTTGGAAGCCACCTTGTGCAGTCCTTCGTGAGCGGCCTTGCGCATCCGCCGCCATCTGTCGTAGTCAATCTCATTTAGACATGCTGCGTAACTCGTACAAATAGATCTCGAATGGAAAATCGCTCACAGCACCCCATACTGAAGGAAGCTGACCTCCATCCCACCTGTTAGTATTTCCGATGCCATGATGAAGCGGGGTCTGTCAGAATAATTCCTAGCCCGCCGTCCGAGCAGATCGGCCGCAGCCTTCTGGGAATTCAGTACGACGATGGATCTTCCCAGGGCGCTCAGGTAGACGACGTCTCCTGCTTATCATTCAGGGCCAAGAGATGAAATGATAGGCGAGGGCCCAAGCGTACCGTAAAGTGCTTTGCATTTGCCGGACGTCAACCAGCGTTTGTCATTAAGCTGCCTGATGTTTCCCAGTATCGGGAGGCCTCGAGGACCAGGAGGGAGCTTACGCCAAGGGCTACGGGTATAGCGAAGAATGCATAGACCCGCAAGGGATATCAAGAGCAAGACGGTTAGCCCCATCCGTACGGGGAGCCTCAACCAGCTCTCAATCAGTCCGAGACGATAAGTTGTGGGTGACATGGGTGGGTTCTGTGCGTTTCACCAAAAGATACCAGACGCAATGTTTTATAGCTCAAATTTGGTAGACCAACTCAAGGTTGAATCATAACCCTTGCGTCCTAACTTCGCGACCTCTGCCGAGGTCAGTATCCGAGGGCGGAGTTCCCACCAGGAATTCCACGCACTGTCAATAACCCTAGTTCCGAATACACGAGACCACCTGGAAGCGGTGCCGACAGGTTCCTCGCGCCACATCATCTCGGAAAGTCAAGAGGCCGGCTGAAGGAGAGCAAACACCGGGATGACGACACAAGCGCGGGATCAAGGGCCGAATGCCAGTCATTAGGTCCATTGATCTAATGGGACAAGATAAGTTATTCTATACGATCGATGCTAACAACGGCCAGTGGGGGCAAGGCGGGTGATAGTGACACAAATAGTTAGGTTACTGGGTCTTCTTCTCACTATCAATTTCTTGATCCCGCGCTATTAACTCCTCTGCGGCTCGACGTCTTTCGCGTCTCTCCCGCCCACGTGTGACCATGGGCTTGGGCTCAAGGTCAGCGAACAAGTACTTGCAAGCCGTCTCAATGGCCCAACAGCCGATAAAGTCGATGATCATAGACGCAGTCAGACGGAGTTTGAACTGTTGGGGATCAGCGGAAAACAAGTGTCATCAAGGATCGGAGACTAACAGAATTGTCCATTTCAACAACCTGTAACCATCGGTTGAGTTCGGGGATGAAATCCGTCGCCCCTGAGAAGGCGACACAGCTGGCGCCGACCAGACCCCAGTACAAGGCACTGTTCTCCCGAATGCCTTCACGGAAGGGACGTCCCTGCACGAATTTGTAATGTCAAGGGTACTCCGACAAGGCTCAGCCTAGTTTTGACTGACCTGAAAATTGATGGCAAATGTCGAAACTTGCTGCGAAAGACCGAGCAAATATACAGCTGTGTTGAGTAGATTGGCCTCAAACTTGGCTTCCAAGTCTATAGGTCCACGGCTGACCAAGACGTCAGCACCATGCCAAAAACGTGAGCAGCGCTACGGCGTCGTAGGTCCACGACTTACTCTTCCAACCCATGTGCCAGCTCCGTAATATAGACCATAGATACGATATGAAGTGCGAACTGCAATAAAACGGAGAGAAGGACGTAAAAATTGAAAATATTGTTCAATGGGCGTTCGCGAGACAATTTCTCCACCGGCTGCAACGTCAAGAATCAGGACATGTGAATTAAACAAACAAGCCGATACAGACCTTCGCTCGGGAGATGCATAGAAAGCAAACGGACATCAACATTCCGGTGACTGTGACTTGATAATCCCCGAATTTGATTCCGTCGAGATATTGTACGCTGAGACTGTAGGCCGTGATTAGACAATTTAATGCTAATATTTTGTACATCTGAATGGTGGCGACCAGTGTGCACCGCCCCTGGCGAATGATATGTGTGACTGATCGGAAGTATTCAGGATCATAGGAATTACGAGAAATATTCTCGGTGACTCACTAGCAGAGACGTTGGACAGCTTCGATGTAAATGGCGCAGCACAAGACGCGTCGCCCAATTTGATTTTCGGGACTTCTTCATCACCTTCCATGTCCGCTAAGGCATTCGTGATGGTAGGAAGATCGAACTATAAAAAGACAAGGTCAGAAAAGAGGGGGGTAATGTGAAATTAGTCGCAGGTGAACCTTTTCCAGGGGGTTCCTTCTCCTTGCCTCAGCCTGGTCTGTAGCTGCTTTTTGTTGCGCCGCGACAGCATCAGGTACGAGGTGTGCAATAGCTGGTGGTACTGGAGGTGGCGGCTGGTTGAATCGCGCAGAGATCTTCAGCTGGCTCTCGTAAACTTTCTTGATGCGCTCCAGGCGTTCGCGCTCCGCGATCTTTTGAAGATCTTCCAGCGTTCCATCCAGAAGCGCGACACCGATATGCGCTTGCTTGAGCGCACCGACATCATTTGTACCATCACCAGCCATGAGCGTTGTGTAACCGAGAGTACGCAGGGAGGTTACGATGAACTCCTTCTGTGACGGCGAAACTCGCGCATAGACCCACGTGTGTTGCACGAGTTGCTTCCAACTTGGCAGGGGCATAAACTGCTTCAAGGCAGCCCCCGTAACGCAGATGTCGTAATTATCTAATAAGTCCTGGTCTAGTGGTTCTTTCGGATCAACAGGAAATATCTTGGTCTCATCGACAGTGCGCCATTCGAGGTCTTCCCAGAAATAAAACTGAATTTTCGATGGAACGTAGAGGGAACGTCTCACTTACCGGTGTCATTTGTCGGATTTTCCTTCAAATCTAAGATCAACGCCTCCCGGTCGACTATCTCAACGTCGCGGGCCACGTGGAGGGCAGTAAGAGGGTTATCCCCAGTAATCATAATGCACTGATGAGTGTGTCAGCGTTCCTCCTGTCTCTATAAAAATAACTAAGATAACAAACGCGGTGCGATGAATCGGCCAGCATCTTGAGAGCGTCAACTGCATCCGACTTGAGCGGTGAATGAAAAATCAAGAACCCTGCAAACTTGAGACGGCTCTCGACCTCGTCTCGATTCAGTTTCTTAATCTGATGGGACTTTCGGTGGTGATTCAAAAAGTTGCCGTAACACGCACCTTGTCCATCGAGATGGAATCGTATTCCTTCATGCCAAGGGCGAGTACACGGCTACCGCGACGCGTGTACCACTTGAAAGTTTCATCATAGTTGGGAGGAACACGAGCCAGCATAGTTTTGAGCGTCTCTGGAGCCCCTTTGACTGCAACTAGACCGCGACCACCTGGTAATGTAGAAACGGTCGACATCCGTTTCAGCGCAGAGGAGAACTGGAAGCGGCGGCGAATTGAGACTGTAGTGCGGTGTGGTGCCGATGAAGACGCAGGCGCTACGCCATCACCATTACCGATTTGCCATTCAAGCGCCTCGAGTGTCGCTTTTTCCATAGGGTCACCTACGACAGTACCGTCGTCTAATCGTACCAACGCATGTGCGCCTGCTATACACAGTGTGGTCTCTCGGGAGGTCGCTTTCACGTCCACAAGTTTCAAGAGATCAGATGAGCTGATAGGTGGGTGAGAAAAAATGCCTCAATAGTAATAGAAGAAGCCCATACTCGACACCGGCAATTCCCTCGACAACAAGGTTCTCTGCAGTAATCGTTCCCGTCTTGTCAAAACAGCAGACATCGACGCGTCCCGCAAATGGAATGCGGAAAGGCTCCGTACAGAATATCGCTGCAGAAAACTTGAGGCACGGAAACTGAAGGCAACCTTCGAAACCTTACCAAACTTTGACAGCGCCACCAAAGAAGCATTCACAGCTAAGGACAATTCCATGGGTAATTCCGGTGGTACCACGCTCGTAACGATCAAGACGCAATCGAGCAATAACTTTGACTTTTTCAAGTTCCTCTCAATACCTAGGTTCACTCAGTTGCTGAACATCCCTGGGTGATACCAGAGAAACCATTACCTTTGACCCAGACGTACCAACTGGCGGCAATTGCAAAGATAAGCAAGAATCCGATGAACAGGAACGATTCGAGATTATTCGCAGATACACGCTCTGTGGAGAAAATCATGGTGCGCACAAGCTGTCCTTGGGCAGTACCGAATCCAGTGCGCAGAACAACGCCGAGGCAGCCACCGTCGGGAGTGTTACCTAGATGAAGACGGAAGGATAAGAGAAATTACACCATGCAGGGACCCACATACCACCGTTACTCCCTTGGAGGAGTTTTGTACCACTAAACAGCACGACATTTTTGTGCTGACCATCTGCATCGAGCTTCTCACTGGCCTCCAAGAGTTCTATAGATTCTTTCAGCAATGGAGTTGACTCCCCGGACAGCATCGCCTCATTGACGATACATGTGCCTTGAATCAAGAGGATGTCTGCGGGTATATTTGTTTCTGACTGTTGGCTGCGCACTGCATGAGGTTAGAACATGAGAAAAATGGCCAAGACGAGGTAAATACCAAGAGAAACGACGTCTCCGGGAAGTAACTCATCGGATTGCAGCACGATCCATTTGGAATTCCTGAGCACTTGAATAGGGAATGGAGCGACAGACATGGTGCGGAACTCGGTCAGTGTTTTGAGACGCTGTCACGCGAGATGAGACGCTTGATGACGTGGAATCGCGAGATATACACACCTGCCAGACCACTGTGCACTCGAAAACTACGAGCATGAAGAGGGTGAAAAGGCTGTAGTACCAGTACTCATCGAGCATCCACAGGGCCACGCAGAAGACTTGGAAAACGAAGAACGGCGCAGTCGCGTGCTCAGAAAACAACGAGCCGAAGGACGGAATTGGGATGTTGAATTCGTTCTTTCCATACATTGGCTGGAGGGCTGGAAGAACCGAGTTATTCAGTCCAACGGGTTGGCAATAATTTGCAAGAGGAGGGTGCGTGGAAGATGGGTATGGAAGTGGCCCAAAAGTGAGTGGTTCATTGGAATGGACAGAATACGTGTCTTGCTGATAGCTGAATGAATA
>Ga0209488_10003648_pt1 | contig 12292 bp, 12 predicted proteins | sample Rivendell_Oct201_8_FD_188349 | JGI IMG/M metagenome (GOLD analysis project Ga0209488, IMG submission 188349) | Vadose zone soil microbial communities from the Eel River Critical Zone Observatory, Northern California, USA -... | ecosystem: Environmental > Terrestrial > Soil > Vadose zone >...
CCATCTTCGAAGCGCTGCGCGAGAAATTCGGCGGCGGCTGGGAGCGCTGGCCGAAGGAGTATCGCGATCCGGCGAGCCGCGCCGTCAAGGCATTCGCGAAAAAGCAGGCGCAGCGCGTCGCCTTCCACGAGTGGGTGCAGCGCGTCGCCCGCGCGCAGCTCGAAAGCGTGCAGAACCGCGCGCACGAGCTCGGCATGCCGATCGGGCTCTACGTCGATCTCGCGCTCGGCGCCGACCGCGGCGGCGCGGAGGTGTGGGCGGACCAGGAGTCCTATGCGCTCGACGCCACCTGCGGCGCGCCGCCCGACGAGTTCAATCCGAAGGGACAGGACTGGGGCCTGCCGCCGTACTCGCCGCGCGCGCTGCGGGCTTCCGGCTACCGCGCGTTCATCGAGCTGCTGCGCGCCAACATGCCCGCCGGCGGCGCGCTGCGCATGGACCACGTCATGGCGCTCTCGCGCCTGTATTGGATCCCGCGCGGCGCCAAGGCAGACCAGGGCGGTTACGTGCACTACCCGGCGGACGATTTGCTCGCCGTGCTGGCCGCCGAGAGCCGCCGGCGCAAATGCCTGGTGGTGGGCGAGGACCTCGGCACGGTGTCGGCCGATCTGCGCACCAAGCTGAATGCCGCGGGGCTGCTCTCGTACCGCCCATTGTTTTTTGAGAAACAGCCCGATGGCGAGATGGCGCCGCCGCAGGCCTATCCACGCGACGCGCTGGTGTGCGTCAGCACGCACGACCTGCCGACCTGGCGCGGCTACTGGGCGGAGCACGACCTCGAGCTGCGCGAGCGCCTGGGCTTCAGCGTCGACGCGAAGAAGGAGCGCGAGCTGCGTCGCGCAGACCTGGCAAGACTGGAGCGTGCAGGCTTGGATCGCACGGCGCTCTCGGCGCACACCTACATCGCGCGCACGCCGTGCAAGATCGCGCTCCTCCAGCCCGAAGACGTGTTCGAGCTGCTCGAGCAGGCGAACCTTCCGGGCAGCATCGACCAGCATCCCAACTGGCGCCGCAAGCTGCCGCTCGCGCTCGAAGCCTGGCCGAGCGACCCGCGCGTGGCTGCGCATACCGAGGCGATGGCGGAGCGATCCATCGCGCGCGGCCGGCCGCAGCGCGTGCCCGATGCGACCTATCGCTTCCAGTTCCACGCCAAGTTCCGCTTCGCCGATGCGATCAAGCTGGTGCCGTATCTCGCGCGGCTGGGGATCAGCCATCTCTACGCATCGCCGTTCCTCAAGGCGCGGCCGGGCAGCACGCACGGCTACGACATCATCGACCACAACGCGGTCAATCCCGAAATTGGCACCGAGGCCGAGCTTGGCAAGCTGATCGATACGCTGCGCGAGCACGGCATGGGCCTGGTTCCCGACCTGGTGCCGAACCACATGGGCGTGCTGCACGCCGACAACGCGTGGTGGCTCGACGTGCTGGAGAAGGGCCGTGCCTCGCCGTACGCGCGCTTCTTCGACATCGACTGGAGCCGCGGCAAGCTGCTGTTACCCGTTTTGGGAAAGCACTACGGCAAAGCGCTGGAGGCGGGCGAGCTGAAGCTCGAGAACAAGGGCGGCCGCTGGAGCGTGCGCTATTTCGACCACCGCTTCCCGCTCAGCCCGCGCACCACCCGGGGTTTGAAGCCGCCAAAAGAGCCTATGGCGCTGCACCGGCTGCTCGAGCGCCAGCACTACCGCCTCGCGTACTGGCGAGTGGCATCGGATGAGATCAACTATCGGCGCTTCTTTGAGATCACGGACCTCGCCGGCATCCGCGTCGAGGACCGTACCGTGTTCGAGGCGACGCACGGCCTGATGTGCCGTCTCGCGCGGCGCGGCGGCATCGACGGGCTGCGCATCGATCATCCGGATGGGCTCGCCGATCCGAAGGAGTACCTCGAGCGGCTGAACCAGACCTTCGTGCGGCCCTGGATCGTGGTCGAGAAGATCCTCGCCGGCTACGAGCACCTGCGGCAGGACTGGCCGATCCACGGCACTACCGGCTATCGCTTCGTCAACGTGTTGAGCGGCGTGTTCATCGACAAGAGCGCCGAGGCGCGCTTCGACCGCGTCTACCAGCGCTTCACCGGCGAGCGCGCCTCGTTCGAGGAGATTTCCATCGCCGGCCGGCGGCTGATCATGGATACCACGCTCGCCGCCGAGCTGTTCATGCTGTCGAACTGGCTGGCGCGCATCGCCGCCGGCAACCGCTTCACGCGCGACTTCACCGCGAGCGGCCTGCGCAAGGCGCTCGCCGAGATCGCGGCGCGCTTCCCGGTGTATCGCAGCTACGTCAGTGCCCGCGGCGTCGACGAGTCGGACCGCAAGTGGATCGACTGGGCGGTGCGCGCGGCGAAGCGCGCCAGCCAGGTGGCCGATCCGAGCGTGTTCGATTTCGTGCACGGCGTCCTTACTCTCGACGCCGCGCCGCCGAAAGGCCGGCGCCGCCAGGAAATGCTGCGCTTCGCAATGCGCTTCCAGCAGTTCACCGCGCCGGTGGTGGCGAAGGGCGTCGAGGACACGGCGTTCTATCGTTACAACCGCTTCATCGCGCTGAACGAGGTGGGCGGGCATCCGTCGCACTTCGGCTTTTCGCTGAAGGCCTTCCACGCCGCGAGCGATGACCGCGCGAAGCACTGGCCCACCACCATGCTCGGCAGCTCGACGCACGACACCAAGCGCTCGGAAGATGTCCGCGCGCGGCTCGCGGTGCTGTCCGAGCTGTCCTCGAGCTGGCGGCTGTGGCTGCGGCGCTGGAGCCTGATCAACCGCAGCCACCGCAGCGAGCTGCACGGCGAGAGCGCGCCGACGCGCGCCGACGAATACCACTTCTACCAGGCGCTGATCGGCGTCTGGCCGGCCCAGCCTGAGCGGCTGAAGGCCTACATGCTGAAATCCGCGCGCGAAGCCAAGCTGCGCACCAGCTGGATCAACCCCGACGCCGACTACGAAGCCGCGCTTGGGCGCTTCGTCACCGAGTCGATGGCGAGCACACTGTTCGTCAAGGAACTTGAGGAAAGCATTCCACGCCTGGCGCATCTCGGCCTGCTGGTCTCGCTCTCCCAGGCGCTCGTCAAGGTCGCCTCGCCCGGCGTGCCCGACTACTACCAGGGCACCGAGCTGTGGGACTTCAGCCTGGTCGATCCGGACAACCGCCGCCCGGTCGAATATGGGGTCAGATCAAGATTTCTCGCCGAGCTGGAGAAGCGCGCGCCCCAGTCGGCGGAGCTGCTGGCGAACCTGTCGGACGGCCGCGCCAAGCTGCACGTCATCCGCCAGGGACTCGCGGTGCGCAAGGCGCATCCCGAGCTGTTCCATGGCGGCGAGTACCATGCTCTGCACGCCGATGGCGGCTATGAAGAGAACGTTATCGCCTTTTCGCTCGGCGGCAAGGTCATCGCCATCGCACCTCGGCTTTTCGCCCGCCGTTTGCAAGCGAACGCGCCGATTGGCGACTTCTGGGGCGAGGCGCGAGTGGCGCTGCCGGAAGGCGAGTTCCAGGATGTGCTCACCGGCGCCAGCCATCGCGGCGGCGCGACGCCGATGGCGACGTTGCTCGCGGCGTTCCCGGTCGCGCTACTCTTGCGGCGATGAACCTGCAGCTCAGCATCGGGATGGCGGAGAACCCGCGCAGCTGGCCGATCTTCGACGGCCGCGTGAAGGCGGATGGCATCGATCTCCTCCCCAGCGAAGTGTTTCCCTCCGAGCTCTTCTGGCGCCAGCTCAAGTTCGGCGACTTCGACCTCGCCGAGATGTCGATGTCGACGCTGATGATGGCGCTCGCGGCAGGGGATCAGCGCTTCGTGGGGATCCCGGTGTTCACCACGCGCAAGCTGTTCCACACCGAGATCCTGGTGCGGCGCGCGGCGAAGATCGAGCAGCCGGCCGATCTCAAGGGCAAGCGCGTCGGTGTGCCCGAGTACCAGCAGACCGCGGCGCTCTGGACGCGCGGCGCCCTCGAGCATGAGTTCGGCGTGAAAGCGCGCGACATGGAGTGGTGGATGGAGCGCGTGCCGACGCACAGCCATCGCGGCGCGGTGGGCTTCGAGCCGCCGCCGGGCGTGACCATCAAGCAGGTGCCGGCGGAAAAAAGCCTGGGCAGCATGATGCTCTCGGGCGAGATCGACGCCACGGTGCATTACATCCGGCGCACCAATCTCGTCGACCGCAGTACCGCCGACCTGGCTGGGCATCCGGAGATACGCCCATTGTTCGCAGACCCCGTCGCCGAGGGGGTGCGCTACTACCGCAAAACCGGCCTGCTGCCGATCAATCACGGCATGGTGCTCAAGCGCGAGATCGCCGAGCGCCATCCCTGGGTGGTGCTCAACGTGCTGAAGGCCTTCGAGCGCGCCAACGAGCTCGCCGAGCGCGAGCGCCTCGAGCATGTGCGCTATCACATCGACACTGGACTCGCATCCGCCGAGAGCCTGCGCACACCGCTGGTCAAGCATGGCGTCAAAGCCAATCGCCTGGTGCTCGAGACCGCCGCGCAGTACTCGCAGGAGCAGGGCCTGACGCCGCGGCGCGTGAAGCTCGAGGAGCTCTTCGCGCCAAGCGCGCTGGAGCAGTAACGCGGGGTCAGGTCTTGCATTCACGCATCGCTATGCGTCAATTCAAGACCTGACCCCATTCAGCGGATGTGGCGCAGCACCTGGCTCCTGAAGTCGACATCGGTCGCGTTGTCTGCATGGAGCAGCGGCATGTCGATGAACCCCGTCGCGCCCATGCTTTTTGCCGCGATTCCCATCGCCTCGGCCATCACCGGCGCCACGTCGCGATCGCCGATGCGGCAGGCGACGAAGGGCAGCGCAGGAAATTCCTGGCGCATGAAGCGCAGCAGGTCGAAGGCGCGGGTCTCGTTGAAGAACACGCCGCACAGCACGAGCTGGATGTCGCTCTGCGCGCGCAGCGCCGCCACCGCGTCGTCATAGGTATATAGGGGAAGCACTTCGGCGTATGCGCCGAGCGCGCGGCGCACCGCGACGCCGCCCTGGGGGCGCACGGCGGCAAGGATCTTGGGCTTGCGCTCCATCAGTCGGCCCGCAGGTTCGCGTTGCGGATCACATCGCCCCATTTCGCGATCTCGCGCTTGAGGTAGACGGCGAATTCCTCCGGCGTGCTGGTCATGACGTCGGTACCCATCGCGGCGAGGCGCTCCTTGAGATCCGGCGCATGCATGATCTTCACGAACTCGGCATTGAGGCGCGTGATGATCGGCCGCGGCGTGCCGGCAGGCGCCATGATGCCGTACCAGGTGGTGACGTCGAAGTTCGGCAGGCCCGCCTCGTCCGCCGTCGGCACCTCGGGCAGCAGCGGCGAGCGCTCGCGCGCGAGCACCGCCAGCGCACGCAGCTTGCCGGCCTTGATGTGCGGCGCGGGCACCGGCACGCCGATGAAGACCAGATGCACTTCGTTGGCGAGCACGCCGTTCATCGCGAGGTTCACGCCCTTGTAAGGCACGTGGATCAGCTTGATGCCGGTGGCGAGGTTCAGGAGCTCGCCGGCGAGATGGTTCGAGGTACCGCTGCCGCCGGAGCCGAAGTTCATGCTGCCGGGCTTTGACTTGGCGAGCGCGATGAATTCCTGGAGGTTCTGCGCGGGCACGGACGGATGCGTGATCATCACGTTCGGGAACGAGGCGACCAGGCCGATCGGCGCGAAGTCTCTTACCGGGTCGTAGTTCAGCTTGCTGTAGAGCGTCGGGCTGATCGCGAGCGACGGCGCCACCAGCACGATGGTGTAGCCATCCGGCGCGGCGCGCGCCGCGGCTTCCGCGCCGACATTGCCGCCCGCGCCGCCGCGGTTCTCCGTCACCACCGGCTGGCCGAGGCTCGTGGACAGCCGGTCGGCGAGCAGGCGCCCGAGGATGTCGGTGCCGCCGCCCGGCGGGAAGGGCAGGATGAAGCGCAGCGGGCGCAACGGATAGCTGTCCTGCGCCTGAGCCTGAGCGTGGCCGGCGAGGAGGGCAAAGGCGAGGAGCAGTGCCTTCATGCGATAGCTTTCCTGTAGCGCATCTCGTGCAAGGGCGAGCCGATCAGCTTGGTGTCGGTGCGCTCGGCGCCGTCGGGCGCATAGCCGAGAGTCGCATAGAAGGCGCGCGCGCGGTCGTTTCGTTTCAGCACCCACAAAGTCATCGAGCTGGATTCGCGTGCGGCCGCCTGGCGCAGTGCATGCTCGCAGAGGGCGCGGCCGGCGCCGTGGCGCCAGCGATCCGGATGCACGTTGACGGCGAAGATCTCCGCGACGCCGGGTGGCTCTGCATCGCGCGTCGGGCCAAAGAAGCAGAAGCCGGCGATCGCGCCGTCGAGCTCGGCGACCGCGACGCTACTCGGGCCCGGACGCGACAGCGCGCGCGACCAGAGCTTGACGCGCTCGTCGATGTCGAGCGCCGCGAGGTAGTCCTCCGGCATGAGCCCGCGATACGCAGTTCGCCACGCAGCGATGTGCAGCTCCGAGATGGCGCGCGCGTCGCCGACGCTCCCTGGGCGCACGGTCATGTCTTCCCTCATTTTCCCCACTTGCGGCCGATCCCCCTCCAGTGCAGAGCGTACTGGATGCCCGCGCGCTTGAGCACCCAGGCGACGAAGCTGTTGCTGTTCGGGCCGGGCCAGTAGCGATAGCGCTGGCTGTGAGGATAGCTCTCGGGTCTCGCGAGCACGGCGGCGATGCGCGCCGCCTCATCGCCTCGCCACTCGGCCGCGAGCCGCGTAGGACCGCCGCCGACGTCCGCCGCCGGTGCCTTGAGATCGCAATGCACGTGTCCGATGCTGGTGCCGCCGGCGTTCCTGGTCTGCCATACTTCCCAGCGATGGCAGGCCCCGGCGTCGTCGGTGACGACGAACCAATAGTGCACGGCGATGGCGCCGATGAACGGCAGCGGCGCGTAGCGCAGCTCGACTTTCAAATGAAAATTGCTCTGAGCGCTCTTCTCTGGTTCATTTTAAGCACCGCCGGTGCGCAGGAATGGCCGGCGAAGCCGCTGCGCATCATCGTGCCCTTCAGCCCCGGTGGCGTGGCGGACAACAGCGCGCGCGTCGTCGCCGAGCCGCTCGCCGCGCGCCTCGGCCAGCAGGTGCTGGTGGAGAACCGGCCGGGCGCGAGCGGCAACATCGGCACGCAGGCGGTGGCGCAGGCCGATGCCGACGGTTACACGCTGCTGCTCGGCTTCGACGGCACGATGGTGATCAACCCGCACGTCTTCGCCAAAGTGCCGTTCGATACCGTGCGCGATTTCGCGCCGGTCACCAAGCTCGGCGATGCCACGCTGATCCTGGTTGCGCATCCGTCGGTGCCGGCGAGGAACCTGGGTCAGCTGCTCGAGTTGGCAAAGAGTAAATCGTTCGCCTATGGCACCTCGGGCACCGGCGGCACGCCGCACCTCGCGGGTGAGCTCCTCAAGCAGCGCACCGGCGCGCAGCTCGAGCACATTCCCTACAAAGGCGGCGGCCAGGCGATCACCGATGTGGTCGGCGGCCAGATCCCGCTGGTCTTCACCGCCATCGCCACCGCGCAGCAGTACGTGCGCACTGGGCGCCTGGTGGCCATCGCGGTGCCGAGCGCGAAGCGCTCGAGTGCGCTGCCCGAAGTCGCCACCTTCCAGGAGAGCGGGCTCGCCGGCTTCGACGTCTCCTCGTGGGTCGGCATCTTCGCGCCGGCGAAGACGCCCGCGCCGGTGGTGGAGAAGCTCAACCGCGAGCTCGAGGCGGCGCTGAAGACGCCGTTCGTGCGCGAGCGCTACGCGACGCTCGGCATCGAGCCGGTCGGCAACACGCCGGCGCAGTTCGGCGGGCAGGTGCGCGCCGACCTCGCGCGCTGGGCCGAAGTCGTGAAGGCGGCAAACGTCAAAGTCGACTGAATTATTTTGAACCTAGGGGGCCACGATCGCTTCGCGCTGGCCACTTTTCTCAAGCGACGCCGCGACGAAGCCCGAGGCCTTCATCTCGTCGATGAAGTCGCGCACGTAGCGCGCGGCGAGCGGGCGGCCGCGCGGCACGGCCATCGCCTGCTCGATCACCATGAAGCGCCCCGGCAGCACGCGCACCTCGGGATGCGTGGCGGCGTATTCCACCAGCGGCGCCTTGACGCCGGCGAGCGCGTCGAGGCGATCGCTGACGAAGAGCTCGACCGACGCCGCCGGGCTCGGCGCACGGACGAGCTGTGCCCGCTTGAGGACGCGAGACAGGTAAAGATCGTAGGCGCTGCCGCGCGACACCGAGATGCGCACGCCTTCGCGCTCGACGTCCTCGATCGTCTTCAGCGGCGAATTGGCCGGCACCACGTAGCCGCCTTCGATGATCACGTAGGGCGGGCTGAACTCGATGTCCTTCGCGCGCTCGGGATCGCGCGCCACGAACGCGATGTCCCAGCGGCCGCTCTTCGCGTCGCCCGTCACCTTGCCCGCGGCGTCGTAGGTCACGAGCTCGAGCGGCACGCCGAGCCTGCGCGCGAGCTCGCGCGCCAGGTCGACCGACACGCCGCGCCCCTCGGATCCTGAGGGCTCGCGCTGCGCGAGGACCGAGTTGCCGTAGTTGATGGCGGCGCGCAGCGTGCCGGTGGGCGCGAGGTCGCGCACCACGTCGGGCGCTACGACCTCCGGCATGACGCTGCAGCCGGCGAGCATTGCCAAACCCAGCAGGAGAGTGCGCAGCATGGTCAGCGCTTCTTCGCCACGCCTTCCGCCGAGCAGGGCGTTTCGTTCGAGCAGCGATCGCCGATCACGCCGATCGCCTGGATCTCGATCTCGATGCCCGGCCGGGCGAAGTTGGTCACGGTGAGCAGCGCGCTGCCCGGATAGTTGCCGTTCTGGAACATTTCCTTCCGCATCTCGACGAAGCGATCGCCATAGCGCGACTCCTTGATGAACACCGTCATCGAGACCACGTTGGCGAGGCTGCCGCCGGCGCGCTTGAGCACCGCGTCGACCTGCGAGAACACCTGCTTCACCTGCGCCTCGAAGTTGTTGGCGATGTCGGCGCCCGCGTTGTCGCGCGTCGCGGTCTGCCCCGCGACCCAGACGATCTTGCCGCCCTCGGTGATCACGCCGGGCGAGAAGGCGCGCGAGAGCTGGAACGGCGTCTTCTCCATGTACTCCGCCGCAGACGCGGCGATTGGCAATGCGAGCAACAGTACGGCCATGGTGCGTTTCATCGGCAGTCTCCCTATTTGTCGGTCCCCGAGTGCAGCGCGTCGCGGATGCGTCCGTCGACGTTCGGGATCAAGCAGCCGCCGTTGCCATTCGGGCCATGCTCGAGCACGGCGAAGGTGAAGTTGCCGGCCTTGGCTTCCTCGACCTTGATGCCGAGGACTGCGCCATAGAGCTTGCTCGCGCGCGCGAGGTCGGCCACGGGAAGATCGAACCACACAACGCGGTCGGGGCTGGAGTGCATTTCACTCATCGGTTTCCTTTTTCCAGTGGAACAGGTGGATCGCCCGGTGTACCACCGGGGCCAGCACCACGCTCACGGAAATGATGACCACCAGGCCGCAGTAGAGCGCATACAGGCCGGCGAAAACCTTGCCGGCGTCGGTCTTCGGCCCGTCGACCGGGCCCATGCCGCCCAGGAGCATCGCCGAATTGAGGAACGCATCGCGCCAGGGGAGGCCCTCGAAATGCTCGTAGCCCGCGATGCCGATGCCGAGCGAGGCGGCGACGAGCAGCAAGCCGACGAGACCATGACCCGCCAGCCGTAGCAGGAAGCGCGCCCGGGGAAGCGGTGGATCGAGCCGCGTCTCGTAGATCATCGATAGATCGCGACGCGGCGCTTGCCGCTCGCATCGATGCACGCGCGGTACATGCCTTGGCTGTTGAACGGCATGACGACGTTTCCGCGCCGATCGACTGCGATGAGCCCGCCATCGCCCTTCAAGTCTGCCAGCTTCGCGATGACAGCGCGTGCGGCTTTCGCGAGCGGCTCGCGAAGATATTTCACGCGCGCGGCAACGTCGTACGCAAGCACGCCGCGGATGAAGGCTTCCCCCAGGCCGGTTCCGGAGACTGCGCAGGCGCCATCGGCATAATTCCCGGCACCGATGATCGGGGAATCCCCGACACGCCCGGGGAGCTTGCCGGTATAGCCACCGGTAGAAGTCGCCGCCGCGAGATTTCCATGCGCGTCCAGCGCGACGGCGCCGACCGTGCCGTGGTGTCCTTTCAGCTTTTTCCTCACCGCCGCGAGGCGCATGCCCGTATGGAAGTACGACGCCGGCGCCATCCTGACGCCATGCTTACGCGCGAAGCGCTCGGCGCCGCGCGCCACCAGCAGCACGTGCCGGCTCTGCTCCATCACCGCGCGCGCCGCGAGCACCGGGTTGCGAATGCGGCTCACCGCCGCCACCGCCCCCGCGCGCAGCGTCGCGCCTTCCATCACCGAGGCGTCGAGCTCGTGCTTCTCGTCGGAGTTGTAGCAGGCGCCGCGTCCGGCGTTGAACAGCGGCGAATCCTCCATCACCACCACCGCCGCGCAGACGGCGTCCAAAGATGTGCCGTTGTTCGCCAGCACCGAACGGCCAGCATCCAGCGCGCGCTCCAGCGCCTCCCGATAGCGCTTCTCCACCGCAGCGCTCATCTCGCGCCGGGAAATCGTGCCGGCGCCGCCGTGGATCGCAATGGCAGTCAATTCGGGGCCAGGGTGGTAATTATTTCGGCGCCGGCTTGCGCCGAACGAGCTTGACGATGCGCTCCTGCTCGGCCTGATCTGCCACTTGCACGGCAAGCGCCGCGGAGGAGCGGCTGACTTTCTTGAGTTTGCCGCTAGCGCCCACGGCTTCGCCGACGCGCACGCGGTGCACCCTGCCGCGCGGGTCGCGGAAGTCGGCCCATTGCTCCGGCTCCTTCCGCGAAGAATGCGTCGAGACCAGCGTCAGGTCCTCGACGTCGAATGCCTCGGTCGGCGACACCGGGCGCACGAACGGCTGGCCGATCAGGTCCTGCAGCGCGAGCTGGTAGCGCGTGAACGGATACTTCGGCAGCGCCGCATCCTCCGCAGGATCGGGGACGGCGCCGACCCCGGTTGCGGCCATGGAGCGCTCCGGGTATTCGATCTTGAGCGACCAGGAAGTCCCGGCGGTGCCGGCGCGGTAGCTCGCGCGCCAGCGCCACACCTGCTGCTCGTCGAGCGCCCGGCGGAACGCCGCCCACTGCACCGCGCTCGGCGTGATGCGCCGGGTCTCGATGTCGGCGCCGAAATGGGTCGTGTGCACGAGCGTCGTGCCATCGAGCTGCAGCGAATGCGCGGGCTGCAAGCCGGGGTCGATCCTGGTGACGAAGACTTTCGGCAGCACCGCGTCGCCCTGCGCCAGCGCGGCGCCGGCGAAGCTCAGTGCCAGGAGAAGGGCGGCTCTCAAGGCCGCACCGTGGGGGGCACCTCGGGCGCCGCCAGCGCCTTGAGGTCGATCGCCATGCCCATCGCGAGGTAGCCGGCGCGGTTCGGATGCAGCTTGTCGCCCGCGCCGCCGGTGGTGCTCTCGGGCACGAACTCGGCGCGCATCGCGCCGGTCGCGGGATCGAGCACCACGGCGTCGAAATCGATCACCGAGTCGAACACCCCCGAAGTGCGGATGAACGCATTCAGCGCCTTGCGCTTCTCGTCCTGCTCGGGCGAGCCGTGCGCGGCATTGGTCGAGCCGAGCGCGGTGACGACGGTGGCGCCGATGACGCGCACGCCGGGCAATCCCGAGCGCAGCCTGCCGACGCCTTGGCGCAGCGCTTGCGTCACCGTGTCGACGGTGGCGTTGCCGTTCCTGCTGAAGTCGTTGATGCCTTCGAGCCAGATCACCGCCGAGACGCCCGAGAGCGAGATGATGTCGCGCTCGAGCCGCTGGCCCGACGCCGGGCCGCCGGCGAACGGCTTCGCCGCACTGTACTCGGCGGGACCGGCGATCTGGTTGCCGCCGATGCCGGCGTTGACCACGGCGACGCGGTTGCCGTATTGCGCGTGCAGCCGCCGCGCGAGCACATCGGGCCAGCGATCGTCGCCATTCATGGTCGATGCGGTGCCGTCGGTGATCGAGTCGCCAAAGGCGACGACGACGCGCGTCGCCGCGGGCGCCTTCACGTCGAGCGCGTCGAGGAAATACCACGACGCCGTGCTGTAGGGGAACGAGGCCTCGCCGTCCTCGTCGGCGTGCGCGCCGCCGCCGGGCGCGTTGACGTAGGAAGTCTGCAGCGCCTTCGCGTGCCAGGTCATCGGCCCGCTCTCGCCCACCACGTGGAAGCTCACCGCGAGCTTGCGTCCCTGCAGCAGCGGATCGCCGGCGCTGCGCACGAAGGGCAGCGTGACCGCGTCGCTCCATACCGACGC
>Ga0209488_10003649_pt1 | contig 12291 bp, 11 predicted proteins | sample Rivendell_Oct201_8_FD_188349 | JGI IMG/M metagenome (GOLD analysis project Ga0209488, IMG submission 188349) | Vadose zone soil microbial communities from the Eel River Critical Zone Observatory, Northern California, USA -... | ecosystem: Environmental > Terrestrial > Soil > Vadose zone >...
GGGCGCCGCACCGGTGCCGCCGGACGAGGAGATCGCTCGGGTCGTGCCGGTGATTGCCGGGCTGGTGAAGCGGGGTGTTGGCGCGGTTTCGGTCGATACCCGCAACGCGGCCGTCGCCCGTGCGGCGCTCGACGCCGGCGCCGCCGTCGTGAACGACGTCTCGGGATTGCATGCAGACCCGGCGCTGGCCGCGGTCGTGGCCCGCGCCGACGCCGGCGTGATTCTCATGCACATGCGGGGAACCCCGGCGACGATGGACGATCTGGCCAAATACCGTCATGTCGCGCCGGAGGTGGCCGCGGAGCTCGCCGCGACGGCCGACAAGGCGGAGCGGGCCGGGATTGCCCGCGAGCGGATCGTCGTCGACCCAGGTTTCGGCTTCGCCAAAACAGCGGCCCACAACTTCAGATTGCTCGATGAACTGGCAACGATCGTCGCCCTGGGGTATCCTGTAGCGGTCGGGCTGTCGCGGAAGCGGTTTTTGGGCGCGGCAACGGGACGGCCCGTAGAAGACCGCGATCGCGCCACAGCCGTCGCCTGTGCCCTTGCCTGGGAGCGAGGGGCGCGGCTGTTCCGAGTCCACAACGTGGCACTGACACGCGAAGCGCTCGCCCTGGCGAGCGCGACGAGCAATCCACTATGAACGTAGACGCCTTCAAGTTCCTGTCGCCGCGGCTCTGGCCGGATCTCTTCGAGATTCTGCTGGTGTCGTTTGTCGTCTACCGATTCCTCCTGTTTCTCGTAGGCACCCGGGCGCTGCAGATCGTGATCGGTCTCGTAATCCTCTCGCTGACGTACTTCGTGGCCGTGTTTGCAAAGTTCACGATGATCAGCACGCTGCTGGGCGTGGTCTTCACGTACGGCGCCTTTGCCGCCGTCGTCGTCTTTCAGCCGGAGCTCCGCAATGCGTTGGCTCGCCTGGGTCAATCGCAATTCATGCGCGCGTTCTCGCGCGGAGACCGGCAGTCGGTAGCCGAAGAAATCGCCGAGGCGCTGGATCGCCTGTCGCGGGCGGGTACGGGTGCGATCATCGCCGTGGAGGGCGACATCGGGCTCGAGGAGTTCATCACGACGGGTGTGCCGATGGAAGCCAAGGTCTCCGCGGACCTGCTGACCACGATCTTCACGCCCTACTCGCCGCTACACGACGGCGCGATCCTGATCCGCGGCGACCAGATCATCGGCGCCGGATGTGTCCTTCCGCTCACGCAGTTTAAAGTCGCCGATAAGTCCCTCGGCACCCGCCACCGCGCCGCGCTGGGACTGTCCGAGGAGACCGACGCGACGGTGCTCGTCGTGTCGGAAGAGACCTCGACCATTTCCGTCGCGAGCCACGGGCTGCTGTATCGGCACCTCACACCGCAACAAGTGCGCGATCTGCTCTCCGGCGCCGTCTCGCACCTCGAGGGCGGCGAGCGCGTGACCCAGCCTGCCACCTAAGCCCCCCTACCGGGAAGCCGCGGTTGTCGCGCTCCTGGTGCTCCTCGGCTATGTGATCACTCTCGCGCCCACCGTCACCCTGTGGGACGCGGGCGAATTCATCACCGCCGCCAAAGTGCTCGGCGTGCCGCATCCGCCCGGCACGCCGCTGTTCGTGCTCGTCGGCCACGTCTGGGGCGGGATCGTCCGCGTGGGTGCGTACGCGTGGCGGTTGAATCTGATGAGCGCCTGTTTCTCCGCCGCGGGCGCCGGCTGCCTGTTCCTCGTGGCGCACCGCCTGCTGGACGGCGAAGTCCCCTGGCTGAGAATCGGCGGCGCGGCGGCAGCCGCGATCTTGTCGGCATTCAGCTTCACCGAGTGGCAGAACAGCAACGAGACCGAGGTTTACACCTTCGCCACGTTCAGCATCGCCGCGATCTGCTGGTTGTGTCTGCGGTGGCGCGATGTGCGGGGGACGCCGCGGGCACCGCACCTCCTGCTGCTCATTGCGTATATCGCCGCGCTGTCGATCGGCAATCACCTGCTGGCGCTGCTGGTGGGGCCGGCAGTGTCGCTGTTCCTCGCACACACGCTCTACACGCGTCCCGCGGCAGCTCCCGATGAGCGACACAGCGAGTGGGCGGAATGGGGCACGCTGACGGCGTTGTGGGTCGTGCTCGTGGCGGTTGGTCTGGGAAGCACCGCGCTCATCATTGCGAGTGGCGCGCTGTTGCTCGCCGCGGCGGTCTGGTCGATGATCGCCGGCTCGCGCCTGTTCCCGGTGATAGCGGTCGGCCTTGCCGCCGCCGGCATTTCGACCTACGCCTTCCTCTATATTCGCGCCGGCCTGCACCCCGTGCTCAACGAGGCGGACCCCGAGACGTGGAAGAATCTGCTCGCGGTGATCCGGCGCGACCAGTTCGGCAGCAGGGGGTTGCTCGACAATCCCATGTTTTTCCCGGGCCCGAACAATCCTGGCCGCACGCTCAAGATGTTCGGTCAACAGCTCCTCAACTTTTTCCAGTACTGTTCGTGGCAGTGGGGCCGCTCGCTGCCGAACGCCCCGATGGTGATTGTCTCTCTCGTCTTCGTGTCGCTAGGAACAGTAGGATTCGAGTTCGCCCGCCGTCGCGACCGGAGCGTTGCGTATCTGCTCGGCGCGCTGTGGCTCGTCACCGGCATCTGCCTCGTCGTGTACATGAACTTCAAGGCGGGGTTCTCGCTGTTCTGGGATCAATACTCATCGATGGAACAGCACGAGGTCCGTGAGCGCGACTACTTCTTCGTCGTGAGCTTCCAGGTCTGGGGCGTGTTTGCCGCATTCGGACTCGTGCGGCTGGCGCGCTGGTTGTTGCAAGTCGCGCGCGCGCGGCTGGGTATCGCCGTCGCCTCGCTCCTCGCCCTGCTGCCGTTCGCCGCAAACTTCACCGCGGCGTCGCGCCGCGGCCCCGATGCGACGATCGCCCGAGACTTCGCGTACAACCTGGTGCAATCGGTGGAGCCGTACGGGGTGCTGTTCGGTTACGGCGACAACGACACGTTCCCGGTGTGGTATCTGCAGGAAGTGGAAGGGATCCGGCAGGACGTCACGCTCATCAACCTCTCACTCGCCAATCTCGACTGGTATCTGAGCCAGCTGGCGACCCGGCCCGCCCGGCCGTTCGATCCGGCGCACGCGCCGGCGATCTATCGAGCCCTGGCGCCGCCCCAGCCGCCTGCGGGTCCAGTGCTGCGGCTGACGCCCCAGGACATCGAGGGGATGCAACCGCTGCGGATGAGTGACGACGGCGTGTTTCGCGCGGAACACTTCGAGCTCCCGATGCGCAAGGGACAAGTCCTTCGGACCTCCGACCAGGTGATCCTTTACACGATCGCGCAGTACCTGCCGGCGAGACCGGTCACGTTCGGCGTGTCGTCGGGTCGCGGCCAGTGGCTCGGTCTCGATCCGCATCTGGTGTTCCAAGGGCTCGTGTTCAAGGTGGCCCCGCGAGCCGATACCGTGCGGCTGTTTCTGCGAGGCGTTCAGGGAACGATGGTGGACTCCGCCCGCACGCGGTTGCTCGTCGATTCCGTGTTTCAATGGGGCAAGCTGTTCGAGGCCGACTCGCTGGATCTCGAGCCGGCCGCCGAACAGGTCGCGACCTCGTTCTCCGTGCCATTTTTGGAGTTGGGGAACGCCGCCGCCCTCCGCGGCGACCAGCGGTTGGCGCTGTACTATCTGCGCCGCAGCTACCATCTGAGTCCCAGCAAGGCGCTCGGCGACGTCATCCGCCGCATTGAAACCGAGGGCGTGCAGAGCCTCTTTAGGCGTTAAATTGATCGGCTATGGGTTTCGAGGCCCTCCCGGAGCGTTTGGCGCAGGTGAGGGCCGAGCTTGCACGACGTGCCGAGCAGCCCGTCGCGATCGTCGCCGTAACGAAGGGATTCGGGACGGACGCGATTCAGGCGGCGCTGGCCGCGGGTCTCGCCGACATCGGTGAGAACCGCGTGCAGGAAGCGGTGCAGAAGCAGGACGTGCTGGGGAAGTTGCCGGGCGCGCGCTGGCATCTGATCGGGCATCTGCAACGCAACAAGGCTCGCGCCGTTGCGGGACGCTTCGATCTGGTACATTCGATCGATTCGCTCGAGCTGGCGCACGAGTTGGACCGCAGATCGACGGCACCGCAACGCGTATTGCTGCAGGTGAACGTGGCGCGCGAAGCACAGAAGAGCGGATGCCCACCGGAGGATGCACCGGTGCTGGCGCGACAGATTAGCGCGCTGGAGCATCTGCGGCTGGAAGGATTGATGACGCTGGCACCATTGACGGATGACGAGGATGTGCGGCGCCGGACGTTCCGGGGTCTGCGCCTCCTGCGTGATAGGATCAAGGAGGAGGAAGGGGTATGGCTGACGACCCTCTCGATGGGGATGTCCGACGACTACGCTTCGGCGGTTCAAGAGGGAGCAACGGTGATCCGATTGGGTACCGCCCTCTTCGGTCCGAGGATATGACCGACCCAGCCTTCAACCTGACGCCGCTCGATATCCGCAAGCAGGAGTTCCGGAAGACGCTGCGCGGTTACGACACGAATGGCGTGGAGGATTTTCGTGTACGCGTCGCCGATGCCTTGGAGCGCGGAATTCGCGAACGCCAGGTGCTCGAGGAGCGCCTTTCGGCGCTGACCGATCAGCTGCGCGTATTTCGCGAGCGCGAAAAGGCGATGAACGAGGCGCTCGTCGCCGCGCAGCAGCTGCGCCAGGATACGCGCGTCGCCGCGGAGCGCGAGGGACAGGTCATCGTGCGCGAGGCACACGCCGAAGCCAAGCGGTTAGTCGACGAAGCGAAGACCGCCGAGAGCGCGGTCCAGGTGCGTCTATCCGAAACCGAACGGCAGTTCCAGCAATACGTGGGCGGGTTCCGCGCCTTGCTCGAGCGCCAGCTCGCGGAGCTGCGCGCCCTAGACGGTCAGCGCGGGTGACGACGGTTGCCGAAGCGGTCCGCGCCGTGCGGGCGCGGTCCGCGGCCGTTCCGGACGTCGCGGTCATTCTCGGAACTGGACTCGGGGCATTGGCCGACGAGCTGAAGGTCGACGTCGCGATCCCATACGCCGACATCCCCGGCTTCTCCCGGCCCACGGTGGAGACTCATGCGGGCCGACTGTTGTTGGGCACGTTGGGTCGCACGCGCGTCGCGATGATGCAGGGTCGCTTTCATCGCTACGAAGGCTATACGCTGCAGCAGGTGGCATTCCCGGTGCGGGTACTGCGGGCGTTGGGCGCGAAAACGCTGATCGTCTCCAATGTCTCCGGCGGCATGCATCCGCTCTGGTCGACCGGCGATCTCGTCCTGATTTCCGACCACATCAATCTGCTCGGTGACAATCCGCTGGTGGGCGCGAATGTCGACGCCGAAGGCCCGCGCTTTCCCGACATGTCGGCCGCCTACGATCCCGAGCTGCGTCGAGTGGCGCGCGACGTCGCGCTCGAGCACAAGATCGTGCTGCGTGAGGGCGTCTACGTCGCCGTGCCGGGCCCGAACCTCGAGACGCGTGCCGAGTACCGCATGCTGCGCGCACTTGGCGCGGACGTCGTCGGTATGAGTACGGTGCCGGAAGTGATCACCGCCGTGCACCAGGGGATGCGCGTCCTCGGTCTGTCGATCATCACCGACAACTGTCTCCCCGACGCCCTCGAGCCGACGTCGGTCGAGCAGATCATTGCCGTCGCGCGTGCCGCCGAGCCCAAGCTCGCCACGGTCGTGCGCGGCGTGCTGGAGCAGATCTAGCCGATGCCGTATCCGCCTTCCGATCCGACGCAGTCGATCGACGAGCTGGAGAAGCACCTCCTCGCGACGTGGAAGCACGAGCGCCTGTTCACGCGCGTGACTGAGGCGACGCGCTATGGGCCGCCCTTCATCTTCTACGAGGGACCGCCGACCGCGAACGGTCGGCCCGGCATCCATCACGTTTTCTCGCGCACGCTCAAAGACCTGATCTGCCGCTTTCACGCGATGCTGGGGCAGGGCGTCACGCGAATCGCGGGGTGGGACACCCACGGCCTTCCTGTCGAGATCGAAGTCGAGAAGGCGCTCAAGATCAACGGCAAGCGCGAGATCGAGGCGTACGGCATCGAGCGCTTCAACAAGCTGTGCCGCGAGAGCGTGTTCAAGTACAAGGCGGATTGGGAATCGCTGTCGGACCGGATCGGCTACTGGCTGGATTACGAGCATCCCTACGTCACCTACAGCAACAACTACATCGAGACGGTCTGGTGGCTGCTCAATCGGCTGTATGAAAAGTCGCTGCTGTACCGCGGCCACAAGGTGCTCCCGTACTGTCCCCGGTGCGGGACTGCACTCTCGTCGCACGAGGTGGCGCAGGGGTACGAGACCGTGCAGACCAACTCGGTGTACGTCGCGTTCCCGCTGCTCAGCCGGAAGGGCGACGATCCTCGCGCGCTCGTGATCTGGACGACGACGCCGTGGACGCTGCTTGCCAACGTCGCGGTCGCGGTCCACCCCGATCTGGAGTACGGCGAGTACGCGCTGGCGGACCCTACGACCGGCAAGATCACCACGTACATCGCGGCGGTGGCTCGCGCCGCCGACGTCCACGTACACGGCCGCCCGTTGACTCAGGGAGACCGAATCAAGACCTATCCGGGTCGTGAATTGGTCGGCAAGAAGTACGCACGTCCCCTCGAGGTCGTGCCGCTGCCACCGGATGGCCAACGCGCGGTCGTCGTGGCGGGAGCTTTTGTCACGGCGGACGAGGGGACCGGGCTCGTGCACATGGCCCCGGCGTTTGGCGCCGATGACTATGCCGCCGGTCAACAAAACGGTTTGGCATTCGTGAATCCGGTCGCCCCCGACGGGACGTTCCGGGGCACGAATTGGCCCGAGATCGAAGGCAAGCTCGTCACCGACAAGGAAACGAACCGCCTGATCATCGAGCGGCTGAAGCAGGGCGGCCACTGGCTCGAGACCAGGCCTTACAGCCACAGCTATCCGCACTGCTGGCGCTGCGACTCGCCGCTCATCTACTACGCGCGCAGCTCGTGGTTCATCCGCACCACCGCGGTGAAAAAGCGGATGCTGGAAATCAACGCGGAAGTCGATTGGCATCCACCGGAAACCGGCGCCGGGCGCTTCGGCGAATGGCTCGAGAACAACGTCGACTGGGCGCTGTCGCGCGACCGCTACTGGGGCACGCCGCTCAACGTCTGGGAATGCGACGCGGACCGCGAGCATCGCGAAGTCATCGGATCCTACGAGGCACTGGCGCAGCGCTGGGGAAAAGCGCTCCCCGCTGATTTCGATCCGCACAAGCCGTATATCGACGCGTACACGTGGCGCTGCCGGGATTGCGGCGGCACGATGCGGCGCGTGAATGAAGTGATCGACGCCTGGTTCGATTCGGGCTCGATGCCGTACGCGCAGTGGCACTACCCGTTCGAGCATCAGGCGGACTTCAAGGCGCACTTTCCCGCCGACTACATCTGCGAAGGCGTCGATCAGACACGCGGCTGGTTCTACTCGCTGCTCGCGATCGGCGTCACGGCATTCGACGCGCAAGTGTATAAGCACGTGATCGTGAACGAGCACGTGCTCGACGTGCACGGGCAGAAGATGTCGAAGAGTCGCGGCAACGTGGTCGATCCATGGAAGGTGATCGGCGAACACGGCGCGGATGCGGTCCGGCTCTATCTCCTCGGCCAGAGTCAGGTGTGGCTGCCGAAGCGCTTCGATGAGAAACAGATTCCGGAGGTGTCGGGCGGATTTTTGAACACGTTGCGCTCCACCTACGACTTCTTCCGCCGATACGCCCAGGATTGGAATCCGCCCGCCGAGCAGGACGCCACGCCGGCGAGCGAGCGGCCGGCGGCCGATCGCTGGCTGTTGGCGCGTCTCGATGAAGTGGTGGAGAGCGTGCGCCACGCGTGGGCCGCCTACGACGCGACGGCCGGCGTGCGCGCCATCATGGATTTCGTTGGGGAGGATCTGTCGCGCTGGTACATCCGCCGCAACCGGCCGCGCTTCTGGGCGCCCGATCGGGCGACCGACCCCGTCGCGCTGGAGACGCTGCACGAAGCGCTGGTTGCCAGCGTCCGGCTGCTCGCCCCGGCCGCCCCCTTTATCTCCGACTGGGTGCACCGCGCCCTGACGGGCACGTCCGTCCATCTCGCTCCATTTCCGGCGGATCGGGGCCACCGGGAGCCCGCGCTGCTCAGCGCCATGGGGACCATCCGGCGGCTCGCCTCGCTCGCCCGGGCAGCACGGGAATCGCGCAATCTGCGGGTCCGGCAGCCCCTGGCCCGCATGCAGCTGGCCGTTCCGGCCGCCGCCCAGGGCCCGGCCTTGTCAGACCTATTAGATATTCTGGCTGCCGAAGTCAACGTAAAAGCCGTCCAGGTCGTCGCATCGGATCACGATCTCGTACGGCTGCGCGGCAAGGCGAATTTTCGGACGCTGGGCAAGCGCTATGGCAAGGAGACCCCGCGGGCGGCCGCGGCCGTGGGGAATCTCGGGGCCGCCGATCTGCAGACGTTGGAGCAGGGCGGCGTCGTGCGCAGCGCTGAGTGGGAGTTCCAGCCGGAAGACGTGACGGTCACGCGCGAAGTCACGAGCGAGTGGCTCGTGCAGGCCGATGGGCCCTACGTCATCGCGCTGGATCCCGCGCTGACCGACGATCTGGTGCAGGAAGGGTTGGCGCGCGAGGTAGTGAATCGCGTGCAACGTCTCCGCAAGGAGGCGGGATACGAATACACGACGCGCATCGAGTTGAGCATCGCCGGCGCCGAGGACGTAGTCGCCGCGACGCGCGCGTTTTCAGGGTTCGTGGAAGGTGAAACGCTGGCGCGTCGTATGGTGGTGGGAGCGGGCGCCGCGCTCGACGAACCCGATTTGCAGCGTGAGGTGGACATCGAGGGGCGGCAGGTCACGATCGCGCTCCGGCGTCACGACGGAAGAAAGGGCGGAACCAGATAATGCCGACTAAGTCGACGAAGATGAAGGCCAAGAGTAGTGGCCTCAATAAAAAGCAGCTGACCCATCTCGAGAAGCGGCTGCTCGAAGAGCGCGCCCGCGTCATCAAGGAGCTGGGCCATTACGGCGAGTCGTTCAATTCGAGCCTCCAGGCTTCGGACGGTGACCTCTCGAGCTACTCCTTCCACATGGCCGATCAGGGCACCGACGCGATGGAACGCGAGAAACAGTTTCTGTTTGCGTCGCAGGAGGGGCGGTATCTCTGGCACGTTAACGAGGCGCTGCGCCGGCTGTACAGCGCGCCCGAGCGCTTCGGCCGGTGCGAGCAATGCGGCGATCCGATCGGGTTCGACCGTCTCGACGCGCTCCCGCACGCCCGCCTCTGCATCAAGTGCAAGGCCAGAGAGGAAGATGGTAAACGCCGCTGAGCGGAGGCTGTTCTGGGGAACGGCGACCGCCGTCGTCGTTTCCGATCTCGTCACAAAACTAATCGCGGAGTCGTTTCTGGCGCGGCGCCTGCCGCTCCGGGTCATCGACGACATCGTGCAGTTTCGTCTCGTGTACAACGAAGGCGCGGCGTTCGGCCTCCACGTCGGCGAGAACTCCCGCTGGATCTTCCTCGGGCTCGCGGTCGTCGCGCTGTTCGTCCTCGCGTCGCTGGTGCGCGGCACGCGCCCCGGTGACCGCTTCCGGCTGATCGCGCTGGCCCTCGTCTGCGGCGGCGCGGTCGGCAACCTGGTCGACCGGATTCGCAGCGGGCAGGGCGTCGTCGATTTCGTGGACGTCGGCATCGGCAACTGGCGCTGGCCCACGTTCAACGTCGCCGATTCGGCCATCACGATCGGCGCGATCGCACTCGGACTCTCGCTGTGGCAGGAAGGCCGCGCGCAGCAACGGGCGAAGGAGGCGCGGGCGGCCGAGCCTTGAAGACCACGTTTTGCGTCGTTGTTCAGAACGAACGTTTAGACAAATTCCTCGCCGACCAGCTCGCAGTCTCCCGTACACAAGCCGGACGCCTCATCGCCGATAAGCGCGTCACGGCGCGCGGCAAGGCGCTGCGTGCCTCGGCGGTCCTGGACCGTGGGACCGAAGTCACGGTCGAGCTGCCGGACGAAGCACCCCCACGCACATACACACCGTTCCACGCCGCGCTGAATTTCGTCTACGAGGACGAGCACCTCGCCGTGCTCGACAAGCCGGCGGGACTCGTCGTCCATCCCGGTCCCGGACACTGGAACGACACCCTCGTGAATGTGCTGGCGGGGCGGGGCACCGAGCTGTCGAGCGGATCGGAAGGCGGCGGCCGGCCCGGCATCGTGCACCGCCTCGACCGCGACACCTCGGGACTCCTCGTGGTCGCCAAGAGCGATCTGGCGCACCGGCGGCTCGCGGGCGCGATCGAGCGGCGCGACGTCAAACGCGTGTACGCGGCGCTCGTGTGGGGTCATCTGCGGAAGAATGTCGTGGACATCGAAGCGCCGATCGCGCGGAATCCCAAAGACCGCAAACGCATGACGGTCGCGGAGGGTGGCCGTCACGCCACGACGCACGCGGCGGTCGTCGCGCGCTTCGCGCACACCGATCTGCTGCGCGTACGACTCGGCACCGGGCGCACGCACCAGATCCGCGTGCACCTCGCACACGTGGGCTCCCCGATCGTCGGCGACCGCGAGTACGCGTTTGGCGGCAGCCGTCGTGTGACACCGTCGGCGCGCATGGAAGCGGAGCGGCTCGAGACGCTGGCGCCGCGCCAGCTGCTGCACGCGGCGGCATTGTCGTTCACGCATCCCGTGACCGGCGTCACGGTCTCGCTGACATCAGAATGGCCGGACGACTTGCGCCCCGCGCTCGCTGAAGCAGCAGGGGTGGGCGTCCCGGATTTGCTTGCTCAGCCTAACCCCCTGCAGTATCTTGGCTTCTTCGCATCCGATGACTGAAGGAAGCCTCGTCTCCGCCCAACTGCTGGTGTTCCGCGTAGGAACACTGGCCTGCGCGGCCGAGGTGGACCAAGTGCGGGAGATTCTCCCGCGCCTCCCAACGACGCGTATCCCGGGCGCGCCCCCGGTCGTGGCGGGGCTCGTGAACGTCCGCGGCACACTGGTGACGGTCGTGGAAGGGTGGCGTGCATTGGGTCTTCCGCCTCTCTCCCCGCCCCCATCCCCAGACGCAGGCCCGACCGGCTCGACGATCATCCTCGAACTGGGCAAGGGCGAGGATCCGGGGCACGAACGAGGGGGAGCCCGAAAGCTGATTGGCTTCACGGTAGACGAAGTGGTGGACATGTTGGCGGGCGGCGAGACGACGCTCGAAGATCGTCAGGGTCTCCCCGGCGTCGATCCGACGCTGGTGCGGGCCGTCGGCCGGCGCAATGGTGAGCTGTTCATCGTCCTGGACGTCGCGGCGTTGTTGGGTCCGATTCTGACTTCGTAAGGAGCGAGCGGTGAGCCACACGGTTCTCGTCTGTGACGACGCCATCTTCATGCGCACGATGATCACCGACATCCTGGCGCAAGCCGGATTCGAGGTCGTCGGCGAGGCGGAAACCGGCACGCAGGCCGTCGAGAAGTATCGGCAGCTCAAGCCGGACCTGGTCACCATGGATATCGTGATGCCCGACATGGGCGGCATCGACGCGGTCCGCGAGATCGTCAAGCAGGACCCCGACGCCAAGATCCTGATGTGCAGCGCCATGGGCCAGCAGGCGCTGGTAGTCGAAGCCATCCAGGCGGGCGCGAAGGACTTCGTCGTCAAGCCGTTCCAACCCTCCCGCGTGCTCGAAGCCGTCCAGCGCGTTCTCGGCTAGTCATGGACCTTTCGCAGTACGCCGAGCTGTTCCTGGCCGAGAGCCGCGAGCACTTGAGCGCCTGCAATCAGCTGCTGCTCGACTGGGAGCGGAATCCCGCTTCGCCCGAGCCGGTCGGCGGACTGTTCCGTGCGGTCCACACGATCAAAGGCATGGCGGCGACGATGGGCTACGGCCGCGTCGCGGATCTCGCGCACCGGATGGAGAATCTGCTGGACCAGCTGCGGCGCGGCGGCAAACCTCCCACCGACGAGACGCTGCAGCTGCTGTTCCGGGCGACGGACGCACTCGAGAAAGTCGTGGGACTCGCGGTTGCCGGTCGTGAGCGTGAAGCCGACCTCGCGGTCCTCGCCGACATCGATCAGGCTGCGCTCCAATCGAAACCTGCCGCGCAACCCAGCGCCCTGGCGCGGCATTTCATCGAATCTCCCGAGCCTCCGAGTCCCCCTGTTGCGACTGCTGCGCCTGCCGCGTCCATCGGGTCCGGACGATTCGTGAACGTGGTGATAAGGGCCGAAGCGCCGTTAAAGGGCGGTCGCGCGATGCTGATCGTGCGCAAGTTGCAGACCCTCGGCACGCTGCACCGCGTGCAGCCGCCGGCGAC